>Ga0182024_10007873_pt1 | contig 22813 bp, 30 predicted proteins | sample P32metaG_FD_120480 | JGI IMG/M metagenome (GOLD analysis project Ga0182024, IMG submission 120480) | Permafrost microbial communities from Stordalen Mire, Sweden - P3-2 metaG (Illumina Assembly) | ecosystem: Environmental > Terrestrial > Soil > Wetlands > Permafrost | place: Sweden: Stordalen... | reverse complement strand
GCCCTCGCCGGTGGCTGGTGGCGGAACGGGCATGGAAGAACTTTACGAGCTTGGGGTCGCGGATCCGGGCGCGGACGCCTACAGCTCGATTTCGGCCGTTGCGCCGCGGATCACGGCCTTGCCGCGCTGGGTGGCGGTGACCGTAACGATCGCGCGGTTGTCGCGCTGCTCCTTGACGGTCGAGGTAATCGTGATCTCCTCCTCCGGAACCGCTGGGCCACGGAACTGGACCGCCAGGCGTTTCAGCTTCCCGGGGCCGCCGGCGGCCCCGGTCTCGGCTCGTGCCAGGAGCGCCATCGTGTAGAGCCCGTGGAGAATGCGGCCCGGCAGACCGACGGATTTCGCGTAGTCCTCGTCGATGTGGATCGGATTGAAGTCGCCGGATGCGCCTGCGTAGCGGACGGTGACGTAGCGGTCCGGCGTGACGCTCAACGCCGGCAGCTCACTCCCAGGGTCGAGCGCGCTCACGTCCGCTGCCTCACGACCACGGTCCAGGTGCCTTCGCAGACGTCCTCGCCGCGCTGGTTGCGCGAGTTCGTTTTGAAGACGATGAAGCGCATCCCGACGCGTTGGCTCACATCGGCGAGCGACGTCTGGGTGGTTATGTCGTCGCCCGCGATCACGAGCTCGCCCCACTCGAACTCCTGGCCGCTGTGCAGGAGCATCGCGAGGTCGATGTCGAGCTCCGGGTCGCGCATCGCCGTCGCGAACCCGGCGCCCGCATAGACGACGGCGAACATCGGCGGCGCCACGACATCGACGTAACCTGCGGCACGCGCCACGCCGACATCGAAATACAGCGAATCGGTCTCTCCAACGGCCCGTGCGTACTCACGGATCTTCTCGCGTCCAACCGCGTAGTCATGCTCCGGGAAGGACCGGGGCGTCAGCTCGGCACTGGCGGGCACGCGCCGGAAAGCCTAGCGCGGCGCCTGGATCGGGCCGCACAGCAAAATGCGGCCGGCACATTCCCGGCGCCGGCCGCAGGTGCACCTCAGAACGGAATCGGCTCTTCCTCGAGATCGCCCTCCGCTTCGAGCGCTGGGCCAACCCGCGAGGCCAGGAACTGCACGTTGTCGGCGATCACCCCGACAGCCTGCCGCCGCTCGCCCGTGTCCGTCTCCCACTCGTGCCAGTCGAGACGACCGTCTATCGCCACTGGCCTGCCCTTCTCGAGAAACCGCCCGCAGGCCTCTGCGCTTCCACCGAAAACCGACACGTCGAAGTAGTTCGGCTTGTCGGTCCACTCCCCACTGTCGCTGCTGCGCCAGCGCGCGCTGCACGCGACACGCAGGCGGCAGACGCTCGTCCCGGTCGCGGTCGAGCGAAGCTCGGGATCGCGCGTGAGGTTGCCGACGAGCACTACGCGGTTTATCGCTGACATTTGAACCGCTCCTTCCGTTGTTGAATCCACTGTCCGATCCCAAGCTACGGTGCACTTGGGACGGGACTCGTCGATTGCGCGGGCGATCGCAGATCGTCGTAGTCCAGCGCGAGCACGCGAACCGCCGCCGCCGCGCGCTCCTCGGCGACCGCCCGCTCGAGCGCCCGTACCACGGCCGGCGTGGCGTAATAGACGACTCCCGCGACCCGCCGGCAACGCGCCCAGCCGCGAACGATCGCGCGCAGCCGCTGCGGCGCCTTCACCGTCAGCTCGACTTCGATCGCGAGCGGCAGCGCGCGCGCCGAGCCCCGGGAGGCGCAGCACACCAGGTCCGGGCGATGGACGTCGGACGAGGCGGCAGCGCTGAAGCCGAGCTCGGCGCTCGCGATCAGCCTGCCGGCGGCACGCTCCCAGGCGCGCAGCTCGCGCTCGGAGTGAACCGTAAAGCGCCCTTCGAGCGAGCGTTCGAGCGCTCGCGCGACGCGCGCGCATTCCAACGCGTGCACAAACCCGGAGCTGCTGATGCGTGCCGGACCTAGCTCGTCCCGGCCGATCGCCCGCAGACCGGAGCGCGTGATCACGTAGAGCGCGGGTTTGCCGTGCAGTAGACGCACCCGCGAGACCAGCGTCGCCAGCTCGAGACGCCTGAGCCTTGCGGCCGATGCCTCATGACTCAAACCGGCGACGTCGGCGAGCTCCGTTACGGCCGCTGCCCCGAGCCCGGCGAGCCACTCGAGCATCGCCGTCGTCCTGTCGTCGAACAGATTCATTTTGCGTCTCCTTTCATGGGTGGAAGATCCGTGCGACGGCGCAGCTCCCCGCGCCCGCAACCGCGACCGCAGCGCTACCGGGTGCGAGCGCCTTGACCGCGTCGGGATGGATCACGTACTCGCGCCCGCGGGTGCGCGTGGCACGCCCGGTCGCGAAGCCGTGCGAGAGCTGCTCGGTCTTGCTCCAGACGACCCGGGTTCCGGCGATTCGCGCGATGAGCTCGGCGGAGTCCGGGACGCTCTGGCGATGGGCGACGATCGTCTCGACGTTCCCGAGCACCTGCTCGAGCAGCTCGTCGCCGGCGGCCCGCAGATCAGCAAGCTCCTGCGTCCCCAGCGGGGGATTTCGACTGTCGCCTCGTTCTCCCGCCGTTTGTTGCCCTCCGCGGCAGCCCCCAGCCCGCGCGATCAGTCGTCGGACCTGCGTAAAGCTACGTGCGCACCCTCGACTGGATAGGCGCCGACGGCGTCTTAGTCGAGCCGCAGCCAGCGATCAGCGCTCCGGCTAGCGCTGCGACCACTACGGCCCTACGGGTAACGCTCAAGGCTCAAGGTCTTGGCGCGATGGTCGATCGCCACCTTGTAGTAGTTCAGGAAGTCCTCTCGTCCAAGCAGTATTGGCACCAGATGGTGTCGGAAGAGCGCTTGAAGCCTGATGCGCTCGCCTTGGAAGATGGCTTCCACGCCAGGCTGCCAGAGTCGCGGGAGGGTTGCCGGGTCGGTATCGGGTCCGTTCGCGGTCGTGCCGGAGATTGTCGCGCACGCATTCGGGTCGATTCCGAGTTCTGAGGCGAAGGCAATCGGAAAGGTCGTGCCCGAACAGCCGGTATCGAGATGCACCCGGTATTTGCGTGTCATCGAGCCGTCCTGGCGAACAAATGCCATAGCAACAGCCGGCACGACACCCGCGCCGACCACGGCGAGGTACGGCAGCTTGCGAGCCTTCGGCGCGGCGCTCTTGCTAGAAGAAGCAGGCGGCGTGGGGATCGACGGCAACTTGGAAGACTTCGACGTCTTCCGAGCACTCCGTGATTTTCTCAAGTAGGCCCTCTAGCGTCTCGTCGTCGTCGATCACGAGATGGTTTTCGACGGCGACCCAACGCCCAGCGAAGCGTTCAAGAGTGGCCCCAAGCGCTTCCTCAGCGGAAACCTGCTCGGCAACAGTCATCTGGTCTCCAGTCGGTCCGACACCATGCATGGATACTGACGACCTACCAGCACCAAACGAGACTATGCCAGACATCGGCTACTACGTGACGGATCTTTATTCCGGCCACAAGGGCTGAAAAGACTCCCGGCAGCGGCGGCGCCCAGCCCGAATTCCGAGCGCCGCCGCCAGCCGAGAGTTTTGCTGCGCCTTCCACAGGATGGGCGAGACGCTGACGGTATGTACGATCGACCTCGTGACAAGCGAATCACCCACGGGAGGCACAGACAAGAAACTCTTAGCGATGGTCAAGCCCTCAAAGCCGGTCAACGAAATGAGCGACGACGAGCGCGAGGCGTTCGCGGCGGAGCTTTACCGGATGACGGTCGTGCGGTTCAAGGGCGGTAGTACTAAGGGCGGCGGCGACGAGTAGCAGCAGAATCGCCATCAGCACGAGCAAGATCGCCAGAAGAAACAGCAGGAACGCGATCACGCTCAGAATCCCACTAGTCGGTTGCGAGTAGGAACAGAAGCAGTAGCGCGATGCCCGACAGCTGAAGCACCTCAAGCCATAACAGCAACACGAGCAGTAGCGTCAGCGTCATACGTCCCCGTCCCTGCTAGGCAGGTAGTCCGGCCGTCCCCCGCCGTGATGCTTTTGCGCCCACCGGCTTGCCCGCTTCCCGGCTCGCGCCGTCTGGCGGCCGCGGTTCACGTTCGCTCGGTGCGTCTCGGGGAATCCACCTGGCGTTAGGGCCGTCGCTGCGACTAGTTCGCCGTGGGCGTTCTCCCAGAGCGGCAACGCCACATCGCCCAGTAACAGCCATGCGGGCGCCTCACGCTCCCGGGCATCGATCCAGGATGGCCGTTCGCGAGTGACCCGAGCGGCGCTGAGCATCCGGCAGAGCTGGGTCCGGGCAGCGTCAAGGTCAACCGCATGAACCCTCTCGGCCCAGCGCTCCAGCGCGTGCGGTGAGAACTCGATCGGGAGCGCGTCGCCGGGGACGCTCTCGAAGCCGCGCCAACCTTCGAGCGAGTCGGCGCTCATCGCCGCCTCCCCTTCGCGAGCAGGAGTTCAAGTTCAAGCTCGCTCCTGCGAGATACCGCGACCGCCCGCGCCAATTGGGCGTCCGGCGAGGCAAGCTGCGCCGCCTGCCGGAGGTCAGCCGCCCGGCCACTCGCCGCGTATTCGAGCGCGCGCCACTCCAACTCGACCTCTTCGGTTGAATTGGTCGTGCCGCCGCCGCGTATCTCAGGCGTCAGTGGTGTGTACCCGCGTACCTCCAAGCCCACGGCTTCCGCGAGATCGCCGCCACGCACGTCAACCCGTGTCGCTGCGTTCGCCCCGTGGTCACAGACCGACAGGTCGCCGCCGTCGATATCGAGGGCAAGCAACTCTCTGCGGGAGCGGTCGTCTGACCACCGCTGACCGCTGTCCCCACCGAGCACCGAGAAGCTGAAGCTCATCTCGCGGGCAAGCCCGTTCTGGATCTTCGTACGCACCAACTGCGCGTCAGCGTCGCCCGGGATCAGCTTCGCCTCCATTCGCAGCCCGTGACTGTCTTCAGCCAATGCCATTGAGCCGTTCGCGGTTGATGCGAGAGCCATCCCCGAGCCCGAGCGTCCGTGGTTCAAGAGCAGATCGACGCGCGGATTCGATGAGAGCGTCTGCCTGAACGCGCCCGGACGAACGATCTCAGTAAAGCCGCCTGGCCCCTTAGGGCCGATGCGGTACGGGGCGTTGAAGGTGCTCCCGTACCCCAGCAGGGTCCAGCCGGTTCCGTCTTCGCGAAGCTCCAGTGCGCTCATTTGGCGCCTCCGTTCTTTGACGCGGCTAGTGCCGCTTCGGCGCGCCGCTTTGCTTCTGCGTAGCGCTTCGTTCCGTGGGGGTCGCTGGGGTCGCGATCCCACTCCACCTTCAGGATGCCGCCGCCCATTCCCCGGGTCAGTAGGTGTGCCCCCATTCTCTGCATCTCGCTGTAGAGCACCGCCTGGAACCGCGCCTTCTCCCGCTCGGCTGGGTCCAAGACCGGCTGACGGCGGTCCGCTGCCATCTTCGCCAAGTACTTCTCGATTTTTCTCTCGCCCCACTCGCCCCGATCGACCGCATCGACGCGAGCGCGGAGGTAGGACAACCCAGGTCCATCGGTCGGCCGTTCACCAAGTAGTTCCGCAGCACCGAATACCGACGCCAACGCTCTGAGCTGACTCTCCGCCGCCTCAAGGCGCTCCGCCAATTCAACGGCGCCCCTCGCGATCTGATTAGCCTCGCCAGTCGTCAACGGCAACTGGTCTGGGTTGCGAGGCGGTGTCGCTGCCGCCACGTCTCGGCCCTGCGCCGCGAGACTCACGCCGCTGCCCGCCGTGTTTCAAGCTGCTCGTTCTGCTCGGCCACGATCTGCGCCGCCTCGAACCGCGCTTGCTGCCGCAACCTGTGGGGGTCGAGCCCGATCCCGTTCGCGAGACTCGCCGCTCCATAGCTCTGGAGGGCCAACGATGCGCAAATCCGCTCCAGCCGGGCAAGCCGTTCTGAGTCCGTGGGTGGTCGATTAGTAGTCATGTTCTCTCCATTAGTCGATGTCCAGTTGGCTGCGCTGCCGCTCGCTGTAAAGGGGTGTCGAGGGGGCATTGACCGAGAACAGCGGCCCGCTGTCATCGGGGGAGCCGTGCTCGGCCCAGCCAAGGACCGCCCACAACCGTGCGACAACGCTGTGGGCGCCGGAGATCCTTTGCTGCCGCCTCTCGGCCGCCTTGGCGAACTTCTCGCGCGACTGCCACTCCGCTGCGCGCTGCGCCTCAAGCTTTTTGGCTCGGGCCGAGAGCAGAGCCAGCATCTCCTTCTCAGGCGTCCCGGCGAGGACCAGATTCAGCGCGAACCCCTCAAGGGTCAGACCCTCGCTCGGGTCCGGCCGGACCTCTTTGACTAGGTTGCGAACGATGCTCACGCGCCCACCATCGCTTTGAGTTGCTCGACTACTGCTAGCGCCTCGGCGCGTTCGCGGTCTTCCTCGGCCGCGGCGGCTTCCTCTTGCTGGCGGAGCAGGTCGAGGGGGGTGTCCAAGTCCACGCCGTAGAGGATCTGATCGCCGGTAATGACTTGGGCGGCGCTGTGCTGGTGAAAGAGACTGCGCTCGTGAGCCATGACCGCCGCTATCAGCGGGTCGATTTTCTCGGCGCGACGTCGCTTCTGAAGTTGCGACCCGTAGCGCGTTTCCTTCGCGACGGCGTTCAGTGCGGCTCGTGTTAGATCCGGGTCCCCGCTGTGGGTGAGCGTGCCCGTGGCGATCGCCTGCGCGAACTGCTCGGCCGCACGGACCATCTGGGCGATCCGCTGGGGCGGATAGCTGACAATTCGCCCGCGATGTTCGTTGTCGAGAATCTCCAGCGAGCGAGCCCAATACGTGGGGTCCGCGATGACCTCCCGCACGGACCATCGCTCGAAGCAAGCGCGGATCGCGTCCTCAACCTCCAACACGGGCACGGGAGAGTCCGGGCCGGCAGGCTTCCACACCTGCACGACGTCAACGTGCCGTGTCCCGTCACGCTTGATCCACACCGCTACAACCGCGGTCCAATCGCCGCCCCGCGACCCGTCAAAACCGATCGTCACATGTGCCTCGCGCGGGATGCGCACGTCCGGCCGCGCCGCTGACTCCCAAAGCGCCGGGTCCATCCAGCGCTCATCCGCTGCCTCGACGGCGCGGTTGAAGAAATAGCGGTGAGCCGCGCTCGGGAGAGTCGCCGGGTCCTGAATCTCCGCCACTAGACGGTCAAGGTCGAGCCACACCGAATCGCCGCGTGCGACCTCTAGCGCGGCGCGGACCGCAGCCGTATCCGAGAGATCCGGCACGTCCGGCGCCTCCAAGCTGTCGAAGTAGAGCCCCGGCACCGCGCCGCCTGCCTTCTCCCACGCGAGCGCGGTCAGTTCGGCCACCGAGTTCTCTCCCGGCCGATAAGCGTTGGACGTCTCAAGCGACCGCGCGTCAGAGAGCTTCGCCGCGTTCCGGCGGATCACCGCTGCCATCTCGTGCCCGCGATTCGACTCGACCCATTCCTGACTCTCATCAAGCACGCTGAACGTCGGCCGCCCGCCCTCCAGCGCCCGTGGGTTGCTCGTGACCGCCTCAAGCTCGCCGTGGCGCGAGTGGATCAACTGCCGGCCAAGCTCAAGCCCGAATTCGTCGAGTGCGGCGTCGCTGAACATCGAGTGGAGATAGCGCGTCGTGTTTTGCGTCTGCTGGACCGTGCAGGCTGCGACCTGCACCCAAGGCGAGTGATGCGGGACCGCGATCGGATTCCCATCCGCGTCGAACCCGCCAAACCGGCACGGTCCGCAAAGCTCCACGGCGCCCAGGACCGCGGCAAGGTAGCTCTTTGACCAGCCCTTACAACGGCGGATGCTGCCGCGGCGATACATGAACCGTCCTTCGTCATCGAGCGAGTAGAAGCGCGCGACGATCCGCACCATCTCGCGGGTTAGTCGCATCGGCGCACCGTCGTGAGGTTGGACTAGCCACTCATTCGCCCACTCAACGATCGCCGGGGCCAAAGTCCTGTTACGCGGCGGGACGGTGTCGGGGATCGTTCTCACGACGCCTCCGCCTCCGCGTAGAGATCAACCACGCTCGCAAGCTGCGGGCGCTTCCGCTCAACCTCCAGCCGTCCAGTCAACCGCCGACGTGACGCTGGCCCGAGCCCGAGCGCGCTCCCGAGCTTCAAAAGCCGCTCGTCCACGCTCGCGAGCATCGCGACCTCGGGGCGCGCGACCTGCTGCCCGGTCGAGCCCGGCGTCAACCGGCCCTCCGACGCGATCAGTGCCGCTAGCGCTGATCGCTCGTCGTGAAGATTCGCGAACCTGCGCAGCAAATCGAGATCGGCGGCGCCGTCAATCCACGGCGCAGAGCGCAGAGCGTTACGCCAAGCCCGGCGACCATCCGCGCCAAGTTCGCGCGGAACGTACGGCAAACGCGACGAATTGGCCCCAAATTGCGCCGAAATAGCGGCCGATTCGGGCGGCCTACGCGGCCGCGTCCGGTGCCCGCGCGCCGATTTTGCGGTGCGCTCAGACACGCGACGCACCAAAAAACAGACCTAAATTTTGGAGACACCGCGCGTCGGGATCGACGGGTGCGCTAGAAGTCGCGACAGGCTTTTGACCCTGCCGCGGGGTATGTGTCGCTTGAGCGGCGAGCGATGGTCGGCTCGCGGCGCGGGGGGACCCCAGGACGAGAGGCGCGGCCGACGTTGCCGCTCTAACGTCAACGCCTCGCCTACCGGGATGGCTTGGCGTGGTTGCGCTGACGGTCCGCGATGACCCGTTAGTGAACATCGGCAAACCCAGTGCCGATTTCTCGGCGCGTGGCGGCGACTGCCTTGGCTGCGCTCCGAGCGCGCCGGCGCGCTTTGCGCTTTGCGATTCGCAAGGAATGACTACCTTCCCGAGTAGGCAGGTCATCGCTCACCATCCCTTGCCGCGGGCCTTGCGACGATCCGCCTGTGCCGTGCAACGGTCGGACGTCTACCGGCATACCGACACGCCTCACAGCGGATCACGGCAACGTCGCCCACATGTTCGATCTCGACTAGGTCGGTCCCGCCGCAGCGATCACACACAATCGAGCGAATGCGCCGGCCGCACCGTATGCAGTGCGCTTCCAGGTCCGAGACGGGTTGATCGCAGCGGCAACCCGGCGCAGCGAGTGCCTTGCTGGCGTCGGGTGTAGCGACATCAGCCGTCATCGGCTGACCTCCGCTTGCGATGCCGGCGCTTCGCCGGTCACGAGGTAGCCGATTGCGTCACCCAGCGACAGGTCGCTTTGAGCGCTGAGCCACATTCTCAGACGCGAATCACGGACCATCGAGTCGAGCCCGGTGAATGCAAACTCGGGATCGTCAAGCTCATTGGCGATGATCTGCCGGACCTCGTCTTGGCGGTCCGTATCCAGCGCGATCCAGAACGGAGCGATCAAGCGCGCGATCAGGCTGCGCTCCGCTTCACCGATCCAATCGTCTCGCCGCGATTCCTCGTGCCAAAGCCGACGTCCGAGCGCGCAAAGCGCTACTACGTCGCCGCGGCATGTCTGCTGCCGCTTGAGATCGACGCTCATGCGCTACTCCCGTCCGCGGTGGTGAACAGGTCCGGGAATTTGTCCGTGAGGCGGTCGAGTTCACAGTCCGCGTCGAGGTCCCCGTTATCCGTTTCCGTTACGGCCACCGGAACGGTTTGCTGGATGCTGTTTCCGTTTCCGTTCTCTATAACGGAAAACGGAAACAGATCAGCGTTTCCATTCCTTTCCGTTTCAGGCTCAGAACGGAAAGTTGGAACGGAATCCGCAGCGCGCCAGAACCGCTTTGGGGAGCCGCGTTTACCGTCGCCCGCGGTCTGGATCGTGCCATCGGCAATGAGCGCATTTAGTTCGCCCAACCACTTCGCCTTCTGCGCGCCGACTAGTTCCGACAGTTCGGCGTAAGTGGTGCCAGGCTCGCCCGGTGGTAGCGCGGCAGTCAGTCGCTCACGCCATGCGAACCGCTCACCATCCCCACGTCCTTGACCTTCGCCAACGACTCGCCAGCTGGCTTCCTGCGGGTCGTAGTCCACGACGAGCAACGGCGGCGTCGATGACCAGCGTCCCACCGCGAGCAGCTGGCGCTGATGCGGGGACGTATCCCCGGTCATGCGCTCGTACTCCAAAATCATGTCCGCGTTGGCCGCGATCGCTCCGCTGCCCCGCAATGCGTCTCCGCCGTCGCCGGGCGCCTTGCGCTGATGGCAGATCAGCAGCGGCGCGAGCTTTGCCGATGCTGCCTCAAGCAGCGGCGCCATCGCCAACTGCACCGCTCCGGCGTCCTTCTCGGCATCCGCTCCAAGCTGCGCCCAGAACGCGAACGAGTCCACAACGAGCAGCTTTGCGCCGACGCGCTCCGCTTCGTCAACGGCCGCAGCGATCAACTCGGGAAACGTTGGCTTCGGCCAAGCGTGCTCACGCACGAGGATGCGAACGTCGTCGCTCGCCGGGAGTTTGTTGAGCGCTGTCACCGCGCCTTCTTCCGTGACGACGACGACTGGACCTCCGCTCACGGCTCGCCCGAGAAACGACGCTGCGCGGGAAACGCACGCCTCGACTAGCGCGCTCTGAAGCGTTGACTTCCCGGCCTTCGGCTTGCCCCCGAGCAAGGTCAGCCATCCGCTAGCGATGTAGCCGTCCCACAGCCAATCGGGCTCGTCGGGTGTCGTGCGGCGCAGTTCCGCAGCAGACATAAAGCGAATCCCCGGCGCAGCTATAGGTTCGCGCTGTACGACCTCGGCAAGCGCCTGCTCGACCGCGACGTCGTAGTCGGTGCCCGAGCTAACCGCGAGCATGATTCGCGCGCCGAGAGCGGTCGTGTCGCGCTCCGAGTGCCCGTGCTGACGGCGCCCTCGCATCAGGGCTAGCAAGTCGCCGCTGTGGCTCGGCGTGGCCGCCCCATCGAACGGCAGGTCAGGATCGGTGTCAAGCGCAGCGACGGTCATGCGGCCGCCTTCCCGCGGTTGCGTCGCCAACAGTCGGCGCAGACGCGCCATCCTGGCAACCTCGGGCTTGGACCTCCGCAGTCGCGGCAAGGCTCGTCACTGACGCGAGTTACGGGACGCGCTACGGGTCGCGCGACGCCCGGCACCGCGAGGGTGAGTTGAGCGGGGTTCACGACTTGCCGTCGCCTTGGCATGTCTCCGCTCCTGCTTCGGTGTAGCTCGGCGCGTAGCCGTTGGCTTGGGGTTCGTCCTCGGCGTAGAAGCCCGGGGCCTCCGCGCCTATCTCCCTCATCGCCGCAACAGCGTCTTGGCCGCCGGCCACTCGCGCGACGATCCGACTCCATACACGCGCCATCTCCCGCCACTCAGGCGACTGCGACGAGTCACTCGCAACGGCCTCCATGAGGCTGACCCATCGCATGGCGAGGTCGGGGCTCACCGCAATCGCGCGGATCAACCGTCCGGTCTCCACGTCGGTCCGGATGATCTTTGCTACCGGCGTGTTCGTCTGGCGGCTTACGCGGCGCAGCTCATCAAGCTGCGACTGAGGCAAGGGGAACAGGAACTTCGCGCTTGCCTGCTTTTGCTGCGGTTCGGTCACGGCGGAACCCCACGGATAGAGGACGACGTATCCGAGTGGTCTCACAGCCTGGCCCTAGACGACGGGCGGAACCGAGCGCACCCTTCGAGCGACTCCGGCCTGGCCCTTGAACTTGGACGGGACCGCGCGGCTCAGTAACAAAGTATATACCCGAACAGCCCAGGTTCGAATAAAAGGCAGATGGTGCAAAAGCGCCCGCAGTTACTGGGCAAAACCTACTTCGCGGAGCGATGGAACTGAACGAATTTCGAGGGATACCACCCGTGGCTGCGCGCGCCGCGCGCGCTCCCAGCAGGGACCGGCTAGCATCCGCGGCGTGAGCGAGTCCGAGCAGGGCGCACTCGATCCGTGGTTCGATCGCTGGCGCGCTGAGCATCCGGGAGGGTACGAGTCGCCCCGCGTCATCGAGGAACGTGAGTGGTGGGAAATGGGCGTGAACGTCCAAGAGTTTGTCCGCACGGAGGTGAAGCCGGGCATGCAGGGATTCAGCGCCGTCCTTGAGGAGCGGCTCCGATTGCTCCTAGGCGGCCTCGGGTTCGTGCCCCCCGACGTCCCGCTAATCCCGCCTGGCAGCTAACGACCGCCCCGACGTTAACGTCGCGCGATGCCGTATACGACGCGAGCGTACGTGGCTTACATAGACGATTCGGGGAACGAGGCGGTTGGCTGGTTATTCAGCGCACTGGCGATCCCGCTTGAGTACTGGAACGAGTACCTAGACCGCTGGCTGAACTTCCGGCAGTGGCTCTACAAGAAGAACGCGATACCAGCCGACTTCGAGCTGCACGCCCGAGCTTGGCTGTCGGGCAAGCCTTGCGACCACACACCACAAGCTCAACTCGACCTGGTGACTGACGCCGAAGGCAAGGTGCCCGCGATTCTGGAGCACAACCGAGACGCGCGTCGCAGTCGCTTCGAAGTCTTCGAGAAGGCGCTGAAAACGATCGGCGGCTACTCGGAGGCGCGACTCTTCACCGTGCTCTGTGCCGACTCCAGTGGCGCCGGGCGCATAGCGCTATACGACGAACTGCTTGCGTTCATTCAAGAGGCACTAGAGCCGGACAAGGCGCACGCGATGCTTATCGTCGATGGCGACGAAGACAGCGGCGGCCACCTTTGGAGTGCCCATCGGCGACTCGATATCCGCAACCGCCGGATCATCGAGGACGCAGCCCTTCGACGCTCGTCGGACAGCCAGCTCTTGCAAATGGTTGACGCCTGCGTGCACGCGGCATTTCAAAGCGTGCAAAACAAGGTGAACCTCGATGCTAAGTTCAAGACTTACTACGAAACGGCATTGGACAGGCTGATCGAGCGGCCTTTCGGCACGGACATAGGCCGCTGCATCCGCGGGCACGACTACGACCCGTAGCGAAAAATAAACAGGCCCCGGTCTCCCAGGGCCTGTCTCCAACCGGACCGCTTACCACTTGGACAAGTGCGCGGCCCGAGGTCTCAGTATAGCGCTCGACCGCGAACGGCACAACGGGCGTGCAGTGGGCGTGCAGTGGGCGTTGCACGCGGGGCGCCACTGCCACTGCGAACAGGTGTTCGCCTCGTTACGATCGACCCGTGCCGCGATGGTTGCTGACCGAGGACACGATCGAGGACTCGCAGACCGAGACTCTGCATCGCCCCAACTGCGCCGACGTCGATCGGACGCATCGCCTCGAACTCCACCGAGCGGGGACGCTGCTCACGCGAGACTCGGCGCCGGGCTCGTGTTGGACCTGCAACCCCGAGGTCGAGATGAGGCTCGCGGTCTAGCGGTGACACCTGATCGCGTCTAACCCCCGGGGCGTGGGGCCGGTGATTCCGGCGTCTCGGGTCCTGGGGTGGGACGTGGTTGCTCTGGCGTTTCGGTCATTCGGCTCTCCTCGGATTGGATCGCGCCTGACGGTACTCCGGTCGCCCGCGAAGTCAACAAGGCTGTTATCTCACGCCGCGCCGTGAGATATACTTCGAATATCGCTACTTCACGTCAGTTGCGCAAGATCCTGGTCGGCTTCCCCGAGGAGTGGCTCGCTGAGCTAGACCGCATCGCCGTGCGGGAAGGCAAGGCACGCGCCCAGGTGATCCGGGACGCTGTGCGGAAGTTGCTGGAGGCCGACCGCAAGGCCGAGGCGCGGCGATGAGCTATCCCCCGGCGGTAGTTGAACTCCTACAGGCCGCCGTAAGCGGCGATTATGCGCGGTGCCCACACTGCAACGGCGCTATCGACGTCACGGTGGAAACCATCGCGTTCGTGGCCAAGCTGTACCACGCGGGCGAACTCGTCAAATTGGAGCCCCACCAAATCCGCATGATCTTCTTTTATGGCGGTGTCGACGCGGGATGCGGTATCGCGAAGGGCGACTCAGACGCGCGCCTCACCTGTCCCGACTGTGCTACGCCCGCAGAGCTGGCGGAGGCCAACTCAATGGTCGGGTCGCTCGCGATGTACCGCCACGCGATGGATCACGGCGTACCCGAGGGTGATCCGAGTGACAACTAGTAGCGAAGCCGTGCGAGCCATCCTCTACGCCGCCAAGTCGACAGAGGATCGTCACGGCTCGATCTCGACGCAGCTAACGGACGGTCGCGCGCTGGCCGAGCGCGAAGGCTGGCAAGTCGCGGCCGAGTTCAGCGACGAGGCGTTCTCGGCGTACTCGGGAGATCGTGGCCCTGGGCTAGCCGCTGCGCTGTCGGAGTGCGAGCGCATCGCCACCGAGGACGGTGGCGCCGCCCTGATCGTGCAGCACTCGGACCGGCTCAGCCGTGGGGACGGCAAGCAGTCCAAGCACACCGTCGAATACGCGCTGTGGGGACTCAAGGCGGACGTGACGATCCGCTCCGTACAGGACCCGCAGACCTTCGAGGACCTGCTCTATGCCGTCGTGACGGGCCAGCGCAACAACGAGGACTCCAAGCGCAAAAGCCAAGCGACCAAGGACGGCTTACGTCGTGCGGCCGAGCGCGGCGAGTGGACCGGCAGAATCCTCCCCGATGGCTACGTCGTCACGCGCGACGTAGACGACCACGGCCGCGTAATCCGCACCGTCCTCAAGGACCCCGAGCGCGTCGAGGTGATCGGGCTGATTTGGGACCTCGCTCTCCAGGGCTACACGGCCGAGCAGATACAGCTGGAATGCAGTCTGCGCAAGTTCACGACCGCCCCGTACTGCAAGGATCACCGCAGGCGCCCGTTCGACGCCTCCCGAGTCCTCCAGATCCTCAGCAACCCGTTCTACGGAGGGATTGTCGTCCACAAGGGCGAGACGCTGCCAGCGGCGGCACAGTGGCCGCGCTACGTCGAGCCTGAGCACTTCTACCGGCTGCGGGCTGAGCGGCGAGAACGCGGCAACGCGACCCGCCGCCGCGTCGGACGGCCTGCGGCCAAATTCCTGCTGAGCGAACTAGCTCGATGCGGGCTCTGTGGCGGGCCGCTGACCTCCTACACCGGGCGACCGCGCCTCGACGGTACCCGCGCCCGCACATACGAGTGCAAGGCGCACAAGGTCAACCACTCGGACTCGGCTGAGTACTGCCCCGCGACCCCGATTGACGCAATCGCGGCGGACCGCATCGTGCTCGACGGGCTTGGAGAGATCCTCGCGTCCGCCGAGATCCTTGCGGGGCAACTGGACGCCGGACGCTCCGCGGGGCGTCAACGGCTCTCTCAGATCGCCTCAGAAGCACGTCGAGAGGCAGATGAAGCCGATCGAGTTGCGCAGAAGGCTCAGCGCCTCTACGAGCGTTACCTCGCAGATGGCGACGACGTGGCCGCCGACATCAACTTGACGGCGGTGCGCAATAAGCGAGCGGACGCAACATCTGCGCGAACTCGTCTGGACGCGGCGCTTGACGCCCTGAACTCCGAGCCGGAGCGAAGCGACGGCGATGTGCTTTCGCGGATGTGGGCCGTGCTCTCCGGGCAGGTCAACGATGCCGGAGACGACGTCCCGCGCCTGAACGCCGCGCTGCGCTCTTGGTTCGACCAGTTCGAGTTGCAACGGACCGAGACGGCCCTGACGATCACGCCACGGATCAGCGCGACGGCAATCGCACGGGCTCTCCAGGACCCGGCCGCGTGGCTCGGGGAGGTCGCGGTCGCCACCCATGATCGGGCGACTGGCGAGATCACGACCGAACCCCTCACGGACGCCGGACCTCCCACCGCGCGGGACGGTTTCGACCAGTACATCGTTATCGAGCAGCCGCCGTCGTTGACCGGCGACGCGAAATCCCCGGCTGCGTCGCGAGCAGCAGGCTGAAGCCGGCAGAGCGTGCCCGGCCGAACAGTCGCGCGACGCCGGCCGCGCTGACGCCCGAGAACTCGTCGATCGCGACAAGCGTCGGCACCGGCGAGTGCTGGCAATCGGCCGCAACCGTGAGTAGGTCCTGCACGATCGCCGCAGCAAGCATCCGTGCGAGCAGCGGCAGACGGTCGGCCTCGAGGCAGAAGTAGACGACCGCCCGGACGCGGATCGCCGCGAGCAGATCGACCGCCCGACCAGGTCCAGCCGGGTCGAGCCAGCGCCCGAGCTCGGACTCGGCGAGGATCGCCAGCCGGTCGCGCGTACCCGCCAGCCCGGCGCGCTGGCGCGCGTCAAGGGCGTCGAGGTAGGCGAACAGCGAGCGAGCATGGGCCTCGTCCGCGAGCTTTCTTGCCACTTGTTCGAGCTCGCGCGGATCCATCAGCTCGGCCAGCCGTCGCGGCGTTGCCGTCTCCCCCGCGGCGCTCAGCGCGCGCGCGGCGTGGGACAGGTAGCGCTGCGCCTGGCGCAGGTAGTGCGGCTCGCTGAACGACTCGCCGGCGAGCGCTTTGTCGGCGATCTCGCTCGGACCGCCGTGCGCGTAGGGGTTGTAGATGGCTGGTCCGTTTGGAGTCCACTCGATGAACTCACGGCCGGCGAGGAGCGCAGCGTCGCGAGCCGTCTCGCGCAGCAGCGCGTCGCCCTTGGGGTCGACGATCACGGCACCATGGCCGTGCTCGACCGCACGCGCCACGATCCAGGCTTCGGTGACGGTCTTGCCTGAGCCCGTGGCGCCGACGACGAGTGTGTGCGCGCCGCTGCGACCGGGCAGCGGTATTCGCACGAGCTGACCGCGCTGATCGCTGCCGATCGCAAGACCACGCTGGTCGAGCGCCGGGCGCCGCCCGAGCAGCGTGAAGCGTCGCTCACGGCGCTCGACGCCGGCGAAGCGCGGCGTGAGCAGTACCCCGAGTAGCGCGCCTGCGGCCGGCAGCGGTGCGAACGGCGAGACGATCAGAGCCAGCCCGAGCGCGACGTTCCAGCGCAGCGGCGTAAAGCGCAGGCAGGTGAAGCTGGCGAGCCCACAGGCAGGCACGCTCAATAGCAGGGTCATTTGACCTCCATTCGGTTGTATTTGGGACTTGGTTGGTCGACGCGGCCGCCTCTGCCCGGTGGGCGCGCCTCACGGCGTGCGCGCCGATCGGCACGCGGGCGGACCTCGCGCTGTTTTGCCGCGTTGGCGGAGCCGCGCACCCCCAGGGGCGCGACTGCGCTGCCTTCAGCGCGGCTTGGTGAGCACGTAGCCGACACTCCAGACAGTCACGAGCAGCGCTGCGTGACGGCCCAGGCGCCGGCGAAGTCGAACGATCTGGGTCTCGAGGGCCCGGCTGCGTGCCGGCGGCTCGTGCCCGCCCCAGCACAGGCGGACGAGCTCCCGCTTGGTGAAGACTCGGCCCGGCTCCGAGGCCAGGCAGGCGAGCAGCGCGAACTCGCGCGGACGCAGCGCCAGCGGTGCTCCCGCGAGAGCCACTCGGCGGGCGCGGACGTCGATCTGGAGCGGCCCAACTGCGAGGCCTCCGGGCGCTGCGCACGGCAACCGCCGAAGCAGGGCGCGTACGCGGGCTCGAAGCTCAGCCGGCGCGTCACGCGCAAGCACGGCGTCGGCCCCGGCATCGAGGGCGCCCGCGGCGTCGTGGCGCTCGGTCAGGAGCACCAGCAGCAGCGCGGCCGGGTGCGCTTGGCGGAGCCTCGCGATCCGCTCCGGCTCGTCGGCGATCACGAGCTCGGACGTCGCAGCGACGAGCGTTGTCTCGAGCAGCGGCTGGAGTACGGCCAGCGCTCGCTCGGCTCGATAGCGCCGGCGGGGATCCTCGATCGCAAGCAGGACCACCGCCGCTTGCGAGTGCTCAGCCGAGTTCTACCTCGCGCGGGGCGATGCCGAGCCCGTCCCGCGCGATCAGCGCAAGCGTGTCGCTGTGAACCCACGGGTTGTGGCCGGCGACCGTTCCCTCGGAGTTCAACCCGATGCGGCGCGCCAGCCAGCTGGTCTCGCCGGATCCGTTTCCGCGCCGGTCGCGCTTCATCCGCCCGCAGGCGATGGCGATCGCGCTGAAGCTCACTCCGCGCTGTCGAACAGCGTCGAGCACTGCTTCACGTAGCCGCCGGTTGAGCACGATCGGACTTGCCTCGACTCGACGCAGCTCGAGCGCAAGCGTGGCGATCGAGATGTCGCGGTGTCGGCGCAGTGCGCTCACCGCGGAGCGTGTGACCGCGAGGACCGGCTCGTAATCCTCGAGCGCGGCAACCACCTCGCGCGCGCTGACTGTGCTCGGAACGGAGCCGGCGTGCGGAAGCTCGCGGCGCCAGCGCAGCTCCGGTGGGACGCCGACTGCCGCCAGCCTGTAGCGAGCCCCAGTGGCGTCTGTGAGGACAGCTCGCACGAGGGCACTGGGCGTGCTCGGCGCCGGGGCGGCACCATCAGGCATCTCGAGCAGATCGCACGCACGCGGTGCTCGGCAGGCGCAGCTCTTTGCGCCCATGTATTCGCGACAAACGAACATCGCGTTCTCGTCGGGCTCATCCGCGGCAAGATGAGCCAGCAGACGGGCGTCAGCGCGATCGGCAACCGAGCGGTCGATGACGAGTCTGGACCCGTGAGCGGCCTGGAGCATGACGATCTCGCGGGCACTGGAAGAGCCGGCCGCTTGGTAGCGGTGGATTCGCGCGCGGACCTTCGCGTGCGTCATTCCGTCTTGATAATCGCTCACTGTCACGCTGGTCCTCCTCAAGGCGAGGGGCTGATGGCTGCTTCACCGACGGCATGAGAAGGGCGGGACAGGTGGTGGCGGCGTGATCAGTTTTGGGTGAGGGGATGAGAATGAGGATGAGGATGAGAGTGAGGGCCCAAGCTAGCTGCCGACGGCGTCGCGGCCGCGCCGCAGTCGGGGGTGACTGCAGTACAAGACCTGGCGGGCGCGTTCAGCGCCAGGGCGGCGGCGTCGGGCGTGGCTGGGCGGCCGGACGGGGCGCTAACAGCTCGACGCGCAAAGGCTCATCAGAGCTGCCGGCGCGAAGGTCTGGCGGCAGCCGCGGGACCCGCAGAGCGGCGAGGCTCCCGGCGTGGGCGTCGATTTCGGCAGCGAAGTGGATTCGCGCTCGCCCGGGGCGCTCCCAGGTGCCTGGATCCTCGCCGATGCGAGCGAGCGTTGAGCGGAGCAGGGTGTCCGCGCTTCGGGCACGCTCCTCGGCGCGAGCAGCGTCCGCACAGAGCACCACAACGAGGGGCGGGGTACCGAGGCGCGCGTAGCGCGGCACGCTGCGCCACCAGCCACTGACGAGGTGGTCGAAGCGTTCGAGCCAGCCGGTGTCGCCGTGGCAGTCGCGCACCACGAGCAGGTCGGTTTGCAGCACGCGCGGGTCGTCGAGCCGAAGCTCGAGGACGGCGTCCGGGCGAACCGCCGCGAACGTCTCGACCACGCGCCGCTCGCCAGAACTGCTGCGGTGGAGGAAGTCGCGCGCCCGCACACCCGGCGCAAGGACGAGATCAGCAGGAGAGACGCCGCGCTGTCCGCCGGGGGTGATCGCTGCGCGCCCTGGTCCGAGCACTTCTGTTACGCCGCCGGCAGCGTAACTCTCAAACGCAAGCAGCCAGCCGACGAGATGCAGATCGCTCAGCAGCCCGGGCAGCGCATCCTCCCCGAGTCTCGGTGCGCGCCGGCCCGGGATCGAGAGCAGCTCGATGGCCGCGGCCGTTGCAACGCAGCACTGCGGGACCCCACCGCCGTCCGGCCGGTGCAGCTGAAAGCGGGCGAGCAGCCCCGCATCGGCAAGACGCTTCAGCTGGCGCTGGGTCGTAGTCAGCGCGCGGCCGGGGCGCAACCGGCGGTGAACCTGGGTCGTCAGGGCGCAACGTGCCCCGACCAACCACTCGAGCAGCTCGCGGTCCGGAGCATCGACCGCAGTCCCCCGGCGCGGTGCTCTCAGCGGCAACCACCTGACCGTGACCGACGCGTTGAGAGCGCGCAGCTCGGCAAAGCTCTGCGGTAGCTCATCGCTTGATTGGCATGATGGCGGGGGCGACTGCACGACCTCCCGGGCCGGCGTCGCTGGGGTGGGAGGCGACTGCAAAGCGAACAGGTCGACGGGTGCGCGCGGGTCGCGCAACTCGCGGGCGCCGCGGGCAAGCTGACGCTCTGCGTGTCGCTCGATCCGCAAGCGATCGACGGCCATCGGCAGCGTGGTCGCGATGAACGGCCGCTCGCGACCCGCCGGCGTCGTCCAACTGACGATCGCCGTGTGACGCGGCAGGTGCAGGCGTACGTCGGGCGTCGCCAGGCGCATCGTCTGCTCCTCACTCGGACGCAGCTGATCGGAGAACTCGGAGAGCAGGAGGCCGGATGCCGCTCGCGCGTCTGCCGCCGAGGCCGTTGCGAAGAGGACGCGGTGGGCGAACAGCGCGTCCAGCTGGTCGCGGAGCTCGATCGGCCACTGCGCGTCGGTCTGCCAGCAGGCGACGGTCTCGAGGCCGGCCGAGCGCTTGAGCGCAAGCGTCTGCGCGAAGCCTTCGTTGATCACGAGCGGCGCCTCGTCGACCTTTAGCGCGACGGCGCGGCGCGTGCCAGCAGCGCAACGATCCTGCACCCGGGACAGGGCCGCATCCAGCATTCCGAGCAGGAGCTGCATCAGGACGGCGACGTTTCCCGCGCCGACGTCGCCGAGCGCACCGCGTACCACCAGCACCTCGGCGTTATCGATCACGCGGTCGAGATCGATCGGCAACGAGTCGTTGAGCAGCACCCGCTTGACGGCCGGTGAGTTCAACAGCCGGGCGAGCTTGTTGGACGGCGCGTCCAGCTTTGCCGTCGTCGTCGCGCGCGCCGCCGCGAGTTGCACGGGGAGCTCCTCGGCTAGGAAAGTCGCGATCTCGGCATACGACGGCATCGCGATCAAGCACTCCGCGGCCGCGGCGCGCGCGGCCGTGCCGGCCTCCCCCACCTCCAGCAGCCGGGCGACGTGCCAGAGGGTCGCGCGCGGTTCGCAGGCGAGGGCTGCGATCACGGCGTTGCGCAGGTAGCGGTCTGAGCTCCCGCGAATCTCACCCTCGCTGAAGAGCGTGCGCAGCGCCCCCACGACCTGATCGGCGACGGCATCCGGAGCAGCAGCCATCGACAGAGGGTTGAAGCCGCAGGTCGGCGCCGACATGTCGAGCAGCGTGCAGGTGCGCTCGTCCGGTACGACGCTGAGGATCGCGTCAGCCGCATCTCCCTTTGGATCGAGCACGATGACGGCACAGTCCGCCCGCGCCAGATCCTCCCTCGCGCTGGCTACCAAATAGGAGCTCTTGCCTTGCTCCACAGCCCCGACGACCGCGGTGTGCTGGCGGCGGACATCGAGCGCGACCGTCACGCCGCCGTGCTCGTCGCGCAGCAATCCGCGTCCCACGCGCGGTCGACTTATTCCAGGCGGCGCCGGTGCCAGCGGGACCGCGCGGCGCACGCAAGGCAGGGCAGTGAAGTCGGGCGAGGGCAGCTCCCAGAGGCCGCTCAGCTCCTCGGGGCGGTAGAGGCGGCGCGGTGAGCGGCGCAGCGAGCAGCCGACAAGCGCGTCGGCTCGAGTCACTCGCCACCGGCGCGAAGCCACGAGCCGCGGCGCGGCGGCTGCCGAGCGCACGGCGCTCGCAATCGCGCGGGCGCGAGTCGCGTCACTCGCGAAAACCCGCGGCTCCGCCCAGAACAGCGCGGCCGGCTGCTCACGGACGCTACGCGGCTCGGAGCGCTCGACGGCTGCAGCCGCCACGTGCTCGACGACGCGCGACGCGGGGCGAAGCGCCAGCTCCAGCGTCGCCGGCGCGCCGGCGGCGGCCATCGCCCGCAGGAGTGAGTCGGAGCTGGCGGGAGCGCGTTGGTAGGGCACGGATCGACGCGGCGGTGACGCCTGGAGCGGCGTCTGGCGATGCATCGTGACCATCACCGGTGGCGCGTCAAGCGGAGCGCGCAGGACGCGCAGGCGGACGTTCGGGTAGCTGGTGCGCAGCGCCGCCTCGACGTGACGCTCCAGTCCGGCGGGGCAGCGCAGCGCGAACCATGCGAGGGGCGCACCGCCAGCCCGGCGATCGATGTGCACCTCCAGAGCCAGCGAGCGCCTGCTGCCACGGCCGGCCGACAGCAGGGAGTGGAGCGCCGCGAGGCTCGCGAGCAGGGCCTCAGGCTGCGCGCGGTCGTTGCGGTACGGCTCGACCAGCAGGCGCACGCACCGCCTACGGTCGGCGCGCCGGCGCGCCGACCGCGCAATCCAAGCCGCGCCGCCGAGCAGCAAGAACCCAGCCACGGCGAGCGCGACGGGCGTCAACGCCGAGCCACCATTGCGCACCTCTCCGACGCTGGTCGCGCCGGCGGACGCCGTTGCGCTATGCGAGCCGGAGTTGCGCCGCGGCCCGTCTGGCGCGGTCGCGGTACGCGCGGTATTCGGCGCGCTCAGGGCGGAGGCAGGCGGCAATCGCCAATGGGCGGCACGCCTCGTTGTGGCGACCCAGCTGCTGCAGGGCGCGACCGAGGCAGAAGTGCGCGTAGTCATTCGTCGGGGCGGAGCTGGCAAGCGCGTCGAACTCCGTCGCGGCCTCCCGGTAGCGCTGGCTGTGGAAGAGTGCACGACCAAGCGCCTCGCGAATCGACGCCTTGTCAGGCTCGAGCTCCCGCGCACGCTTCAACGGCACGGTGGCAGCCGCATAGTCGCCGCTCCGCAGCAGCGCGATGCCGCGCTGGTACAGGTCGTAGACATCCTCTTGCATGCTCTTCACAGTAATGGACCGCGCTCAGCTAACGGTGAGGGAGCGGCCGAACGCGCGGCGGAACAGCTCCGACTGGCGCTCCGCGCCCCAGCGCGCTAGCACCTCGTCGCCGCGCCGTGATACCTCGAGCTCGAGCGTCAGCGTCCCGTTCTGCGGATGCAGCCCGGTCACTTCGATCGTCCCGTCACGGCTTCGATCGAGGTGCTCGGCGAGCGCCATTACGGCGGCGAGCGCCGTGAGCAAGCGGTCGTCGCCGGGAGCGCAGAGCGTCGCGAGGTCGCCGAGATCGGGCGTTCCCTTGCGGTGATAGCGAACGGTCTGCGCGATCAGCGCCTGCTCGCGCTGGCTGAAGCCCGGAAGCCCTGCTGCGAGCACGAGG
>Ga0182024_10007872_pt1 | contig 22813 bp, 24 predicted proteins | sample P32metaG_FD_120480 | JGI IMG/M metagenome (GOLD analysis project Ga0182024, IMG submission 120480) | Permafrost microbial communities from Stordalen Mire, Sweden - P3-2 metaG (Illumina Assembly) | ecosystem: Environmental > Terrestrial > Soil > Wetlands > Permafrost | place: Sweden: Stordalen... | reverse complement strand
CGGCATTGCCAAGGTGCAGATCACCTATGAGGGGCACGTCGCCGAAATGAAGATCAAGGCGCTGACCTCGGCGGCGTTGTCGGGCCTGCTGCGGCCGATGCTGGGCGATGTCAACGTCGTCTCGGCGCCGGTGGTCGCCAAGGAGCGCGGCATGGTGGTCGACGAGGTGGTGCGCGCGGCGCAGAGCGACTACGAAAGCCTGATCACGGTGACCGTCACCACCGAGCGGCAGGAGCGCTCGGTCTCGGGCACGGTCTATGCCGACGGCAAGCCGCGGCTGGTCGACATCAAGGGCATCCGCGTCGATGCCGAATTCGGCAAGTCGATGATCTACGTCACCAACGAAGACAAGCCGGGGTTCATCGGCCATTTCGCTGGCCTGCTCGGCGATGCCAGCATCAATATCGCGACCTTCCATCTCGGCCGCAACAAGCAGGGCGGCGATGCCATCGCGCTGGTCGAGGTCGACGGCGCCGTGCCGGCGCAGGTGCTGGCCAAGGTGCAGGCGCTGCCGCAGGTGAAGCAGGCCAAGGCGCTGGTGTTTTAAACGACGCGACGACCACCCTACCGCGCGAACACGACAGGAAAACGCATGCCGAGGGCCGCGCCACCGGCCCCGAATACCGGGAGCAGCCAGCGATGTCCTATCAGCATATTCTCGTCGACGATCCGCTTCCGCGCGTCCGCCGCATCAGCCTCAACCGGCCGGAAAAGCGCAACGCGCTGAACAACCGGCTGCGGGCCGAGATCTTCGAGGCGCTGGAGGCGGCCGACCGCGATCCGGACATCTCGATCTCGATCCTGCGCGGCGCCGGCCCGTGCTTTTCCGCCGGCTACGACCTGTCGGCAGACAATTCGGTCGATCAGCCCTATCACTCTGCGTCCGGGCCGGGCCAATGGTCGCGCCATGTCATCGAGGGCTGGTTCTCGATCTGGGACCTCGCCAAGCCGGTGATCGCGCAGGTGCACGGCTATTGCCTGGCCGGCGGCACCGAACTCGCGACCGCCTGCGATATCGTCTACGTCGCCGATGATGCCCAGATCGGATATCCGCCGGTGCGGCTGATGAGCCCGCCGGACATGCAGTATCACCCATGGCTGGTCGGCATGCGCCGCGCCATGGAATTGATGCTGACGGGCGATGCGATGTCGGGGCGCGAAGCCGCCGAATGGGGCTTTGCGACACGCGCGTTCCCACTCGATCAACTCGAGCAGCGCACGCTCGAATTCGCCGAGCGTGCCGCCAAGGTGCCGGTCGAGCTGCAGCAGCTCAACAAGCGCTCGGTACACCGTGCGATGGAGATCATGGGAGCCCGCGCCGCGATGCGCGCCGGCACCGAAATCCAGGCGCTGGCGTTCACTACGGAAGCCAGCCGCAGCTACATGTCGACGTTCCGGCGCGACGGCGGCAGCGTCAAGGCGCAGCTCGACCAGCGTGACACCACATTCGGCGATTATCGCACCCGCAAACCCTGATGGTATGGCCCAATGGGTATGACGGAGTTCACGCCAACTCTTTCACCGTCCGTCAAGAGCCGCCCTGAGCAAGGCATGCAGCTTAACTGTTCGGACCGCGGTCCATGCCGATCGGTTGCCAGCGGCGCAGCGAGGTGTTTTGCAGCACCGACGGATTGACGCAGCTTACCGGCCACATCCCGGACAGAACCAGTGACAATTCATAGCCGACGCGGCGCTTGCGCGCCTCGTCGAATCGTGCCGAGGCCGAGGCGACATGCGCCGTCAGCGTCACATTGTCCATGCCCAGCATCGGGCTGTTGTGCGACGGCGGCTCCTTTTCCAGCACGTCGAGCGCGGCGTGGGCGATCCAGCCTTCCTGCAGCGCCATGACCAGCGCGTCTTCGTCCACGGTCGGGCCGCGCCCGGTGTTGATGAAGATGGCGCTCGGCTTCATCTGCCTGAAGTGCTTTTCGCCGAGCATGTGGTGGACTTCCGGCCGCGCCGGGGCGTGCATCGAGACGAAATCGGATTGCGATAGCACCTCCGGGAGGGTCGCCGGTATCACGCCGCAATCGGAGATCAGCGTTTCCTGGATGAACGGATCGTAGGCCAGCATCCGAAGTCCGAACGGCGCCGCGCGCTTGGCCACCGCACGCGCCACGCGTCCGAACGAGATGAAACCGAGCGTCTGCCCCATCAGCCGCGGGATCTTCAATAGTGCCGGGCGGCCTTCCGACCAGCGGCCCTCGCGGACCATCCGGTCCTGCACGATCAGGCGGCGGAAGCCCGCCAGCAGCAGCATCATGGCATGGTCGGCCACTTCCTCGATAAAGGTGTCGGGGATGTTGGTGACGGGAATGCCGCGGGCGGTGGCTGCCTTGACGTCGACGCTGTCGACCCCGACGCTGCCCAGCGTGATCACCTTGCAGTTCTCGAGCGCGTCGATGATGGTCTTGGTGATCGGAATGCCCTTGGCATAGACGGCATCGGCGGTTCGCGCCGCGGCAATAAAACCGGCTTCGTCGGCCGGGGCCTCCACGATCTCGGCGCCGATCGGATCGAGCGCCTCCTTTTCAAGTGCATAGCCGCCGCCGGCGACCGTGAAACTCGCGCCTTTTGGCGTTACCACCCTGAATTTCGACATTGGTTGTCTCCCGATTTGACGCTTCGGTGTTGGTTATGGCCGCGACGCCTTGCGACCGCCGGTCCTCGCTTGGCGTCCCAACTTCCACGGGGAGGCCCGGCTAGGCAAGCGCTAAAGGAATTCACTATACCGTGACGTGCCTCATTCCGCCAACCGGTTCGGGTGCGGGGCAAGAAGCCAACCAATGGGACTATCTGGCGCTGGTGTTTTATCCGTTTCGTTGCTGCAAAGACGTGGATGCCCGGGACGAGCCCGGGCACGACGAGCCTCGCAACAAGCCGCGATTCTCTGCCAGCCCCTTATGATGGTGAGGAGCGCGGCAACGCCGCGCGTCTTGAACCACGAGGCCAGGGCATGATTTTCAGAGCGCCCTTGTCTTGAATTCCAGCAAATAGAGTTCGGTGCCGGCGTCGTCCTTGACCTGCATGCTCCAGGCATCGCCGGGTTTCAAACGTCCGTCCAGATTGCGAAGCAGCTCCCCGCACGACATCGTCGCTTCGACCCACGCGGCCTGCTTGTCGGGGAGATCGAGGCCCTCGTTCTTGAGCTTCGATTGGTGGCCATCCAGCACGGTGAAGAAATAGCGCGGCATCGTCGTTGTAACCTCGTTCGGTATAACCGCGAGGGTGGGCCATGGGTTCAATTTCCGCCTTTTGTCCGATTTCGTACACAAAAAGTGTTCGTTTAGCCATGGCGCGCGGGGCCGATTCAGCGTCTGATATGAAGGGTCTGCGGTCGGGAGGCGCCAGCCGCCGTGGCTTATATGTCGGAAACCGAGCGGACGAGATAGATTCGGTCGGACAGGTGTTTGGCTCCGTAGAGGCGTCGTCTCGGAACGCCACGTTCATCCCTGCGGGAGAAGGCCCAGACCGACCGGGCGGGATATCGAAGTGAGCACCGACCCGTTGTCCAACAGACTGCTGGCGAATTTGCCGCGCTCTGAATACGACCTGATCCGATCGCAGCTGACCGTCGGCCCGTTTGCACAGGCGACCGTGCTTGCCGAGGCGGGCGACGAAATCGATCAGATCTATTTCCCGCTTACCGGCATGATATCGCTTCTGATCATCCTCAGAGACGGCAAGGCCATCGAGACCTCCACCATCGGCCGCGACGGCGTGTTCGGTGCCGCCGCGGCATTTGGCCTCTACAAGTCGAAGGTTCGCGCCATCGTGCAGGTTCCGATAACCGCCGCGACCATTTCGGCGCCTCACTTGCGACGGGCTGCCGAGAGCAGCAAGGCCATCCAGCTTCTTTGCGTCAGATTCAATGAAGTGCTGCTCGACCAGGCGCGCATCACCGCCGCATGCAACGCGCTGCACATGATCGAAGCCAGGTTCTGCCGGTGGCTGTTGCAGACGTGCGAGGTCAGCGAAAGCACCACGGTGATGCTGACACAGGAATTTCTCTCGGAAATGCTCGGCGTCCGCCGTACCTCGGTCACGGATGTCGCGAGCAAGCTTCAATCTGCCGGGATCATCGGTTACTCGCGCGGCGTCATCAAAATTCTTGACCGTTCCGGGCTGCGCGAGAGGGCCTGCGAGTGTTTTGAAACCTTGCAGCAGCAAAGGGCGCTGTAGGGATCACGCCGAAGCCTTGCGCGAGGCGATGAAAACGCCGGTCAGTACCAGCGCAAAGCCGATCACATGGAACAGTTGCGGGCGTTCGCCGAGGAAGATCATGGCCATCGCGGAGCCGAACAGCGGCACCAGGTGAAAGAATGGCGCGGCGCGGTTGGCGCCGATCAGCTGCACGCCGCGGGTGAAGCACAGATAGGCCAGCGCCGAGGGAAACACCGCGACGTAAACCAGCGACAGCAGGTTCGGCACGTTCAGCTGCATCACCGGACGTGCCAACAGTTCCCAGATCAGAAGCGGGATCAGGCACGCCGCGCCGCAGCCGAAGGTGAAGGCAGCAAACGACAGGCCGTGAATCGCCGGCCGCTTCAGCGTCAGCACCGAGTAGAACCCGAAGATCGCCAGCGCCACCGTGAAGATGACGTCGCCCTTGTTGAAGGCGATCGCGGTCAACGCCATCAGGTCGCCATGCAGCAGGATCACCAGCACGCCGGACAGCGACACCGCGATTCCGACCGCTTGCGCCAGCGTCAGGCGGACGCCGAGCAGGATCAGCGACCACACCGCGACGAACAGCGGTCCGGCCGATTGCAGCAGCAGCGTGTTCAGCGCCTGGGTGTATTCCAGCGCCCAATATTGCAGGGTGTTGAAGATGCTGATTCCGCTGACGGTAATCACGATCATGGTGCCGAGCCGGGCGCGGATCGCGCCCCAGTCGCGCACCAGATGTTTCCATGCGAACGGAAGGATCAGGAGAAACGCCAGGAACCAGCGCAGGAACGACAGCGTCACCGGGGGAATATGCCCGGCGGCGAGGCGGCCGACGATGGCGTTGCCAGCCCAGCAAAGCGTCGTGATGCAGAGCAGCAGGTAAGGCTGGTTGGCGAGCCAGCCACCGCGCAACGCGGTGCTCGGGGTGGTGTCGGAAGCGGACATCGGATGGTCGTCTCGGCCCGGTTCAAATAGCGCCGCGGCCCGCCCAGCGTGGGTCGCCAGGCCGGAAAAGGTCTACCCGGCAATGTTCACAGACACGGATTTCGATCCGGCATCAATGGGGCGGATGCATCGCGACCATGCGCAGGAGGGCAGGGACGGCGCATGCCGGCCCGCCGCGGTTGGAAATCGCGCGGTCCGCGTCTATCCTGAGCCGATGTTGCGAAAACTGTTCGGCGCCTTGAGCATCGTCGCGGCCTGTTCCGGAGCGCGTTGGCGGCACAGCCACGTTCCGGCATCGACATCGCCGCGATCGATCCGGCGGTTCGGCCGCAGCAGGATTTCTGGCAATTCGCCAATGGCAAATGGCTGACGGCAACGCCGATTCCGGCCGATCGCGCCGCCTGGGACAGTTTCGCGGCGCTGCGCGAGACGACCCAGCAGCAATTGCGCGAGGTGATCGAGGGCATTGATCCGCACAGCCCCGACGGCAGCGAGCCGCGCCAGCTCGCCGATCTCTACGGTTCCTTCATGGATCAGGCGCGGGTGGAAGCCGCCGGCCTCGACGGTTTGCAGGACGAACTGCGTCGCATCCATGGGGTCGACGACAAGGCGGCGCTGCCAGCCTTGTTCGCGCAGCTTTCCCGGCTCTGGGTCCGCATCCCCTGGGGCCTGGAGATCGGGCCGGACGAGCATGACGCGACGACCTATGTGGCGCATCTGGAGCAGGGCCATCTCGGCCTGCCGGACCGCGATTACTATCTCAAGGACGACGCGCATTTTCAGGCGATCCGCCGCGCCTATCGCGACCACATCGCCAAACTGCTTTCGCTGGCGGGCGAGCCCGCGGCGGAGGCCAACGCCGAGGCGATCATCGCGCTCGAGACCGCGCTGGCCCGCCTGCAGTGGACGCGGGTTGAGAACCGCGACCCGCTCAAGACCTACAACAAGCGCGAGATCGCGGCGCTGCCGGCGCTCACCGCGGCTGCCGACTGGCCGTCTTATCTTGCCGCCGGTGGCGTCGGGCCGGAGATCCACAGCGTGATCGTAGCGCAGCCCAGCTATTTCGAGGGCATCGGCGAAATCGTTCGCGACGTGCCGCTGGCGACGTGGCGGGCTTACCTCGCCTACAACCTGCTGAGCGCCTATGCGCCCTATCTCTCCGCGCGCTTTGCCGACGAGGATTTCGCCTTCGAGCAGCATGTGCTGCGCGGCGTGCCGGAAGACCAGCCGCGCTGGAAGCGCGCGGTTTCCCTGGTCGACCGCGCCTTCAGGTTCGCGCTCGGCCGGCTCTATGTGGCGCGCTATTTTCCGCCGGCGGCCAAGGAGCGGGCGGATGCGATGGTCGCCAATCTGATCGCCGCCTATCGCGAGAGCATCGCGACGCTCGACTGGATGGGCGAGCAGACCCGCCGCCAGGCGCTGCAAAAGCTCGCCGCGATTCGCCCGATGGTCGGCTATCCCGCAACCTGGCGCGACTATTCCGGTCTCGTGGTCCGGCGCGACGATCTGGTCGGCAATGTGAAGCGCGCACGCGGGTTCGACCATGATTTCTGGCTGGCCAGGCTCGGGCACGCGGTCGACCGCGCGGAATGGTTCACCGCGCCGCAGACCGTCAACGCCTTCTACAGCCCCAACCGCAATCAGATCGTGTTTCCCGCCGGCATCCTGCAACCGCCGTTTTTCGACGCCGATGCCGACGATGCCAGCAATTACGGCGGCATCGGCTCGGTGATCGGCCACGAAATCAGCCACGCCTTCGACGATCAGGGCAGCCGTTTCGACGGCGAGGGCAATTTGCGCAATTGGTGGACCGACGAGGACCGCAGCCGCTTCGATGCCAAGACCCGAAGCCTGGTGGCGCAATACGACGCCTTCAGCCCGCTGCCCGGCTATCATGTCAACGGCGCCCTGACGCTTGGTGAAAACGTCGCCGACAATGCCGGGCTTGCGATCGCCGAGCGGGCCTATCGCCTGTCGCTCGACGGCTGCGCGGCGCCCGTGATCGACGGTTATACCGGCGCGCAACGTCTGTTCATCAGCTTCGCCCAGATCTGGCGCGACAAAGTCCGCGACGCCTTTCGCATCGAGCGCCTCAAGGTCGATCCCCATTCGCCCGGCCAGTTCCGCGCCGACGGCGCGCTGCGCAACCAGAACGCGTTCGTCGACGCCTTTGTGGTCGAACCCGGCGATGCGATGTATCTGCCTCCAGAGCAGCGCATCTCGTTGTGGCAGGTCGACCGCGACATGGTGTGCAAGGCCCGGTAGCCGGCCGCCGCAAATCCGCGGCTGGGACCGTGCCAGGGCGCCGCAGCCACGGTTTTTTGAGGGCATATCAATAGCTTGGACCGCTCCGATCGGCGCCTCCGAGCCGCCTTCTGGCTTGCGTCGGTAGCGCGCATCCTTTATCGGGAGGGTGCCTCGCACCGGCCCCGGCCGTGATTTGGGCTGGGCGCATGATCCGGAACAGCCTGCCGCGCGACCCGATCCGGGGACAGCGGTTGTCCGGGCAGACCATGCTCGTGCAGGGACAGTTGCAGAGGGAATATCCGCGAAATGGCCAATGTTGTCGTCGTCGGCGCCCAATGGGGCGACGAGGGGAAGGGCAAGATCGTCGACTGGTTGTCGGAGCAGGCCGACATCGTTGCGCGCTTCCAGGGCGGTCACAATGCCGGCCATACCCTTGTCATCAACGGCGAAACCTACAAGCTGGCGCTGCTGCCGTCGGGCGTGCTGCGGCCGTCGAAGCTGTCGGTGATCGGCAACGGCGTCGTGGTCGATCCGCAGGCGTTCCTCGACGAAGTCGCGCGACTTCAGGGACAGGGCGTTGCGGTCGGCCCGGAAAATCTGCGCATCGCTGAAAACGTCACCCTGATTCTGCCGCTGCACCGCGAACTCGATGCGCTGCGGGAGTCCTCCAACGCCATCACGGCGATCGGGACCACGCGGCGCGGCATCGGCCCCGCCTATGAAGACAAGGTCGGCCGCCGCGCGATCCGACTGATGGACCTCGCCGATCTCGATACGCTGCCGCATAAGATCGACCGCCTGCTGGCGCACCACAACGCGCTGCGGCGTGGGCTCAATCTCGATGAAATCAGCGGCGCGGCGATACTCAAAGAGCTGACCGCGCTGGCGCCGAAGCTGCTGCCCTATGCGGAAACGGTGTGGCGGCTGCTCGATCTCAAGCGCCGCGAAGGCAAGCGCATCTTGTTCGAGGGCGCGCAGGGCGCGCTGCTCGACGTCGACCACGGCACCTATCCTTACGTCACCTCCTCCAACACCGTGGCGGCCCAGGCGGCGACCGGAACCGGGCTTGGACCAAGCGCGGTCGGCTATGTGCTGGGGATCTGCAAGGCCTATACGACCCGGGTCGGGCAGGGGCCGTTTCCGACCGAGCTGTTGAACGAGATCGGCGAGGAGATCGGCCGCCGCGGCAAGGAATTCGGCGTCAATACCGGACGCAAGCGGCGCTGCGGCTGGTTTGACGCGGTGCTGGTGCGCCAGACCGTGCGGACCTGCGGCATCCATGGGCTGGCGCTGACCAAACTCGACATTCTCGACGGGTTTGATTCGATCGAGGTCTGTGTCGGCTACCGGCTGGACGGCAAGGAAATCGACCATCTGCCGGCCGGCGAGGGCGCCCAGTCCCGTGTGGTGCCGATCTACGAGACCATCGAGGGCTGGAAGGAGCCGACCGCCCATGCCCGCTCCTGGGCGGATTTGCCGGCGCAGGCCATTAAATATGTCCGCCGGGTCGAGGAACTGGTGGGTTGCCCAATCGCCTTGCTTTCCACCAGCCCGGAACGCGAGGATACTATCCTGGTACAGAATCCGTTCGAGGCTTAACGAGATGTTACCGGAAAGCCCTCAATGTTGAGCAAAGATGGCTGATTACTATCCGCTGATTGCCCGTGCCATTGCCGGACTGGATCCCAGCGCTCCCGGCGAGAGCCGCCGTGCGCTTTACGAGCGCGCGCGTGCCGCGCTGATCGCGCAACTGCGCAGTGTCGAGCCTCCGTTGAGCGAATCCGAAATCACCCGCGAGCGGCTGTCGCTGGAGGAGGCCGTCCGCAAGGTCGAGTCCGAGGCGGCCCAGCGCGCCCGCGACGGCTCGCGTGCCGGCGGCGATCGCGCCCGCGCCGGCGATGCATTCCGCGCCAACACCCGCGCCGCGACGCGGGCCGGCGAAGCGAGATCAGCGCAACCCTCGACCTCACCGGCCGGCGCGCCGCCGCGTCAGCGGCCGCCGTCTCCGCCGCCGTCCCGGGGTGAGCGTTCGCCGCTCGGACCGGACGACCGCCCGCAGCGCAACCTCCGCGCCGACGGGCCGCCATCGCCACGGTTGCAACAGCCGCAGATCCCGATGCAGGATCCGCAGCTGCCGCCGACCCGCGAGCGATCCGGCGCACCCCGCCGCGGCTCCGAAAACAGCGCCCCGCAGACCCAGGGCGTGCGCGGCTTCCGCGACATCGCTGCCGATGCCGACGATCTCGGTCGCGCCGCCGCGCAGGCGAACCGCGCCGCGCGAAAAACCTACGCCAACGTGCCGTCGCCGTCGCCGGAGTTCGACCGGCTCGAGCCGACCATGGAAAACCGGGGCGGCGATGCCGAGGCGCCCTATTCCTATGACGAATCGGTCGAGGAGGCCGAGCGTTACGCCGCGCAAAACCAGCAATCCGGGTCGCGCTCGCGGCTTGCGCCGGAGCGCGAACCGAAAAATCCGGTTCGCACCGGCACGGCGTTTCCGTTCAAGAGCGCGATCGCGATCGGCGTGATCCTGATCCTGGCAGGCGCCGCGATCCTGTGGGGCAAGTCGGCGCTGACGATCGTGAGCGGCCTGTTCAAGCCGTCCAGCACGGTGGTCGAAGCACCGAAGGATACCTCGACGCCGCTGTCGAAGCCGAAGATTCCCGATCGCGTCGGTCAGGCTCCCTCACCTGAACAGGTCGCCCCGGTGGCACAGCGTGTCGTGCTGTATGACGAGGATCCTTCCGATCCCAAAGGCAAGCAATATGTCGGCACCGTGGTCTGGCGCACCGAGCCGATCAAGGGCGCCGCCGGCCAGCCCGCCGACATTGCGGTGCGCGCCGATATCGAGATACCCGACCGCAAGTTCAAGATGACGATGTCGTTCCGCCGCAACACCGACACGTCGCTGCCGGCCAGCCATACCGCCGAGCTGACCTTCATCTTGCCGCCCGATTTCGATGGCGGCGGCGTCGCCAACGTGCCGGGCATTCTGATGAAGTCCAACGAACAGGCGCGCGGCACGCCGCTGGCGGGGCTGGCGGTCAAGGTCACCGACGGCTTCTTCCTGGTCGGACTGTCCAACGTCGATGCCGACCGCGCGCGCAACATCCAGCTTCTCAAGGAGCGCTCGTGGTTCGACGTGCCGCTGGTCTATGTCAACCAGCGCCGTGCCATCATCGCCATCGAGAAGGGACCGCCGGGTGAGCGGGCCTTCAACGACGCGTTTGCGACGTGGGGCGAGTAGCGGCGCGAGCGCGGCGCTGAGACCTCCCGCATGCCATCAATGCCGCCGCGGCGGCTGCCGGCCGGGCGCGCAGCTTATACTATCTGCCTAGGGCTGCCGGCGCGGCGCGGCTGCGCCGCCGGTCTTGCGTAGTTCGCGCCAAAAAACAAGAATGCCATAGCGGCGGCAAAGGGCGCGAGGTGAGGCATGAAACGCTACTTGATTTTCGCGGCGCTGGGGCCGTTCATCGGCGGGTTTTTTCTCCTGATAGCGACCACCGTGATGTCGGGATACCTGGATCGGCCCAGCGCCTCGGAACTGGCAAAGCTGTTCGTGGTGCTTCTCAAGACGCTTCAATACAGCTATCTGTTCGGCATCCTGCCGGTGCTGATGATCGCGGCGGTGGATGACATTTTCTTTCATGTCAAACGAATAAGCCCGGTGGTCCGGATGCTCGGCGTCGGCGTGATCGCGTTTTTCGCGGCGGAATTTCTCTACGGCTCGCGCGGAGCGGACACCGGCGCCACCCAGTTCATGCTGTACGGCCTGGTCGGATTCGTGCCGGCGACGATCTCGTCGTGGCTGGCGCATGAGGCGATTGACGAGCGCGCGCCCGCCGCTTGACGCAACTTGCGTTCGCCTCACGCGTTACCATCTGATGGTGATGTCGAACGACGAAATCTTTTCCCGCAACACCGCACGTTCCCGGCGCGGCGGCTTTCGCAGCGCGGCCGCGGCGTTTGGCGGCCCGGAGCCGCGTGGCCCGATCATCGACCAGGACGGGCGCGAGATCCCGCCGGAATCGCTGGGCACGGCACCTCACGGCTTTCGCTTCGATTTTGGCCATTCCGCCGCCAACCCGTTCGGCAACCTCAGCCGCGAACAGCGGCTGGCGCGGCTCGATGCACTGGCGAAATTGCTGGACGTCGCCTTCGTGCTGCCCGGCACCAACATCCGCTATGGCATCGACGGCATCATCCGGCTGATCCCGGTGGTCGGCGACCTCATTGCGTCGGCGTTCTCGCTGTGGCTGGTGCGCGAGGCGCGCGCGCTCGGCGCGCCCTGGCATGTCACGGCGCGGATGCTCGCCAATGTCGCGCTGGAAGGCACGGTCGGAATGATCCCGGTCGCGGGCGACGCCTTCGACGTGCTGTTCCGCGCCAACATCCGCAATATGCGGCTGCTGCGGCACTGGATGGAGCGGCAGCCGCGCTAGCGATTACGCGGCGTCGGCCTTGGTATTGTCGCTGGCCGGTGCCGGCTCGGGTGCGCGCGGACGGCGCGGCAGCGGAAAATCCTGGCTCTCATAAAGCGAGCGGATGCCGCTCTGGTCGAAGCGGGCTTCCTCGACCTGGAGATAGGCGCCGTTCAGCGAATCCGCCGGCAATTCCTCGATCGCGAAGCGCACGGCTTCCGCCGCGGTGCCAAATCGCCGATACGCGAAGCCTGCGCGCTTTTTCTTGCGGATCGCGGCGGGAAACAATTCGGCGGCGGTGTTGTAGCTGAAGGAAGCCATGGTCAGTGACCCTTTATCGTTTTTGGGCAACAGCGCGATCGAAACCGCGAACGGATCGTGCGGGCCCTTCAAGCGGAGGCGCACCGGCACGTCATTTCAGGACAGCCTTTAATATAAGCTCGTTTGACAGAAATGCGACTCCTCACCGGCAGGATGATGAATCTGCGTCTGAACGCCCTGGAAACAGAATAATATCCGTTATTTCAATGGGTTGTCTGGGTCAAAGCTTGCCCAGCAGCAGCAAGACGATGAGCACGATCAGGACCACACCGCCAAGGCCCATTCCGGAGTGGCCCATGCCATAGCCGTAGCCTCCGAACCGGCCGCTGAAGCCGCCGAGCAGGAAAATGATCAGGATGATGATGAGTATCGTTCCGAGTGACATGGCACCCTCCCCCAAACGGGCGGCCGCCGGATGGACATCCGGAGCGCCGCCGTCAGGAGCAGAGCATATCGCAAATGCCGGTTCCAGCGAAGGAACCAGACGCCCTTATTTGGGCTGCAGCTTCAACGCCGCGGAATTGATGCAGTAGCGCAGCCCGGTAGACCCGGGCCCATCCTCGAACACATGTCCGAGATGGCCGCTGCACTTCGAGCACAGCACCTCGGTCCTGATCATGCCGTGGCTGATGTCGCGCTCCTCGTCGACATGGCTGTCGACCGCCGGCGCGGTGAAGCTCGGCCAGCCGCAGCCGGAATCGAATTTGGCGTCGGAGTCGAACAGCGTCTGGCCGCAGCCGGCGCAGGTATAGGTACCGGGCGTCTGCTCATGCTCGTATTCGCCGGAGAACGGCCGCTCGGTGGCCTTCTCGCGCAGCACCGCGTATTGCATCGGCGTCAATTCCTTGCGCCACTCGGCCTCGGTCTTCTCGACCTTGCCGGTCATCGTCTTGGTGTCCGCCATTGCGCCTCCTTTACAGTGACTGGGTATCCCGTCAGTTGGTGACCTTCGCGCTGCTCACCAGCGTCGGCTTCTCGACGTAGTTCTGCGCGAAAATCTTCTTCAGGTTCTCCACCTTCGGAATGTCGTTATAGGCAATATAGGGCTGGTTCGGATGCAGCGTCAGGTAGTCCTGATGATAGGCCTCCGCCGGATAAAACCCTTCGAGCGGCCCGACCCTGGTCACGATCGGCTTCTTGTAGACCTTGGCGGCGTCCAGTTGCGCGATATAGGCGTCCGCAACCTTCTTCTGCTCATCCGACGTCGTGAAGATCGCCGAACGATATTGCGTGCCGCTGTCCGGGCCCTGGCGGTTCAGCTGGGTCGGATCGTGCGCCACCGAAAAGAAGATCTGCAGGATCTTGCCGTAGCTGATCTGCTTCGGGTCGTATTTGATCTGGACCGACTCGGCATGGCCGGTAGTGCCGGTGCTGACGGTTTCGTACTGCGCGGTAGCCTTGCCGCCGCCGGCGTAGCCCGACACCGCGTTGACGACCCCGGCGGTATGCTGGAATACGCCCTGCACGCCCCAGAAGCAGCCGCCGGCCACCACGGCAGTCTGGATGCCGCCTGATGCCGGAACGTCCATGGCCGGCGCGGGAATGATCACGGCGTCTTCCGCCGCCCGCAAGGGCGCGGCGGCGAAGGCGGCGATCGCCAGCGCGCCAAACGCGGCGGCGCACAGGGAAAGGCGGCTGAATTGGCTGCGGGACATGGCGGGTTCCTCTCGGTGAGCGAAGGTGACCGGATTTGGCGGCAGTGTAGGGCGCAAGCCGTGGTTCGCAATGGTCGAGGCCTGGCCCGGTACTGCGAGATACGCGGCAAGACGGGCGCCGTTACCATGCGGCGCACACGAGTTCGTGAATAAATCCGCGCCCGTCCAAGGCGTTGGCGGCGAGGAAGCCTGACGCCTGAACGGCTCTCGTGGCAGATTATATCCTGGTACCATATGGAACTGGATGTAGTGCAGGGCCTGCGGACGACCTTTCGGCACCGGAAGCTAGCGCGCCACGACCTATCGGTGGGTTCGGCCCCTCAGAGTATGGAGTCTTTTGACGGAGACTCTAGTCTCGCGATCCTGTGGGAAAGCGGCCGGCGATATTCATGCCTTTGGCGCCAGGGCGGTCTATGCGGCGATAGGGAATCTGCAGAAATTCAAGGACGCGCGTTTATTTGCTGGGTCGGCCCGCCAAAATCGGCGGAATGATATCTTTGACAGCTGTCGCGACGGTGACCGTAAAGATAGCAAGGAAATTAAGATCGATGCCGCCGAGCCCAGATTTCCACGCGCGCAGCATGTCCGCCTCCGGCAGAACCTGTATATCAAAATGTGAGGCAACAGAGTTTCCAATCCTGTTTATCAGTTCGCGTTGGTTGAGAACGCGGCCATCTAATTGAGTGGCGCTAGATTCAAGCCAAACATCGATGTCCGCCGCATTCTTGGATATTGCAGAAGGCGATGCGCCAATATCAAACGCTATCGATTCAAATCCCGGCATAGGTATTATCTCTTTGATGCGCGATATTGGCGGGACATAAATAATTACCGGCGCGTCGATAGTGGCGGCACACATTTGCAATAAAGGAAGCGGTTTGCCTGATTTATCCGTGATTGCGAGACGCAACAGCCTTAAGAGCCCCGCGACGTGATAGGTCTTTCCTGCGCGAACGGACGTAAGCAGATCATCAACTTGCTTGTGGGCGACATTCAGTTCTTCGAAGATTTCGGCCGGAGTAGCTTCGCGGCGCCCCGGCTTTGTTTTTTTATCAGCCTTAGAGCCCGCTAACGTGTCGCGTCTCTTCTTCAGGACGGCGGCGTTTTCCTTTGAAAAATCCCGCAAGACGGCGCAGTTTTGAAACTGCGCTCAAGAGCGCGTTGAGCACGCCAACCGCCAAAGGACAAGCTATAGGATAAGAAGCGAAGATAAAAGAAACCCGATAAGGTTGTTCTACACCGGGACCCATCCTAGTTGGATATCGGTCATCTGGGGAGAGATGCTTAGATGAGCCGGACATACATGTTCAGCGGGCGCATTGGCTAAAACAAAGCCGACTCTCAGGCAGGCCTCAAAATACAACTGCGAACAAATTACGCCCGATGATACCAACATGCTTCGACCCCATGGCTGGCCGTTAGCAAGAGACTTCATTAGGCCGAACAGGTTGAGAAATCCGTAGTTCACCCGAACGTTTGTTCCAGCATAGTAGGCAACGCGGGACCCTTCTTCGGGTGTAGCCCCCTTTAGCCTGCGGAGCTTGAGATCGTAATTATCATTCATGTAGTCCCAATACTCGTGGGCTAGTACACCGCGCATAGTTGCTTCGCAAATTTCAAATCCGCCACCGCAAACGACAGCATGGTGCCATTTTGCATGATCATCGGCGAACTGCTGACTTTGCTGCTTTACGATACTCGACGACCGCCAAGACGGTTTCTTGTGTGCAACCAAAAGAAGATCGCCGGCGAGAAGGATTTTTGGGTCCAGAGCCTTCTCGAAAGCTCGAACGGCTCTCGGTATGGGTCTATCGAACGATAGGCTAGATAGTCGACCGGTTCTTGGAGCGTCAGGTGCCGGTGTTAAGCTTTCTGACATGTTCGGCCTGTTCCCCGCGTCTTTCTGTCAGGTCAAACGAAACTTCCTGCCCCTGTTCCAGGGCGGAAAGGTCAGCCTTTTCGACCGCGGAAATGTGGACAAACACGTCATGGCCGCCGTTGGATGGCTTAATGAATCCGTATCCCTTGGAGGCGTTGAACCATTTCACGGTTCCCTTCATAGCCATTACCCTATCTCCGCTCCGGACGAAGTCGCATCTTATACGAAGTCGTTAAACAAATACATCCCTTCACGCTTTTGTTCCGTCCTTGCGGCATTTCTTGGCGTGCCCGCTTCTTGGTCGCGAAGGATTCGTTGTCCCACAATGCGGACACACGCGCTCAAGCCCAGCTTCAAGGTATTCCCGAGCGGCTTCGAGCTCTCGAAATGCGGGGGTTTTGAACATGGACTTGGACATCGACTCCGGTGCTTTGATGGCCATATTCTACCTATGGTGTTTGTCGTGCCAAGTATATAGTCGCCGCTCGTGATTGCGACGAGGGACGCGACGAGACAATCCAAAGCGCCTAAAGGCAATTACACCACCACGCTAAGCCGTTTCGCGGCGCGGGTAATGCCGGTGTAGAGCCAGCGGGCGCGGCTGTCCTGAAAGGCAAAGCTCTCATCGAACAGCACCACGTCGTCCCACTGCGAGCCCTGCGATTTGTGCACCGTGAGCACGTAGCCGTAATCGAACTCGTCATAGGGCTTGCGCTGCTCCCAGGGGATGGTCTCGATCGCGCCGCCGAAGCAATCGCCGCGGACCGAGACTTTTGTCACCTTGTGGCCGAAATCCTCGTCGGGTGACAGGCGCATGGTGATGATCTTCGATTTCGACTGCGCGCGCGATTTCACCCGCCACAGCCCGCCGTTAAACAGGCCCTTCTTGCGGTTGTTGCGCAGGCAGACCAGCTTGTCGCCGGCGACCGGCAACGGGTCCTCGATATTCTGCTTCTGCCGCACCCGCATATTATAGGCGCGGCGGGTATTGTTGCGCCCGACCAGCACCTGGTCGGCGCGCATCACCCGGTCCGGATCGAGCTCGCTGCGCGATACGATCTCGCTTTCGCCGTAGCGGCCGAGCTCCAGCTCGCGGCCTTCGCGGATATCCATCGACATCCGCACGATCGGGTCGTTCTGGGCCTGCCGGTGCACTTCGGTCAGCATCGCATCGGGCTCGCAATCGGTGAAAAAGCCGCCGCCCTGGATCGGCGGCAGTTGCGCGGGATCGCCGAGCACCAGCAGCGGGCATTCGAACGACATCAGGTCGCGGCCGAGCTCGGCATCCACCATCGAGCATTCGTCGATCACGATCAGTTTGGCCTTGGATGCCGGCGCGTCGTCCCAAAGTTCAAAACTCGGCTGTTCGACGCCGGATTCGCGGGCGCGGTAGATCAGCGAGTGGATTGTCGAGGCGTTGTCGCAGCCCTTGTTGCGCATCACGAGCGCGGCCTTGCCGGTGAAGGCCGCGAATTTCACTTCGCCGTCGACGCCATCGGCAATGTGCCGCGCCAGCGTGGTCTTGCCGGTTCCGGCGTAGCCGAACAGCCGGAAGATCGGCGGCGTGCCGTTCCGGCCGGGCTTCGCCTTGAGCCAGTCGGCAACAGCCTTCAGTGCGGAATCCTGATGCGGCGTAAAACTGGTCATGGGGTCTCGATGGACATGCGGCCGGCTCGTGGATTGCGGCCGCGACTCGGCAGCGGCGAAGCTAACCATTCGTGCGGCCAGTACAAGCCGTCTTCCGTGCGGCGGAATGGGCCGGAGGCTGGACTCGGCATTTCCGGAGCCTACACTGCACGAAACGACAAGAGGGCCGCGGGGGCCGCGGGAGAGACGCCATGAAGTTCGGCATTTTCTATGAGCTGCAATTGCCGCGCCCGTGGCAGGCCGGCGGCGAACTCAAGCTCTACCAGGACGCGCTGACCCAGCTGGAGACGGCGGATCGCTGTGGTTACGACCACGCTTGGGTGGTCGAGCATCATTTTCTGGAAGAATATTCGCACTCGCCGTCGCCGGAATCGTTCCTGGCCGCCGCCAGCCAGCGCACCCGGAACATCCGGCTCGGCCACGGCATCTTCCAGCTCACCACCAATCATCCCGCACGGGTCGCAGAGCGTGTCGCGGTGCTCGATCTGCTCAGCAACGGCCGCTGTGAGTTCGGGATGGGCGAAAGCGCCTCGATCACCGAACTGACGCCGTTCGGCCGCGACATGGAAACCAAGAAGGAAGTGTTCGAGGAGGCCGTCCGCGCCATTTTCCCGATGTTCAGGGACGGCGGCAGCGAGCATCACGGCAAATATTTTGACATTCCGTTGCGCAACGTGGTGCCGAAGCCGGTGCAGAAGCCGCATCCGCCATTATGGATGGCGTGCTCGCAGCTTCCGACCATCGAGCGCGCCGGCCGGCACGGTTTCGGCGCGCTCGGCTTCCAGTTCGTCAGCGCCGACGCGGCGCATGCCTGGGTTCACGCCTATTACAACGCCATCACCAAGCGGCTGACCAAACTCGCAGAATACGAGATCAACCCGAACATGGCGCTGGTATCGTTTTTCATGTGCGCGAAAACCGATCAGGAGGCGAGGGCGCGCGCCGATGGCGCCACCTTCTTCCAGTTTGCGCTGCGCTTCTACGGCGCGGCGCAGAACCGGCAACGCCCGGCGCCGGGCGCCGTCAACATGTGGGACGAGTACAACAAATGGAAGCGCGAGAATCCGCAGGCCCAGGAGGCGGCGCTGCGCGGCGGCCTGATCGGATCGCCCGAGACCATCGCCCGGAAACTGCGGCGTTTCCGCAGCTCGCATATCGACCAGGTGATCCTGCTCAACCAGGCCGGCAAGAACAGCCACGAGCATATCTGCGAATCGCTCGAATTGTTCGCGCGCGACGTGATGCCGGAATTCCGCAACGATCCCGAGCACGAGGCGTGGAAGGCCGCGGTGATGAGCGGGACGATCCAGCTCGAGGAAATCGACACCGAGGCCTTCACCGATCGTTACGGCAAGCTGGCGGTGACCCTTGGCAATCCGCCGCCGCGCTCGCAGGCTTTGCCGGCGTGATGACCGGGCTTGCCGGCGTGCTGTTGGGCAGCCGATGAAACGGATCGCGATCTGGATCTTCTACGCGATCGGCGCGGTCGCGATCGGCTATCTCGCGCTCTACGCCTATGTGGCCTTCACCGGCCGCCCCTTCGAACCGGGCGATCCGATCCACATCTTCCGCAGGCCGGATGCGCCGGATTATTCGGCGGCGGGCGACGATTTCGCCGGGTGACTTATCGCTCCGTCATTCCGGGCCTGCGCCAAGAGGCGCATCCCGGAATGACGGCTGTGGATTGCTCCGTCGCCTGCGCCCCTTGCAACGGCTCACGCCGTGGCGGTGGCGCGGTGGTATTCGGCGGCGCCGGCCGGCGTGATCGGCAGTCCGCCATCGGCATATTCGTTGAGCTTGTTGCGCAGCGTGCGGATCGAGATGCCGAGGATGTTGGCGGCATGGGTGCGGTTGCCGAGGCAATGTTTCAGCGTTTCCAGAATGAGATCGCGCTCGACATCCGCCACGGTGCGCCCGACCAGCGCCCGGGTGACCTGCTCGGCGGCGAAGGTGGCATGCGCCACCGCCGGCGCGGTCCTGGCAAGATCGAGACGGTCGCCGTCCGGCGTCAGGATGGCCTCGACGCCGATCTCGTCGCCCTGCGCCATCAGCACCGAACGATGGATGGTGTTTTCCAGCTCGCGGACGTTGCCCGGCCAGCGGTTCGATGTCAGCACCCGGCGCGCCTCGGCGGAAACCGGCCGCAGCGGCACGCCATTGGCCTCGGCATATTTCTTGGCAAAGTGCTGCGCGAGTTCGAGAATGTCCGCCGGCCGTTCGCGCAGCGGGGGAATCTTCAGGTTGACGACATTGAGCCGGAACAGCAGGTCCTCGCGGAAAGTGCCTTCGCGCACGGCGTCGGCGAGGTTGCGGTTGGAGGTCGCGATGATGCGGATATCGACCGGGACCGGACGAGTGCCGCCGACGCGGTCGATGACGCGCTCCTGGATCGCGCGCAGCAGCTTGGATTGCAGCCGGACGTCCATTTCGGAGATTTCGTCGAGCAGCAGGGTGCCGCCGGTGGCTTCCTCGAATTTTCCGATCCGCCGCGCGATCGCGCCGGTGAACGCGCCCTTCTCATGGCCGAACAATTCGGATTCCAGCAGATGTTCGGGTATCGCCGCGCAGTTGATGCTGATGAACGGCTTCCTGGCGCGGCCGGAGCGGGTGTGGACATAGCGCGCCAGCACCTCCTTGCCGGTGCCGGATTCGCCGGTCACCATCACCGAGGCGTCGGAGCCCGCGATCTGCTGCGCGAGCTTGATCACCCGGGCCATCGCCTCGTCGCGGTAGACCATGTCGCGCGAATCATTGGCGACAGCCGCCAGCACCGCAGCGATCAGTTCCGGGTCGGGCGGCAGCGGGATGTATTCCTTGGCGCCGGCGTGGATCGCGGCTACCGCGGCACGGGCGTCGTTGGAGATGCCGCAGGCGACGATCGGCACGTGAATGTGTTCCGCCTCGAGCCGCATCACGAGGTCGCGGATGTCGAGGCCGACATCGACCAGCAACAGGTCCGCACCCTTGCCGCCGCGCAGGACGCGCATCGCCTGCTCATGGTCCTCCGCATGGGTGACGGAAGCGCCATTGTCCATGGCGATCTTGGTGGCGGTCGTGAGCTGGCCCTTCAGTGTGCCAACGATGAGAAGCCGCATGATAATCTCCTGTTCGTCTGTTCGTGCCGGTCGCGCGTATCGCTGGTTCTGCTTCAGCCGCGTTCCGCCTTGATGATTTCCGTCATGGTCACGCCAAGCTTGTCTTCCACCAGCACCACCTCGCCACGCGCCACCAGCCGGTTGTTGACATAGATGTCGATCGACTCGCCGACCCGGCGATCGAGTTCGAGCACGGTTCCGGGCCCGAGCTTCAGCAATTCGCCGACGTCCATCTTGGAGCGGCCGAGCACCGCCGAGACCTGCACCGGGACGTCGAACACCGCCTCCAGATCGGCGGCGATGCGCGAGGCGTTCTCGTCCTCGTGATAGGCGATGTCGTCGCCTCCGGGCGCATCGGCAGCGTTGAGATCGGGAAGCGGAACCTGTGCGTCGGTGTCACTCATGGTTCAATCCTCATGGCCGGGATCCGGCCTGACCGCGGGACGCCATGTAGCGCCCGACAAGTTCGTTGATCTTGGCTTCGATCGCGGCACGCTCCAGCACCACGCCGCCGTCGGCCCACTCGATCCTGCAATCGCCGGTGGCGATTTCCGGCTCTGCCAGGATCACCAGACGGCCTTCGAAGCCGCTTCGCTTCGCCAGCCGCTCGATCTGTTCGCACGCCGCCTCGTACAGCGCGTCGTTGATCCGCACCACCAGATGCGGCGTCGAGACGAGGTGCGAGAAACAGTCGCTGACGAGCCCGGTGATCGCGCCGAGCGGCTCGGCGGAAATCAATTCGCTGCACAGCTTGCGCGCCACCGCGACCGCGACGTCGACGGCTTCGGTTTCCATCCGGGTCTCGATGCCGGCAAAGCGCTTGGAGATGGCCTCGATGCCGATCCCGATCTCCTCGAGCGCCAGCGCGGCGCGGCGGTCGCTTTCCGCCTTGGCCTCGCGCTGGCCGGCGTCGAAGCCGTCGCGATAGCCGCGGGCCTCGGCGGCCGCCATCTTCTGCGCCACCTCCGCCGGCGTGGCGGGGCGCTCGCGGCTCTTGTCCGGCGCCGAGAAGTCCATGTCGAACAGGAATTTTGCGGGTGCGGCCATCAGTACACCAGCTCGTCGTCGGCGCGGTTTTTCGTCAGCACGATTTCACCCTTGGCGGCGAGATCCTTGGCCAGGTTGACCAGCAGCGCCTGCGCCTCGTCGACGTCGCGCAGCCGCACCGGTCCCAGCGCGGCCATGTCGTCGAGCAGCATCTTGCCGGCGCGGGAAGACATGTTGCCGAGGAAGAAGGCGCGGACTTCCTCGTTGGCGCTCTTCAGCGCGATGCCGAGCTTGTCCTTGTCGACATTGCGCATCAGCGTCTGCGCCGAGCCGGCATCCAGCTTGACGAGGTCGTCGAAGGTGAACATCAGCGCCTTGATGCGTTCGGCGGACTCGCGGTTTTCCTCTTCCAGCGAGGTGATGAACCGGGTTTCGGTCTGGCGGTCGAAATTGTTGAAGATCTCGGCCATCACCTCGTGGGCGTCGCGCCGGCGGGTCTGCGACAGGTTCGACATGAATTCGACGCGAAGCGTCTGCTCGACGCGCTCGATCACTTCCTTCTGCACCGCCTCCATTCGCAGCATGCGGCCGACCACGTCGAGCGCCATGTCTTCGGGCAGGATCGCCAGCACGCGGGCGGCGTGCTCCGGCTTAAGCTTCGACAGCACCACGGCAATGGTCTGCGGATATTCGTTCTTGAGATAGTTGGCGAGCACCTCTTCCTGCACGTTGGAGAGCTTCTCCCACATGTTGCGGCCGGCCGGTCCGCGAATCTCGTCCATGATGCCGGACACGCGTTCGGGCGGCAGGTACTGCTGCAACAGCCGTTCGGTGCCGTCGAACGTCCCCATCAGTGCGCCGGACGCCGACATCCGCGATACGAATTCGAGCAGCAGGTTTTCCACGACGTCGGCCTCGACGGTGCCGAGCGTCGACATCACCATCGACAGCTCGCGGACCTCGTCATCGTCGAGCAACGACCAGACCTTGCCGCCATATTGTTCGCCGAGCGCCAGCATCAGGATCGCGGCGCGTTTCGGCCCCTTGATCGGCGCGCCCTTGGGACGATTGCCCTGACGGCCCGCCAGCGTGGCGATCACGGTGCTGATGTCGTTGGCGTTGCTGGTTTGCGGCAGGGCCATGTCAGATCACGCCGGTTCCGTGAGCCATTGACGAACGATCGAAGCGGTCTCGTTCGGGTTGCGCTCGGCCAGTTCGCCGACGCGATGCACCGTCTGGGCGTGCACCTGGCCCTGAACCTGGGCGACGTCGATCATCTGCGAGGCGGCGTTCGGCCCCGGTACCAGACTCTGGCCGGTCGCGACCGCGGCGTTGCCGTCGGTCAGCGCCGGTACCTGATCCGCGCTGGTCAGCGCCGGAATGACCTCGGAGGCGAGGATGCGCCTGACCAGCGGCCGGACCACCATGAACAGCACCACCAGGCTG
>Ga0182024_10007871_pt1 | contig 22816 bp, 25 predicted proteins | sample P32metaG_FD_120480 | JGI IMG/M metagenome (GOLD analysis project Ga0182024, IMG submission 120480) | Permafrost microbial communities from Stordalen Mire, Sweden - P3-2 metaG (Illumina Assembly) | ecosystem: Environmental > Terrestrial > Soil > Wetlands > Permafrost | place: Sweden: Stordalen... | reverse complement strand
GCGCGACCCGGTCGTCACGGAAGGCTTCATATGGGCCGCGCACAGTCGCTACCTCCTGCGCCGGCTCACCCCGTCACCGATCACCTGATCGCGCTGGGGAAACAATCGCGACAGTCACTTAGGCCTTCTCCTTGCCATCGAGGCGGCCGCCTCGACCGACGCTGTCACCCGGATCAGGGACACCTTCTCGTCCCGCGGCCGGCCGCCGTCCGTGCCGCGACCCGCCGGCACCATCGCAGCTCGGCGAAGGGCTCTCGACTCGGCGGCAAGTCGCTGGGGAGCACGGCTGGCTTCGCCGTCTCTCGCGGTCGAGCAGCTCCTCCTCCTCCGGCACCTCACCACCAGCGAGCCCGACGGCGAGCGCCTCGGGCGGCTCGTGGACCGGGCACTGCTCGTCGCCACCCGCACCGCCACCGACGAGCTGCAGGTGGCAGCGTTCAGCGACCCGCTCACCGGGTGCTCCAACCGGAGGGCGTTCGAGCGGGACATCGAGCGTGAGCTGGCCCGTTGCGCTCGCGCCGAGCTCGACTTGTGCGTCATCGCCGTCGACATCGACGGGCTGAAGGCCGTCAACGACTCACAGGGCCATGCCGCCGGTGACCGGGTGCTCCTACAGGTTGTCGAGACCTTCCGGCGAGCGATGCGTTCCCTCGACTCCGTCTATCGGCTCGGAGGCGACGAGTTCGTCCTGCTGCTGCCGGACACTTCTACCGACGACGCCGCCACGGTGATGAGCCGGATGGAGCAGTTCGGGCCGCCGGCGTTCAGCTGGGGCGTGGCCAGCTACGTCTCGTCAGGCACGAACGACGTGGCGCTGCTTCTCGCCGAGGCGGACGACGCCCTCTACGACGCCAAGCGCTCCGGGAAGGCGAAGGTGGGCGACAGCGGACCGCGTCCTCCCGATTCCCCGGACGTGCCCGACAGCGAGCGCCGGCCCATAAGCCGGATAGGCGTCCCCGAGCACGACACCTGAGCTCCGACCTGCGGGAGGACGCTGCTCACGTCAGCGCCGCTAGCTCACCCTGCGCCGGTCACGAGCGCCTCGAGGAGGCGCCCCTCGACTCCCTCGAGAGCGAACGCCGCCACATGACAGCCTGCCTGCTGCAGACCGGTGGCGGCGTCGAGCAGGAGGGCGGCGACGTCAAGCGCCCGCTCCTTCGGGCACTCGCGCATGCCGCCGCTGCGCCCAGCCTCGGGACCGGCTCCAGCCGAGAGCGCCGAGCGGAGCTCACCCGCGGCCGCCCGGACGCCGCTCACGATGGCGGACGGCAAAGCAAGTGTGTCGCCCGCGACCTCGTCGAGGGCGGCGATCATCGCGGCGAGATCCCTCGCGGGAAGGGCGACCTTGGCGCGGAAGCACATGGAATGAGGCTCGGCGGCATGAGGTCTGTGGGGGAGGAGCGGTGGCACACGTAGAGGCTGCCAACCTCTGTTACCGGATCACCTAACGTTCACCGTCCACAGGGCATCTACCGGGAGTGATGACTCGCAGGGACCTCAGACGAGGGGCCACGGATAGGCCCGGTAGTCGTCGGCCGGTTTGGGGAACCGGGGAGCCCGCAACAGCTTCTGTGCCCGGATGCAGAGCGCCCGGCGTTCGTCCGCCGAGATGTGCGGGCTCAACCGCTCCGGGGCGCCTTCGGCCACCACCTCGCACGCCTCGATGATCCTCTGGGGGAGGCGGTCGCCGGCGAACTCCCAGATGACTGTCCGCAACTTCGGCTCGGGATGGAAGCACAGGCCGTTGTCGATCCCCCAGATCGCCCCGTCGCGGTCGATGAGCACATGGCCGCTCTTGCGATCGGCGTTGTTGGCGAGCAGGTCGAAGCCGGCCAGCTCCCGTAACCGCTCCTCGTGGCCGCCCTCCTCGAAGAGGCTGAAGTAGTGCTGCGAGAAGTCGGCGTCGACGAATCGCTGCAGGGATCCCTCCTCGAGCGGCCCGTCGAGCCGGAGGACCGTCTCGGGGACGAGGCCGAGACCGAGGGCGCAGGAAAGCTCGTAAGCGGCGATCTCGCGGCGGAACAGGTCCCTCCCGAAATCCCAGAGGTGGCGCTCACCCTTGCCGGGCTTGTAGACGGCGTTGACCGAGACCCCGTCGAGGCTCACCCGGGCGAGAAAGGAGTAGTTCGAGCTCCACGGCAGCCTCCCGGAGATCGTCACGTCGCCGGCGTGGAGGACGTCGAGCCACTCCGCCGCGCTCAGGTGAGGGGCGGCTGGTTCCCGTTCGTCCTCGGGCACGCGTGTCCTCTCGGGTCGAGCGGGTGGCCGCACAGCGGGCAGGGAGGCCGCCCCGCCTCTACGAGCTCAGTCCCTCTGATGGCGATCGCAGCTGCCTGCTCCCGGGTCATAGACATCCGCGCCGTCGACCCGTCGTGGTCGGCGACCTCTTCGAGGCCTTCGATGCCCACTGGTGTCTCTGTCCTGTCGATCTCGTCGGCGAGCAGGACAATCCGATCGGCCACTTCGTCATAGGTGAGGACGAGGTAACGCACCACGAAATCAGGCTCGCTGAACGGCTCGAGCTGCAGCGCCGCCGCCCCCGGCAGCTCGTGAGGCCGCGGCAGCTCGCGAAGCAGCCGCCCGAGACGACGGCAGAGCGCCGACAGCTGCATCTTCTCGAGCTTCATCGTGACGAGCTGGGCACCTTCGCGCACCTGCAGCACGAAGAGACGCTCCCCGACGGGGCCGACCGTGCCGACCGTGACCCGATCGGGCCGCTCTAGGTCGTAGGTATCGCTCACTCTCGGGACGCTCCCGCGCCCGCTCCAGGGCGCTTTGTCGCAGCGAGGCCTGGCACGCTCCCGTACGTGTTGACCGCGACCACGGTGGCGCCCGCAGTGCCGTAGGCGACCACGCTCGTCGAGCAGGTCCCGACGACGATCCGCTGGAACAGGTCCAACGGGACACCGAGAGCGCTCGCCAGAGCCACCTTGATGCAGTCGGCATGCGAGACGGCCACCACCACTTCGCCCGGATGGCGGGCCCGGTAAGCGAGCACGACGCCGGTCAGGCGCGCCTGCACCTCCACGAAGGACTCGCCCCCCGGAAAACGGAAGCCGGACGGCCACTTCTGCACGGCGTTCCATTCCGGCAGCTTGCGGAGCTTGCTCAGCTCTGCGCCGGTCCACTCGCCGAAGTCGCACTCTACGAGGCCGCGATCGACGACGATCGGCTGCTTGACCTGGTCGGCGATCGGCGCGGCGGTCTCGCGGGCGCGCTCGAGCGGTGAGGCGTAGACCGCCGCCACCGGGACCTCAGCCAGACGGGCGGCGACGGCTTTGGCCTCCGAGATGCCCGCGTCGGAGAGGTGCAGCCCGCGGGCACGCCCGGGCAGCACCTTGCCCGTCGTCGGCGTAGTTCCGTGCCGAACGAAGCACACCGTCGTCGGACGGTCGGCCTGGCGTCGTGACCGCGGCATCACGACACCGTACCGTTCACCTCCATGAGCCCCGCGACGCGCCCGCCCGGCAGGCCAAACGGCGACCCCGCGCCGCAACTGCGTCAGTCACAGCTGGCGGGGCTCCGCAAGCGGGTCGAATCGTGCACGGCGTGCCCTCGCCTCGTGGCGTGGAGAAACGCGGTGGCCGAGCACCCACCGCCGGCCTTTGCGGGCGAGCGCTATTGGGCGAGGCCCTTGGCGGGTTTCGGGGACCAGGCGGCCCGCCTCGTGGTGGTTGGCCTCGCACCGGCCGCCCACGGCGGCAACCGCACTGGCCGGATGTTCACCGGCGACCGCAGCGGTGATTTTCTCGTGGCGGCGCTCCACCGGCACGGTTTCGCCAGCCAGCCGACGTCACGGACGGCCGGCGACGGCCTCAGGCTCCTCGACTCCTACATGACGGCGCCGGTGCGTTGCGCCCCGCCGGACAACCGGCCCATGCCGGCCGAGCGGGACGTCTGCAGCAAGTTCCTCCACGAGGAGCTCGGCCTGCTGGCCGATGCCCGCGTCTTCCTCGCCCTCGGCGCATTCGCCTACGACTGTCTCGCCCGCCTGCCCGCACTTCGTGAGGGCCTCCCGAGGCCCCGCCCCCGCTTTGCCCACGGTGTCGAGGTGCGGCTCTTCGGAGGGGAACGGACGATCGTCTGCACGTACCACCCGAGCCAGCGCAACGTCTTCACCGGCCTCTTGACGGCGGCCATGTTCGACGCCGTGCTCGGACGGTGCGGCGAGCTCCTCGAGGCCGTCAGAGGTTGACGATGACGCGCCGGGGAGCCGGCACCGCCGTCTCGGGCCACCGCCGGCGGCTCACCCGGGACAGCTTCCGCATCAGCTCGACCGCCGCCGGGTCATCGGTCGAGGGTCTCACCTCGATCGCCCCGGCCGCTTCCATGTGTTCCATGAGCTCCCGGCCCCGGTCGGTCCTGACGACGGTGAGGGTCCAGTCCCCGAAGGCTCCGATCCCCCCGGTCGAGATGTCGGCGTGCTCGGCGGCGAAGTCGGGGCACGCCTTGCAGCCCTCTCTCGTCCAGGCGTGGGCCTCCTTCAGCGGGATCTCGTGGTAGCTCCCGTCCCGCATCCAGACCTGGAAGACGCCCTTGATGTTCATCTTCAGGATCTCCTGGCGGGCCAACCCGTAGCGGGCCTCGAACAGCTCGTCGAAGATGGCGTCGTCGAAGGTCTTGGAGCAGAGCAGCCCGATCGTGAGGACAAAGCGCCGCGCCACCTTGCCCGCCTTCCGGGCGGCCATCACCGGCGGTGCGGAGGACTGGCAGCTCATGCCCACGAGGGCGATCCGCTCTGCCCCGCCTTCGATGGCGGCCGAATAGGCGAGCGGATTGGCAGAGTAGGTGTAACGGGAGCCGGCGGAGTCGAGCACCTGCGAGCGGTTGGTCGCCACGCCGGGAACCGCCTTCCATGACGTGCCGTCCCCTTCGAGATACGAGACGAGGGCGGCGTCGATGACGTCGTTCTCGAGGGCGTAGATGAGCAGCGCCGAGACGAGGCCGCCGTCCTGGCCGGCCTCGTTGATCTCCGGGTCGGCGGACCTGGCGAGCAGCACGGATTGCGAGATGCCGAACACCTCCTGGTCGAGGCGCTCCCGACCGAACAGGAAGGTGTCGACGTCCGTCTCCCAGTCCCGGAACCGGGGGCACGCCCTCGTGCACAGGGTGCAGCCGCGCTCCCCGTAGGTGCAGTCCTCCCGGCCGCCGTACTCTTCGACGTGGAAGGGCCTGTAGCGCCCGAGGGTGTCGTCGTAGCCGAGGACGTCGTACGGACACGCCACCACGCAGGCGGCACACCCCGTGCACAGGCCCGACGTCACCACCTCGCGCATGAGGTGGGCCCAATGGGGTTTCTCTGGGGACAAGCGCCTCTCCTTCACGTCGGCGTCCGGGCAACCTCCGACCAGTGGCGGCTGATACTACGGCAGCGGCGACGCCGGCACCCAAAATAGGCGAGCGTGCCGGTGCGGTCTTACACTGCTCGTGCGACATCGAGCCGCAGACGTGCACGACTTCTGGAGGTCGCAGCGACGCCCCCCTCGCCCACCCGGCTCCACGACGGGGGCCGGCGAGCCCTAATGCTGAGCGTGCTGGCACTGCTCCTCTTCGGCGCGGTCGCCGCCGCCGGGTCAGGTGTGGGGATCGGCAGCGCCACCCTCCGAAGACACCCAGCCTCCGTCACCTTCACCATCGCCGTCACCCTCTTCGGGTTGTTTGCCGTCGGATGTCTGATCTGGGTGTTCTCGCTGTCGCTCCTTGGCCACCGAGGCTCGCGGGTAAGGGCCGGGGCGCCAGAGAAGTCACGACGGCTGGCGGCCGCCCTGCCGATCGTGGTGCTCCTGGTGCTGGTGCTGTTTGTCGCCGCCCGCCGCCACCCGCACCTGCCCTCAGTGAGGCAGAGTGCAGCCGCCGGCGGCGCACACACCGCCGCCCATTCGGCTGTGAGCTTCGTCCCGGGGGCATCTTTGTGGACGCTCGCCGTCGTTGTGGCCCTGTTCGCTCTCGTCCTCCTGCGCCGGCGGGTCCTCCGCTGGCGCCACCATCGCCCCTTCGGACACCTAGAGCGGCGCGACCACGGTGTCGCCTGGCCGTCTGGCGAGGCCGGTTCTCTCGCCCGTTCACTCGCCGAGGTGCGGGTGCCGGATCCGGAGGAGGAGCCAGACCCGAGGCGGGCGGTCGTCGCCGCCTACGTGGCGATGACGCACGCCGCCGGCGAGACCGGCGCCGTCCGGCGGATCGACGAGACGCCATCTGAGTTCCTCGAGCGCCTGCTCGATGCCGCCGGCGCCTCGGCGGATGCCGCCGGGCATCTGACGGCCGTGTTCGAGGTCGCCCGCTATACGACGCGCCCCGTTGACGAGTCCCTCCGGTCGAGCGCCATCGGCGCCCTGCACAGGGTGCGAGCAGAGCTCGGAGCCGCCGTGTGAGCCGCACGATGCGCCGGGTCGTCATCTTCGTCGCAGTGGCGGCCACCACCGGCATCGTGTTGGCGCTGGTCGACGGGACGCCCGACCCCGGCGTCGCCGTGCGCTCTTATGCGGCGCTCATGGGGAGCCTGGCGGCGCTGTCGGCCGGATCCTGGCTGCGGAGGGGCCGGCGAGCCTGGAGCGGGGCAGGGGCGGCGCGCTCCGGGAATGACACCGAGGTCGACGTCACGGATCCGACGGCGGCCGCCTGGCAGGAGCTCGAGCGGGCCCTCCGCTTCGGCGCCACGACCATCGGGGACTATCGCCTCCTCGTCCGGCCGAGGCTGAGCGCCCTCGCCGCCGCAAAGCTGGGACGCCGAGGCCTGTCGCTGGCGGAGCCGGAGCAGGCCGAAGCGTTGCTCAAAGAAACGTTCCCCCTCGTCGACCCGCGTGTCGCCATGCCCGCCGACCGGCTCGCGCCCGGCGTTCCCGTCACCGAGATCGAACCGCTCGTGAGGGCGTTGGAAGAGCTGTGACGATCGCCGAACAGCTCTCGTCGACGAGGCCGAGAACACTCACGAGAGGCTTGGAAGAGCTGTGACGATCGCCGAACAGCTCCCCGTCACGGAGGTCGGCCGCCTCTCGCAGACAATCTGCAACGAGGTAGAGCGGGCGATCGTCGGCAAGCGTGCGAGCATCGAGCTTGTCCTGCTCGGCATTCTCGCCGGCGGCCATGTGCTCCTCGAGGACGTCCCCGGAGTGGCCAAGACCCTGCTCGTACGCTCCCTCTGCCGGACGACGGGACTCTCGTACTCCCGCATCCAGTTCACCCCTGACCTGATGCCGGCTGACGTGACCGGCTCGTCTTTCTACGACGCCCGGCGAAACGAGCTCGAGTTCCGCCCGGGACCCCTGTTCGCCAACCTGGTTCTCGGTGACGAGATCAACCGGGCGCCCCCGAAGACGCAGGCGGCTCTTCTCGAAGCGATGCAGGAGCACCAGGTGACCGCCGATGGCACCTCCTACCGGCTGCCGGAGCCTTTCGCCGTCTTCGCCACCCAGAACCCCATCGAATACGAGGGGACCTATCCACTCCCCGAGGCGCAGCTCGATCGCTTCGTGCTGCGGGTGAGCATCGGTTACCCGGATCGGGAGAGCGAGCAGGAGCTTGTCGAGCGGCGAGCAGCGCGCGGCCGCGAAGACGTCCTCCTCGAGGCCGTGATCGAGCCGTCCACCCTGCTCGCCATGTGCGCCGCCGTCGAGCGGGTCGAGATCGCGCCGGCGGTTGCCGGCTACCTGGTCGAGGTGGTGAGGTCGACGAGGAAGGCGCCTGGCGTGCAGGTGGGGGCCAGCCCGCGGGCATCGGTAGCGCTGCTGCAGGCGTCGCGGGCACGGGCCGCCCTCAACGGGCGCGACTACGTGCTGCCCGACGACGTGAAGTCGATCGCCGAGGCGTGCCTGGCTCACCGGCTCTCCCTCCGGCCCGAGCTGTGGCTTCGTGGTGTGCAGAGCGGCGAGGTCGTGCGGCAGTGCCTGACGGCGGTTCCGGTGCCTGTCGGATGGGAGTGACCTGGCAAGTCAGCGGGAAAGTCCTCGCCGAGGGCATCACCGCCGCGCTCGCATTGCTCGCTGCTGCCGTCACCGGCGACGTCATGCTCGTGGCGCTCGCCGCCCCCCTCGGGCTGGCAGCCGTGCTGGCGCTAAGCGGCGGCCGCCCGCCGGCCCCCGTGGTGACCACCAGCGTCACGCCGCTGGTCGTCTCCCCCGGCGACCGCGTCGAGGTCTCGGTCGAGGTCAGGGCCGTAGCAGCAAGGCTCGGAGGTGGCGAGGAGGCCGGTGCCGAGAGTACGAGGGCCGGCGGGGAGGGCGGCGACGGCTCTCCGTCACCGCTCTCGTGCGAGGTCAACCTCGTCCTTCCGCCGGCCCTGCAGGCCGATGAGCCGACGCGCTGGCGGCTCCTCGTTGGTGGGCGGCCTGAGATCATCTCGTGCGTGGTGCGGGCCAGCAGACCGGGGCGGTTCTCCGTCGGCTCGGTGGCGATGCGGTTCACCAACCGGTCCGGCGCGGTGGCCGGGCACATGACGGCCGGTGACATCGTCACCATCGAGGTGCGTCCTGTCCCGGCACGGCTCGGCTCATTGGTCCGACCCGACCGCGTCCGGGCGACGGCGGGCGATCGCGTCGCTCGGCTCTCCCTTGACGGCATTGAATTTTCCGAGGTGCGCGAGCAGCAGACCGGCGCTCTCGACCGGCGCGTCAATTGGAGGGCGACTGCCAGGCGACAGTCGACGTGCGTCAACCTGTACCACCCCGAGCGGAGCACCGACATCGTGCTCCTTGTCGACACGTTCGCCGATGCCCCCTTGCCGAGCGTCATCTCCGTCGCCCTCAACCTGGCCGACACCTACCTCCGGCACCACGACCGCGTGGGCCTCATCTGCTTCGGCGGGGTGCTCGATTGGGTGGAGCCCGGCGCCGGTCCATCACAGCTCGACCGGCTACGGGCCTCGCTGCTGTCCTCGGAGGCGTATTTCTCCTACGCCTGGAAGACCGCCGACGTGATTCCGCGGCGCTTGTTCCCCATGGGTTCGCTCGTGCTGGCGGTATCACCGCTCGCCGACGACCGATTCGTCTCGGCTCTCGCCTCACTCCGCTCCAGGGCCCAGGATATGGCCGTCATCGAGGTACGCCCGGGCCAAGCGCCGCCGGAGGCGGCTCTGTCCTTGAGCGGCTCGCTCGCCTGGCGGATCCTGCAGCTCGAGCGTCACGAGATCCGTCACCGCTTTTGGCAGCTGGGTGTCCCGATCAGCACGATCGCCGGAGCTGACGGCACCGCCGGCGCCTTGCTGGAGATCGCCGCCTTCCGGCGGGCGGTCCGGACCCGCTCCGGGATGGCCCGGTGACCACCCACCTCGCCGACCGGTTCGCCGGCCGGCAGGGCCGGCGACAGACAGCCCTGGGGCGGACGGCAGCGGCGACAGCCGAGCCGCTCCGCAAAGCCTTCAGCGTGGCGCCGGCGGCCGTCGGGAGCGGCCTCGTCCTCGACTGCTTGCTGACCGCTCTCGGCACCGCCAGGGCGCCGCTATCGACAGGCGCTGCCGTCGTCGCCCTCGGGCTCGGCTCGATGGCGGCCCTGATCGTGGCGACGGCGCGGAGAAGCCACGGTGCTCTTGTCGTCTCGGTGCTGGCGGCCGCCATGGCGGCTGCTTTGGCCGGCCTGCCGCCGTCCCGGCCGGATGCCGCTGTCGTGGCGGCGGCGTCGGGGGCGGTGCTGCTGGCCATCGCCGAGGCCGGGGGCTATGCCATCGACGCCGGGGACAGCAAGATCAGACGCAACAATCCCGGTCTCGCACGGGCCGGCTGGGTGGCGGGCGTCGGCGTGGCAGGGGGAGCGGCCGGGTGGCTCGTTGTGGCCATGGCGACCGGACTGAGCGGGCTCGGTGATGTCGCCCTCGGCCTCGGCGTGCTGGCCGGGGCATGCCTCATGGTCCTCATCGGCGCCATGGCTCACGCCGCCGTCGGCGCAAGCGCCGAGGAATCTGGTACTCGGGCAAGAACCGGCGAGGAGCCTGATGCTCGGTCAAGAACCGGTGTCAGCCGCCTGCTGCGGCGAGCACCTTCTCCGCGTGGCCATCGGCGCGGACATGACGCCACACCCTCATCACGACGCCGTCCGGGCCGATGAGCACGGTGGTGCGAATGACCCCCGTGCTCTTCCGGCCGTAGAGGGTCTTCTCGCCCCAGGCTCCGTAGCGCTCCATGACCTCATGGGTTGCGTCGGTGAGCAAACGGACCGTGAGGCCGTACTTCTGGCGGAAACGCTGATGGGAGGCGGCGTCATCGGGAGAGACGCCGACAACCTCGATGCCGGCCTGTTCGAAGGCCGGGTTGCGTTCGGTGAACTGACAGGCCTCCTTGGTGCAACCAGGCGTGTCATCAGCGGGGTAGAAGTAGACGACAACCCGCTTGCCGGCGAAGTCGCCGAGGCGAACGATGTTGCCGTGCTCGTCGGGCAGGGCGAAGTCAGGCGCCGGCTGTCCCTCTTGCAGTTCGGCCATGTTGCTGCCCTCCTGTCTCAGGCTTGCTGTTGTCGAGGCTACGGCTGAGCGGCCGCCCGTACTACGTCGGCCTCTACCTTCCTCGCCGGCTCCCGGCGCGCCAGAGCTGCCTCCATGGCCTCGCCGAGGCGTTCGCTCTTCCTCTGCTCCCGCTCCGGCTCGTCGACGGCAAAGTCCGGCAGCACCTCGTCGGCGAACATCTCGAGCGAGGCGCAGATGTCCTCGTGACGGTTGCGGCCCGCCTGGCTGACGAAGATCACCTCGTCGACGCCGGCGTCGGCGTACTGACGGAGGAGGTCGCGTACCTGCGCCGGTGTCCCGATCGCTCCCCGGAGCGACCCCATCTCCTGTTCGTACAGGTGCGCTGCCAGCGGACCTCCGGTTTGTGCGGCCACGCGACGGTCGAAGCCGAAGACACTGCGTCGCTCCTCGAACTCGGACCAGACGTCGGTGCGGCCGGGGCGGTGCTCGCCGAAGACGTAGTAATGGCCGAGTGAGTAGGCGAAGAAGTGGGCGCCGTCGAGCCCCTTGTCGATGGCCCGTTCCTCGTCGTGGTCGAGCATGAAGGGCAGCACCACGGCAAGGTTGGGGTTGACGGCAAAGCCCGCCGGGATGCAGTCAGGCGAGCAGAGCGTGGCGTAGTAGTCGTCCACGAACACCCGCGCCTGGGCTCCCTCGATGAAGGAGAACGAGAGGGCCCCGATGCCCTTCTCGGCGGCCAGGTGGATCGTTTCCCGGCGGCTGCAGGCGACCCACAGCGGTGGGTGCGGGCGCTGCATGGGCCGAGGCACGAGGTTCCTCGCCGGCATCTGGACGAACTGGCCGTCGTAGCCGGCGAAGGGCTCCTCCACGAACAGGCGCGTCACGACGTCGAGCGCCTCTGACCACTGGGCACGCTTCTCTGCCCGCTCGACGTTGAAGCCACCGAGCTCGATGTTGGACGACGTCTCGCCGGTGCCGAACTCGACCCGGCCGTTGGATAGCAGGTCGAGAGTCGCCACACGCTCGGCGACACGAGCAGGGTGGTTGTAAGCGGGCGGCAGGGCGACGATGCCGTGACCGAGGCGGATCCGGGACGTGCGCTGGCTCGCCGCTGCCAGGAAGACCTCCGGAGCGCTCGAGTGGGAGTACTCCTCGAGAAAGTGGTGCTCGACCTCCCAGACGTGGTCGAGGCCGATCCGGTCGGCGATCTCGATCTGCTCGAGGGCGTCGTGCAGCAGCCGGTGCTCGCTTCCGTCCGCCCACGGGCGAGGAAGCTGATGCTCGTAGAAGATGCCGAACTTCATCCACGCTCCCGTCGTCCGGCGAGCCCACTTGAGCCCAAATCAACCCTGGATCAGTCGTCAGCTCGACCGCCAGTAGGCTGAGTACCGAGAATACTGATGCACTCTTCGTCCGACTCCGCCAGCTCCACCACGACAACCGACTTGCAAGGCGTTACCGAGACGGTGACTTTCGCCGACCTCGGCGTCGCTCCCGAGCTCGTCGCGGTCCTTCTCAGTCAAGGCATCATCGCTCCGTTTCCTGTGCAGGAGCTGACGATCGCTGACGCCCTCGCCGGGCGCGACGTGTGCGGGAAGGCAAAGACCGGCTCGGGAAAGACGCTCGCCTTCGGTCTGCCGCTTCTGATGAGAACGGCCCACGCCAAGCCAGGAAGGCCGACCGCTCTCGTGCTCGTGCCGACCCGGGAGCTGGCCGGCCAGGTGGCCGACGTGCTCGTGCCGCTCGCCCGGGCCGTGGACCGCCGGGTGACCACCGTCTACGGCGGGAGCGACATGGACGGGCAGATGCGGCGCCTGGAACGCGGCATCGACGTCGTCGTGGCCACGCCGGGCCGGCTGATCGACCTCGTCGACCGCAAGGTCGTCTCCCTCGCAGCCATCAAGACCCTCGTGGTGGACGAGGCTGACCGGATGGCGGATATGGGTTTCTTGCCGCAGGTCGAGTGGCTGCTGCGGCACATGCCTGCTGGTCGCCAGACTCTCCTCTTCTCGGCCACGCTGGACTCGGCGGTCGACCAGGTGGTCCGGCGCCACCTGAACAACCCCGTCCAGCACGAGGTGAGGGCGCGCCAGGTCACCGTCGAGGAGATGCAGCACGTCTTCTTGAAGGTGCACCAGATGGACAAGGCAAAGGTCTGCGCCACCATTGTGACGGGAGCCTCGAAGACGCTCTGCTTCGTCCGGACGAAACGGGGGGCGGACCGTCTCGTCGCCGACCTCCACAGCGAAGGCGTCCGGGTGGCGGCCATCCATGGCGACCTGCGCCAGTCGGCCCGCGAGAAGGCGCTCCAGCAGTTCTCCGCCGGGAATCTGCCGGTGCTCGTGGCCACCGACGTCGCTGCCCGTGGGCTCGACATCGACGGTGTCGACGTCGTCGTCCACTACGACCCTCCTGAGGATCACAAGGCGTACCTGCACCGTTCCGGTCGCACGGCCAGGGCGGGCGAGGGCGGCGTCGCCGTCACGCTCGTGCTGTGGGACCAGGAACTGGCCATCGAGCGGCTCGGCAAGCGGATCGGGCTCGAGGTGCGGCTCGTGGAGGTCTTCTCCAACGACCCCCGGCTCGCCGACCTGTCGGGGTGGGACCACAGGCAGGGGCATGTTTCTGAGCGGGCCGGCGCAACAAATGGCCGCACCCCGATAAGGACCGGCTCCCGGCGCCGGCGGTGAGGCTGCGGCGAGCGGTCTCGCTCGTCCCATCTGCCACCGACACCCTCGTCGCTCTAGGCGCCGCAGATGCGCTCGTCGGGATCAGCTCCGACTGTGACCAGCCTGACCCGGGCATCCTCCTGCCCGTCGTCACCGGCGCCATGATCGATCCGGCAGCGGCAGCCGCCGATCCGGCCGGCGCCGATCTGGCCGTGCGCGAGCAGCTCGAGGCAGGGGGATCTCTCTACACGCTCGACGTCGCCGCCATCGTCGCCCTGGCGCCGCAGGTCGTGTTCGCCCAGGACCACTGCGCGGTGTGCGCTGTGCCGTCCAGTCAGGTCACGTCTGTCCTGGCGGGCCGTGGGCTCGGATGCGAAGTCGTTTCTCTCGACCCGGTCGGGTTGGACGACGTGCTGTCGACCTTCGCCCGCATCGGGCACGCGGTCGGCGCCGGCGAGGCCGGCGAGGCACTCGAGTCGTCCTCCCGCCGGCGTCTCGCCGACCTCGGCCCTGCTCTGCGTGGCCAGTCGGGGGGCCGGCGCCCTCGGGTCGTCGTCCTCGACTGGGTCGACCCTCCCTTTGCCGCCGGCAACTGGGTCCCGGAGCTGGTGGAGGCGGCCGGCGGTGAGGCCGTGCTCGGTGGCGGAGCAGTTCCCTCGCGCCAGGTGAGTGTCGACGCCGTAGTGGCGGCCCGGCCGGACTTCGTGGTGGTAGCCCCGTGCGGACTCGGACTCGAAGCGGCGACCGACGCCGCCCGAGTGGTGGCGGGTTGGTTCAGGTCCTCGCCACCCGGTGGCGGCGAGCGTCCCAGGGTGGTCGCCTTCGACGGCCGGCTCTGGTTCTCCCGGCCGGGCCCCCGATTGGTGGACGGCGCCGAGGCATTGTCAGCATTGCTCAGAGGGCAACGGCTCGACGGCTCCACGGGCGCTCGCGGCGTTGTCGAGATCACGGAGGATGCTGAACATGACAGAGGGCATGCGGGAGTCGTCGGCCGGGAGTGAGGGCCGTGCCGGCGCCGGAGCTGAGAGCAACGGTGATAGCCGGCCGGGCGACGGCTCGGCGCCTACCGATGCGGTCTCGGACTTCCGCCACCTCGGGGATGACCGGCTCTACTTCCGGCAGTTGCTCGCCGGCAGGGATCTCGCCCGAACCGACCCAATCGCTCGGCAGATGGTCAACTTCGTCTACGTCATCGGCGATCGGGAGACCGGCGAAGCGGTGGCAGTGGACCCGGCGTACGCGCCGGACGAGGTGATCGACCTGATCGAGGCCGACGGGCTGCGCCTCGTCGGGGCGCTCGCAACGCACTATCACGCCGACCACGTCGGTGGCGACCTGTTCGGCTACTCGATCAAGGGCATGACCGACCTGCTCGAGCAGGTAAATGTTCCTGTCCACGTGCAGCGGGCAGAGACGCCGTGGGTCATGAGATCGGCCGGCCTCGACCGAGACGTCCTCGTCGAGCACGACAGTGACGACGTCGTCGAGGTCGGCGCGGTGAGAATCCGCCTCGTGCACACGCCAGGCCACACGCCGGGCAGCCAGTGCTTTCTCGTGGACGGGAAGCTCGTCGCCGGCGACACCCTCTTCCTGAACGGCTGCGGCCGCACCGACCTTCCGGGGAGCGACCCCGCCGCCATGTACGACAGCCTCGTCAACCGCCTCGCCCGGCTGCCCGACGACACGGTCGTGTATCCGGGACATCTCTACTCGAAGGAGCCATCGGCCAGCCTCGGCGAGACGAAACGCCACAACCCTGTCCTTGCTCCCCGCAGCTCCGACGAATGGCTGCGCCTTTTCGGCGGCTGACGCCTGGCGCGCACGCGCCCCCGGGTGCCGGCGTGCTCGGGCCCCCGGGTGCCGGCGTGCTCGGGTAGATGTCCTGGTGGCCGGGGTGGCGAGGTGGAAAAGGGGCGGGTTTCTTTGTTCAGTGAGCCGGAGAGGCGAAGAGCCGCTCCAGGGCCGTGCGCAGCGCCGGCGCTCCCTGTCCGAGCTCGCTCGGGGTGGTCGTCAAGACGATCCATCCCTCGGCTGCCAATGCCGTACGCCGCTTGTGATCACGGGCAAGCTGGTGCGGACCGTGATGGTGGGCGAAACCGTCCATCTCCAAGACCACTCGTCGCGCCGGCCAGGCGAAGTCGACCCGAGCGACGAACCCGTCAGGCCGCTTAATCTCGTACTGGCGCACTGGAGGCGGTAGACCGCTTCTGCGAAGCCAGCCGGCAAGGTTCGCTTCGGCCCGACTCTCGAGTGGCCCGGCCGACCACTCCTCGAGTGCCGCCTGAACGGCCGCTGTGCCGGCGCGGCCGGAGCCGCCGTTGCGCCGAAGCGAGGCTGCCAACAGCGGCACCGTCGTGAGCTCGCGTACCAGGCAAGCTGGCGATTGGCAACCTGAGTGAGGCTCGCCAGGGCACCGGCAGTGCTGCGCTTCGCCGTTGAGTCGACGCGGCGGCTTGTGGAAAACCCGAGGTGTGTGCCGGGATCAACGCGTACCGGTCGTTCGCGTCGATGTGGGCACACACCTCGGCCTTTCAGTCGCCGCGACTCGCCACTGACACTTGAAGCGCGGCGGCGCGTACGCCGGCGCCGGCCAGTCACGGCGCCGGAACGCCTCCCCGGTACACGCTTGGCGCCTACGATGTGTCATGGAGCACGAGGTCCGGGCAGACCACAGCCAGCCGTCCGATTCCCTGCCGTCGCAATCCTCCCCCCTGCCAGCCTTTCCCTCCTTCCAGGCCAAGTTCGGGCGGGAAGGCCTCACCTTCGACGATGTCCTGCTGATACCGGCCGCCTCGGAGATCCTTCCCTCGGAGGCATCCACCGAGAGCCGCCTCACCCGGAACATCTCGCTCGCAATCCCTCTTGTCTCCGCTGCGATGGACACCGTGACCGAGTCCCGCCTGGCGATCGCCATGGCCCGCGAGGGAGGCATCGGCGTCATACACCGCAACCTCTCGATCGCCGACCAGGCCGCCGAGGTGGACCGTGTGAAGCGATCCGAAGCGGGCATGATCACGAACCCCATCACGGTCTCCCCGACGACCTCCATCGCCAGTGCGATGGAGCTGATGTCCGAGTTCCACGTCTCCGGCGTCCCCGTCACCGACGACACCGGCCACCTCGTCGGCATTGTGACGAACCGCGATCTCCGTTTCGTCGAGCAGTCAGCCGGTTGGCGCGACACACCGGTCTCGACCCTCATGACCGCGGACGGCCTCATTACCGCCCCGGTCGGGACGACGCTCGAACAGGCGCAGGTCGTGCTGGGCCGGCACCGCATCGAGAAGCTCCCCATTGTCGAGCCCGACGGAACGTTGCACGGCCTCATAACTGTGAAGGACATCCAGAAGCGGATCGACTACCCGCGGGCGACGAAGGACGACCGAGGGCGGCTCCGGGTGGCGGCCGCAGTCGGAACCGGTCCCGACGCCATCGAGCGGATGGAGGCGCTCGTCGCCGCCGGCGCCGACGTGATCATCGTGGACACGGCCCACGGTCACGCCCGGAGCGTCATCGAGACCGTGGGCAAGATGCGGGTCAACTTCGAGGTCGACATCATCGCCGGCAACGTCGCGACCGGCGAGGCGACCACAGCCCTCATCGCTGCGGGCGTCGATGCGGTCAAGGTCGGCATTGGCCCGGGCTCGATCTGCACGACGCGGGTCGTCGCCGGCATCGGGGTGCCGCAGATCACGGCCGTTTTCGATTGCGCAGCCGCGGCTTCGCTCCGTCGCATCCCGGTCGTCGCTGACGGCGGGGTGCAGTTCTCCGGCGATGTGGCAAAGGCACTCGCCGCCGGCGCCTCCACCGTCATGCTCGGCAACGCCCTCGCCGGCGTGGACGAGTCTCCCGGCGAGATCGTCATGCAGCAGGGCGAGCGGTTCAAGGAGTACCGCGGCATGGGGTCGCTCGGTGCCATGCAGGGCCGCTCGTATTCCAAGGACCGCTATTTCCAGGGCAGCATCGAGAGCGGAAAGCTCGTGCCGGAGGGCATCGAGGGACGGGTGCCCTACAAAGGCCCTCTCGGGATCGTCCTGCATCAGCTCGTCGGAGGCCTTCGTCAGGCAATGGGGTACTGCGGGGCCCGCAGCGTGGCCGAGCTCCAGGCCGAGGGGCAGTTCATACGGATCTCGTCGGCCAGCCTACGCGAGAGCCACCCGCACGACGTCATCATCACGAAAGAGGCTCCGAACTACCAGCTGCCCTGACCTGCACCGCCAGGCCGCCGGGGCGGCGGGGCAGGCAGAGACCGGCCGGGGCGCCGCTCAGGCCCTCGTCCGGTACTTCCAGACGGCCACGGGCACTAGCACGACGAGGATGCCCACCACCCACAGCAGCGTGGCGAGCACGTGGTTGGCCGCAGGCCCGGGGCCGCCGACCATCAGCGAGCGTGCCGCAGCCACGGCTTCGCTCACCGGCTGATAGGTGGCAAAACCCTGCAACCACCCGGGCATCGACGACACCGGGACGAACGTCCCGGCGGCGAACGTGAGCGGGAACAGGATGGGGAAGGACATCACCTGCGCCGTCTCACTGTTGGCTGCTGAGAGGCCGATCACCGCAAAGCCCCAGGAGAGGGCGTAAGCGAACAAGAGCAAGAGCCCGATCCCGGCGAAGAATCCCAGCACACTCTCGATACGAAATCCCACCGCATAGCCGACAGCAGTGATGATCGCCACGACGCCGACGTTCCGGGCAAGGTCGGCGAGCGTGCGACCGGCAAGAACGGCGGAGCGAGCCATTGGAAGGGACCGGAACCGCTCGATGATTCCCTTTTGTAGGTCTTCGGCGAGACCGATGGCCGTGGAGACCGCCCCGAAGACCACGGTCTGGACGAACACGCCGGGCATGAGGAAGTTGACGTATCCGCCCGGGATGCCCTTTACGCGGATGGCGCCCCCGAAGACGTAGCGGAACAGCAGGACGAACATGACGGGCTGGACGCTCGAGAAGAACAGCGCCTCCGGGATCCGGGTCAAGGCGATCAGGTTGCGCTCAGTGATGACGAGAATGTCCTTGAAGGCGCGCCACGGAGTCGTTTGCGCCCGGGCGGTCGGTGCCGGCGCCGCTATCGCCACTGTCGCTGTGCTCATCGCCTGCCCTTCGCTTGGGTTGCCATCTCAGCCGAAGCCTCGGCCTCAGTGACGCCGTGGCCGGTCAATGCGAGGAAGACGTCGTCCAGGCTCGGCTCGCGCATGGCGAGGGTCGCCGGCACGAGGCCGGCCTCGTCGAGCAGGACGAGGGCTTCGGTCACCATGCGTGCGCCGCCGTCGAGGGCCAGTTCGACCACAGTGCCCTGCAAGACGGGCTCCCGTTGGAACCGGCGGGCGAGCTCGGAGAGGATGCCGGCGGCCTGGCGCGCCCGCTCGACGTCTCCCATGTCCATGTCGAGGACCGTGGCGCCCAGATTCGCCTTCAGCTCTGCCGAGGTCCCCTCGGCGATCACCCGACCGTGGTCGACGACAACAAGCCGATCGGCCAGCCGGTCGGCCTCTTCCAGGTACTGCGTTGTCAGGAGCACGGTCGCGCCGGCCTCTGTCAGCTCCTCGATCACCGCCCACAACGCCATCCGGCTGTATGGGTCGAGCCCCGTCGTCGGTTCGTCGAGGAAGAGGACCGGCGGGCGGTCCACCAGGGCGGCGGCCAGGTCGAGGCGGCGGCGCATGCCTCCTGAGTAGGTCTTGACGGCCCGGTTGGCGGCGTCTGTCAACTCGAAGCGTTCGAGCAGGTCGTCGGCGCGCTGGTTGGCGACTTTCCGCGAGAGGTGGGTCAGCTGGCCGATCAGTCGGACGTTCTCCCTCCCAGTCAGGTTCTCGTCCACGGCGGCGTACTGGCCGGCAAGCCCGATGGAAGCTCGGACGAGGCTCGACTCCCGGACGACGTCGTGACCGAGGACGGTGGCGCTCCCGGAGTCCGGCCGCAGGATCGTCGTGAGGATGCGGACTGCCGTCGTCTTGCCGGCGCCGTTCGGTCCGAGCAGCCCGAACACGGTGCCGGACTCCACTGCGAGCGACACGCCGTCGAGTGCCGTGATGCCACCCTTGAAGACCTTGACCAGGTCATGTGCTTCGATGGCGTGGACCATGTCGTTCCTCGGAGGGCGTTCGGCGGGCGAAAACGGAGAACTTTCGGCTTAACACATGTCTACCTGCCGGGCGGCAGATTCATGGCCTGTTGGCGTCGGTTCGAACGCCTCGGAGTCGCTGTGAGGTCATGGCACCCGTCGATGGCCTGAGCCGGAGCGAGAGATGCTGGCACGTTGGTCAGACGGACGACGGCTATCTGTGGTGGGATCGCGGGATGACTGTGCCGTTTCTCGTCCGACCGGGTCAGCCAGCGGAGCTCAACAGCAGGACACCCGGCTCCACCGCAGGCGCCCCCGGCGGCAAGCGCGAGACCGTGGCGGCATTCGCCAAGCAGCACGCGCAGCTGGGCGCGCTCCACGGCAAGCTGTTCGCCGAGAAGCAGCAGTCGCTGCTCGTTGTCCTACAGGGCATCGACACCTCGGGCAAGGACGGCACGATCCGTCACGTGTTCGGCGGACTGGATCCTTCCGCGGCCTGGGTGGCCGCCTTCGGCGTGCCCACTTACGTGGAGCTGGCCCACGACTTCCTGTGGCGAGTGCACCAGCAAGCGCCACGAACAGGAGAGATCGTGATCTTCAACCGCTCCCACTACGAGGACGTGCTGGTCGTGCGCGTACACAAGCTCCTCCCAGAACGTGTGTGGAGGCCGCGGTTCGAGCACATAAACGCCTTCGAGCGGCTGCTGAGCGCTCGCAGGACCAGAGTTGTCAAGATCCTGCTCCACATCTCGTCCGACGAACAGTCCAGACGCCTCCGGGCACGACTCGACAGACCTGACAAGCGTTGGAAGCTACAGGCGTCCGACCTCGCAGATCAGCAGTTGTGGGACGAATACCAGGCTGCCTTCACGGAGATGATCGAGCGCACCTCGACCGAACAGTCGCCCTGGTACGTCATCCCGGCCGATCACAAATGGTTCCGGAACTGGGCCGTGGCGGGCGTGCTCATCCAGGTTCTCACGGAGATGGACCCGAAGTACCCGGCGGCCGAACCGCTGCCGCCGGCAGCTAAGCGCTGAGATAAGGCGCGTGGCTGCGCACGTCGAGTCCCGCTGCGCGGCGAGCCGCTCCCAGCGCGAGCATTGGTCGCTGCCGTGTGACTATGACCAGGCGCTATCGGAGGAGAGATCACAGTGTTGCTCGTCGGAACGAACCTCAGTTTGCTCGACCTCGACCGCTCATTCACGCTCGCCGAGGACGCGTCGGTCACCGCTCTTGCCGTTAGCGGCGGACGTGCCTTCGCCATGCTCGACGCTGAGCGTGTCGACAGCATCGAGGAGTTCGACTGCCAACCCGAGGCGGCTCTGCCCGAGCCGAGCGGGCAGTCGATGGCCATCCTCGCGACCAGTGACGGCTCGCGGCCGGCGCCGGCAGGGCTGTCCGGTGGCGGCCCGGATGTGGAAGCCGAATCGAGCCGGACTGTTCACCACCTCGTCCATCACCATCAGGCGCAGGCAGGCGCCGGCGATCAGGTGGATCTGCTGGTCGGCATGACCGGCGCACGGCTCGTTCGGGTCACCTCCGGGGGGGAGGTACGCCCGATCTCCTCATTCGACTCGCTCCCTGGTCGGGCCGAGTGGGAGAACCCGGCCGGGCCGACACCGGATCTGCGCTCGATCGCCGTCGGAGGAGACGGGCAATGGCTTGCCAATGTCCACGTGGGCGGCGTGTGGGCATCCGACGACGAAGGCAGCAGCTGGACGGCGGTCATCGAGGCGGCAGCCGACGTGCACGAGGTGGTGGCGGCTGGCGGCCGTGTCGCTGTGGCGGCCGCCATCGGGACGGGATGGAGCGAGAACCGAGGCGCCACTTGGCAGTGGAGCACCGAAGGGCTGGCGGCATCGTATTCCCGAGCGGTGGCGCTCGACGGTGACACCATCTACGTCACGGCCTCTACCGGGCCGAGCACGACCGCCGCAGCGCTCTACCGGGCCAAGCTCGGAAAGCGTTTCGAGAAGTGCACCGGCGGGCTGCCGGAGTGGTTCCCCTTCAACATCGACACGGCGTCGCTGTCCGCCCGAGATGGCCGTGTGGTCTTCGGCACCCGCGACGGGCAGGTGTTCGAATCGAAGGACGAGGGCTCAACTTGGGGCATCGTTGCTGAGCACGTCGGTCCGGTGCGCTGCGTGCAGCTCACTTAACCTTCGGGCGTGGGACGGCGCCACCGCGGGCTCCCCCGCTCTGCCGCAAGGGCGTCAGTGCCTGCCGGCGGTTGTCGGCGAGGTGTCGGCTCGGAGAAACGCTGGATGATGCCTATCCTGTGCGCCAAGATCGGTCTGCGATCCTGCAGCTCGCCGGCCGCGTCTCCTCAGCCCCTGTAGCTCAGAGGATAGAGCAGCGGTTTCCTAAACCGCGTGCCGCAGGTTCGAGTCCTGCCAGGGGCGCAAAGAAAGTCCAGGTCACCGTCCTAAGACCGTCTCCGACGACCGTCGAGGGCATCCGAATTGGGTCGCCTTGGGAATATCTTGGGAATATTTCGACCCTCTCGGCTGGTAAGCTCGCTGCCATGCGCGGGCACCTTGAAGGACGCGGCAAGGGCATCTGGCGGGCGAAGGTGTTCGTCGGGCGCGACGAGGAGACCGGCAAGCCGCGATACTTCACGCGCACGATCCATGGCACCAAGCGCGAGGCCGGGGAGGTACTCAGTCAGCTCCTCGTCGAGGTGAGCCAGGGAGCCCACGTCTCAGCCGACCCGGCACGGTTGCTGAGCTTTGGGCTCGCTGGATCGAGCTGAATGCCGACCGACTCTCCCCCACCACACGTCGCGGCTATACCGCTCTCCTCGAGCGGCGCATCCTGCCGGAGTTCGGCAGCCGCAAGGTCCGGACGCTGCGGGCATCGGAGATCGACGAGTTCTACGCACGGCTGTCGCGCTCCGGTGGTAAGGGCGGCCGGCCGCTGAGCGCTCAGAGCGTCCAACGAATCCACGCGGTCTTCCGCCGACTCCTCAATCAAGCGGTCAAGTGGGGATGGTGCGGTGTCAACCCGGTTACCCGCACGAGCCCTCCCAGGGTCCGTCGTTACGAGTTCAAGCTGCCGACGATCGAGACGGTGATCGCGTTGATTCAGACCGCTGAGGAAAGGGATGCCGATTTCGGGTCCTTCCTCCGGTTGGCGGTGGTTACCGGCGCTCGTCGCGGCGAGGTGTGCGCCGTCAGATGGCAGAACGTCGACTTTCAGTCAGGGACGATCTCGATCTCTCGGTCGATCGTCGACGGCAGCAACGATCAGCTGATCGAGAAGGACACGAAGACCCACTCGAGCCGGCAGGTTGTCCTCGACGACGGGACACTCGCGGTGCTCGCTTCTCGCAGAGCCGCTGCTGAAGAAAGAGCCGCCGACTGCGGCGTCGAACTACTTGACGGTGCGTTCATGTTCTCGGACTCGCCAGATGGTCGCCAACCGTGGCGTCCGGGACGCGTCACTCTCGCGTTCGGCCGCCTCTGCCAACAGAAGGGCGCCACGGGCGTACGCCTTCACGACTTACGTCACTTCGCCGCCAGTACATTGCTCGGGGCCGGCGTCCCGGTGAAGACCGTGTCCGGCCGGCTCGGTCACGCCAACGCCGCCACGACTTTGAACGTCTATGCCCACTTCCTCGAGAGCTCCGACGCCGAAGCGGCAAAGGTGTTGGGCGGCCTGCTACGGCGATGAGTCGGTTCGAATGTGGCT
>Ga0182024_10007870_pt1 | contig 22817 bp, 26 predicted proteins | sample P32metaG_FD_120480 | JGI IMG/M metagenome (GOLD analysis project Ga0182024, IMG submission 120480) | Permafrost microbial communities from Stordalen Mire, Sweden - P3-2 metaG (Illumina Assembly) | ecosystem: Environmental > Terrestrial > Soil > Wetlands > Permafrost | place: Sweden: Stordalen... | reverse complement strand
TGCGCCGGTGACGACAACCTGCAGGCCGCCCAGGCCGAACACCAGGCGGCGCATCGTCAACAGCCGATGCAGCGACAGTTCGAGGCCGATCAGGAACAGCAGGAACACGATGCCGAGCTGGGCGATACCCGAAACATTCTTGGCGTCGGTGATCGTGAACCAGAACAGCCCCGGGTACGACGCGGTCAGCGAGCCGAGTCCGAGCGGCCCCAGGATGGCGCCGGCGCCGAGATAGCCGAGCACGGGGCTGAACCCAAAGCGACGCACGATCGGCACCACGACGCCCGCGGTGCCGAGCACGACCAGCGCGTCGCTGTAGGCGGCAATGTCGATGGTCGAGGCCAAAAAGCCCTCCCGTGTGCGGCTACCGCCGCTCGCCGGCGGGAAGCTGTGTCTGCTCCAGCCGCCATGTCACGTGCTTGAGCTCGACCAGCCGGCTTAAGTACGGCACGTTCGACTTGTTGGTCAGCCGGTGCACCGGCCGCATGCCGTCGATGAACACCGTGGCGCCAAGCGGTTCCTGGGTCGCGCGCCGGTCGCCGAAGATGGTCTCGACCTCGTTCTCGCCGCCGCCGAGCGAGATCACGATGTAGGGGTGATAGTGCAGGTGGAACTCGTGGGTCTCGCCCGGCGCCAGCGCGACCTCCCAGATGCGGACTTGGTCGTTCTCGAACACGATGCGGTGCCCGACCTCGCGCAGCGTCAAGCCCATCTGCTTCGCGCGTTCGAGGCCATGAATGTCCGTCACGCTCGTCTCCGTGCCGATGGGGCGCCGGCAGGCCGAGGCCGGCTGCGGCATCGCCGCGCGTGGCGCAGCGACGCGGCGCAGGCTAACATGCACATTCGATACCGCACAACGAACGCATCGGCCCGACGAGCCCGCCGCAGAGGAATGTGATGAAGAATAGAGCGAGACTGTTATTGTTGGCCGCCTTTGCCGCGGTGCTCGGCACGCTGCCGGCGGCGGCGCAGACGCCGGTCACGTTCTCGCACGACTTCCGCGCGCTCGGCCGCCATGCGGCCTGGTACGTCGCGCTCGACAAGGGCTATTACAAGCAGGCCGGCCTCGACGTCACCATCGTGCCGAGCCAGGGCACCGCGCAGGCGATCCAGAACCTCGAAGCCAACGCCGCCCAGTTCGCCTTCTCCGACGTCGCCGGCCTGGTCGCCGCCCGCGCCAACTGCAGCGCCAGCGCAAAGATGATCGCGGTGATCTATCAGAAGGCGCCCTACGCGATCTTCTCGTTGAAATCGGGCGCCAATGTCACTCGTCCCGAGCAGCTCGAGGGCCTGGAGATCGCGAGCGGCGCCGGCAGCTTCACCCAGAAGGTGATCGCCGCGTTCATGATCGAGAAGGGCCTCAATCCGTCCACGGTCAAATACACCAACATCGATCCGGCGGCGCGCGTCGCCTTGCTGGTGAGCAAGAAGGTCCCGGCGATCGAGACCTTCGTGATGTCGAAGCCCGGCCTCGCCAAGGCGGCGCCGGGCGACGACCAGACCTTTCTGCTCGCCGATCACGGCCTGAAACTCTATTCCAACGGCATCCTGGCGCGTGCCGATTATCTCGCCGCGCATGCCGACGTCGCGAAAGCCTTCGTCAAGGCCTCGCTGCAGGGCTGGCGCGACACCATCGCCGATCCGAAGGGCGCAGCCGCGATCGTCGGCAAGTACGTGCAGGCGCTCGACCCCGCCGTTGCGCTCGCCGAGATCGACATCGTCGATGATCTCGTCGTCACCCCGCAGACGCAGGCCAACGGCCTTGGCGCCATCGATCCGGCGGTGATGGCCGCCAGCGTCGATCTGATCGCCAAAAGCGTCGACAATGGCAGCAAGGTCAAGGCCGCGGACGTCTATGACGCGAGCTTTCTGCCACAGCCGCCGGTCAAGCCGTGACCGGACCCGGCGGCCCGCAACGACGGCGATTTACTCCCCGATCACCGCAATGGCGTTGATCTCGATCAGATAATCCGGCGAGGTCATCTTGCCGACCTCGACCATGGTCGAGGCCGGCGCCGGCGGCTTGAAATATTCGCGCCGCACTTTGTGGATCTGATCGAAGTGCTCCATGTTGCGCACATAGACGTCGACCCGGCAGATGTCGTCCATGGTGCCGCCGGCCTGCTCGACGGCGGACTTGAGATTCTCGCAGACCTGCCGCGTCTGCGCTTCGACGTCGCCGACGCCGGCGATGGTGCCGTCGGCGCGGCGCGATGTCATGCCGGAGATGAAGACGAGCCGGCCGCGCGCCGCGATCATGGTGGCCTGCGAAAAATGCCCGTTGGGCTGGCGGATCTTTGTCGAGGTGATCTGGGTCTTCGGCATGTGCGGCTCCTAGCTGTTTTCCAGTCCGGCCGGGACGGCGACGTTGAGCCGTGCGGCCAATGCGGTAAGCGCATCGAGCATCGAGCGCTGCAACGGACAGCGCTCACGGCGCGCCGCGCGCGCTGCGACGGCGCGATCACCGGGCATGCGCAATGCGCCCGCATTCGGCGACGGACGCGAGCCGCGCACTTTGGCGGCGAAGACCTCTGCCGCGGCGGCGAATAGCTCGATCGGCGTGAAGCGCGCGATATCGATCGCCAGAAAGAAATGGGCGCAGCGATACGGCAGCTTCGGATCGCCGTAGAGCGGGCGCACCTCGTCGCCGATCGCGCCCGCCGAAAGTCCGCCGGCGATGAGGTCGATCAGCGCCGCGAGCGCAAACCCCTTGGCGCCGCCCGCCGGCAGCAGCATGCCTTTGATGGCGAGCGCCGCATCGGTCGTCGGCCGGCCGTCGGCGTCGGTCGCCCAGCCGTTTGGGATCGCCGCGCCGGTCGCCTCGGCAAAGCGGATTTTCATCATGGCGCCGGCGCTGAGCGCGACATCGGCGACGATCGGGTGGCCGCCCGCGGCGGGGACCGCGATGGCGACCGGGTTGTTGCCGACCACGCGCTCGGCGCCGCCGGGCGCCGGCATCAGCGGCCGGGTGTTCGACATCGCCATCCCAAGCTGGCCGGCTTCGGCGATGCGGCGCGCCCAGCGCCCTGCCGTGCCAAAATGAAATCCATTGCGCACCGCGACAGCCGCCATGCCGTGCGCGCGCGAGCGCGTGATGCATAATGCGACAGCCTTCTCGGACGTGACCTGCCCCAGCGCATTCTCCGCGTCGATGACGATCGAGGTCGGCGTATCGCGCACGATGCGGCCATCCGCCGCCGGCGCCACCGAGCCGCCCAGGATGCGCTCGACATAGAGCGGCAGCAGCAGCACGCCGTGCGAGGATTGGTCCTCCAGGTCGGCGTCAAGCAGGCCGTCGGCGACGAGCGCCGCATGGCGCGGCGGCACGCCAGCCGCGGCCAGCACCGCTTCGACCAGCCGCCGCAGATCGCCGACCGCAACCGCGACGGTGTCGGAAGCTGCGCTCATTGCCGCAGGCGCAGCGCCGGCCGCGGCCGCCGCTCAGCGCGCATCCTGCTCGTCCGCATAAAAGTCGGGCTTGAAGGGATAATGCGGACCGTCATAGACCTCGATGACGACGGTTTCCTCGTGCGCGATCGCGGGGCCGTGCACGTTGCCCTTCGGGTTGCAGTAGAACGAGCCGGCGGTCAGCGTCACGCCGGTCTTGGTGTATTCGTAGCGGCCTTTCAGGCAGATCATGAACTGGTTCGAGGCGTGGTAGTGCGGCGCCGGGATGCCCGCCCCCTTGGCGAACCTGATCATGGCGATCGAGGCGCCGGTCTCCTCATTGCGCCACAGCATCTTTTCCGAAACGCCTTTGAGCGACTTCTCCCGCCACGGCATGGTCTCGGTCTGGATCAAGATCTCATCGAGGCTTGGCGCGCCTGCCGGCATGCTGGCCATATCGTTCTCCCGTTTCGCCGCCGGCATGATATTTCCCGGCGCCGGCAGTGACTAGATGCCGAGATGGCGATGCAGCAGTTCGGGCTGGCCGCGCACCGCGTCGGTGGTCAGCGCTTCGACGATATGAAAATGTAGGCAAAGGCCGATCAGACGAGAGACAAATCCAATGACCGACATGACCATCAAAGCCATCCGCACCACCATGCTGCGCGTGCCGTGGCCACAGACTCCCTGGCTCAAGGGCCACGCCTTCGGCGATGCTCGCAACATCCTGGCGATGGACGTCGAAACGAGCGGCGGCATCGTCGGCATGGGCTATCTGCTGCTGTTCCGGCCGGGCATGAAGACAATCGCGGCCTGCCTGGAAGAGACCATCATCCCGCGCGTCATCGGCAAGGACGCCAGCGCGGTCGAGGCGATCTGGCAGGATTTGTGGCGCACCACCGTCACCTACGGCCGCGGCGGCATAACCACCATGGCGATGTCGCTCCTCGACATCGCGCTGTGGGACGCGCTCGGCAAGCGCGCCAAGCTGCCGCTGCATCGGCTGTGGGGCCACTACCGCGCGCAGTTGCCGGTCTACGGCTCAGGCTGCTTCCGCGGCTCGGGCGGCGACGGCATGATCGCCAAGGCGCTGCACTACAAGGAGCGCGGCTACAAGGCGATCAAGATGCAGGTCGCCCATGTCGGCGACCTGCGCACCGATCTCGACAACGTCAGGCGCATGCGCGAGGCGCTCGGCCCCGACATCGCCATCATGATCGACGTCAACATGGGCTGGACCGCCGACGTCGCCATCCAGATGGGCCGCAAGTTCCAGGACTACGACGTGTACTGGCTGGAGGAGCCGGTGGTGCCGGACGATTTCGCCGGCTATCTGCGCATCGCCGAGGCGCTCGACCTGCGCATCGTCGGCGGCGAGACGCATTTCACCCGCTTCGACCTCAAGCCGTTCTTTGAGAATCCGCGGCTGCCGATCCTGCAGCCCGACCCGATGCGCGGCGGGCTCACCGATCTGCGCAAGATCGCCGCGATCGCCGACACCTGGGGCATGACGATCGCGCCGCACCTGTTTCCCGAACTCAACGTGCAGCTGCTCGCCTCGATCCCGAACGGGCTCTGGATCGAGGACATGGGCCTTTCCGATGACCTCTGGATCGAGCCCGTGCCGGTCGTCAACGGTACCATCACGGCGCCGGAACGGCCGGGGCACGGGCTCGCGTTCAAGCCGGAGATCTTGCGGGATTTCGCCGTCGCGAGCTGAGCCGCAGCGGCTGTTGCGCACGGCGCTGAAGATAACCCATTATCCTGATTGCCGGTCGCGCGCAGGAATGCGCGGGGGACGGCCGCGCCCGATGACTGCGAAGGAAGCCGCCGTGAAAGTCTGCATGTTCCACCTCATGCCGTATCGCGACCTGCCGGCCGATTTCGCCGAGCGCTACAAGTCGGCCTATCTCGATCCGGTGTGGTTCGACGTCGCCGATCCGGACAAGGTCGGGCAGTACTACAACTGGACGCTCGACGAGTTCCTGCACGCCGCGCGGCTCGGCATGCACGGTCTGTGCACCAACCAGCACCACCAGAACGTCTACGGCTTCATGGCCAATCCCAGCCTGATGGGCGCGGCGCTGGCCAAGGCGACCAACGGGCAGAACGTGGCGATCGTGCAGCTCGGCTCGACCTTGCCGTCGACCAGCCCGCCGACGCGCATCGCCGAGGAATACGCCATGCTCGACTGCATCAGTGGCGGGCGCCTGGTTGCCGGTTTTCCGACCGGCCTGCCGACCGACGCCACCATTTCCAACGCCGTGGTGCCGGTCGAGCAGCGCGAGCGCTACCGCGAGGCGCTCGAGCTCGTCCTCAAGGCCTGGCGCGCCAAGGAGGTGTTTGCCTGGAACGGCAAGCACTACCAGATGCCGATGGTCAATCTCTGGCCGCGGCCGATCCAGCAGCCGCATCCGCCGATCTGGATTCCCGGCTCCGGCAGCGCCACCACGGTCGAGTTCGTGGTCGACCGCGACTACAGCTTCTGCCATCTGAGCTACTACGGCGCGCAAAACGCCTATAGCCTCGGCGACCATTTCTGGGAAACGGTGACGCGGCGCGGCCGCGATGCAAACCCGCATCGGCTTGGCTTTTTGCAATTGATCGGCGTATCCGAAACCGATGAGGCGGCGGAGGAATACGCGCCGCATGCCGAGTATTTCTTCCACAAGCTGCTGCGCACGCCGCCGCATTACCAGGCGATCCCCGGCTATCAGGACCACGCCAGCCTGGTCCACGCCATGAAGACGCCGCTGCGACAGCGCTTCGACGTGCGCGAGCTGCGCTACAAGGACTTCGTCGAGCGCGGCTTCGTCGTCACCGGCTCGCCGGCGACCGTGCGCGATCGGCTCACCGAGGCGGTGAAGCGGCTGCGCATCGGCCACCTGCTGGCGCTCCTGCACTTCGGCTCGATGCCGCACGAATTGTGCCTCAAGAACATCGAGCTGTTCTGCCGCGAAGTGCTGCCGCATCTGCGGGACATCTGGGACGACGAGTGGGAGGACCGCTGGTGGCCGGAGCGTTTGCGCTCCAAGATCAGACCAATGGCCGCCGCAGCGGTCGCGTCCTGACGCACACGCGGATCCGGAGGCGCATTAAAAATGGCGGGCGACATCCGCAAAGTCCGGACTTGGCAGGACAAGATCGCGACCGAGGTTTTGGTGCTCGGCAGCGGGCCGCCGCTCGTCTACCTGCACGGCCCGTGGGGGCTGCGTAACGACGTCAGCTTTCTCGATCTGCTCGGGCGCAGCCACACGGTCTATGCGCCGAAACATCCCGGCACCAGCGACGGCGATCCCGACGCCGTACACCAGGTCGACGACTGGCTGGACCTCGTCGTCCATTACGGCGAGCTGTTCGACCGGCTTGAACTGCCGACCACCGCCCTCCTCGGCCATTCGTTCGGCGGCATGGTAGCCGGCGAGATAGCCGCCGCCATGCCGGAGCGGGTCAGCCGGCTGGTTCTGATCGACCCGGTCGGGCTGTGGCGCGACGACCTGCCGGTCAAGAACTGGATGCTTCTCTCCAACGCGCAGTTGCGCGAGGCGCTGTTCGCGGAGCCGACCGGCGCGGTCGCGCAGAAATTCTTTGCCGTGCCGACCGACGACGCCGCGCGCATCGACGCGCAGGTCGCCTTTATCTGGTCGCAGGCCTGTACCGGCAAGTTCGTCTGGCCCATTCCCGACAAGGGCCTCAAGAAGCACATCCACCGCATCGCGATGCCGACCCTGATCGTCTGGGGCAAGACGGATGGCGTGATCGCGCCCGCCTATGCGCAGGAGTTCGCCACGCGCATCGCCAAGTCGCGCGTCATGCTGATCGATGCCGCCGGCCACCTGCCATATCTGGAAGAGCCGGAAGCGGTGGCGCGCGCAGTCGGCGATTTTCTCAAGCCTTGAGATGCGGCGGGATTTGCGGGCGCGCCGCCTGGTCGGGATTGGCGTCCTGCCCGAACGTCCATTCGGTGACGAAGTGCTCGTCCTCGTGGCGCACCACCACCTCCGCAGGTGCGCCGTCTTTCTCGGCAAGCTCGATGGCGACGGATAAGGCTCCCGTCTTGCTCGAATAGCTGCCGGAAAAATGCCGGCCGGCTTGCTTGATCTGCCACTCACCTTCCAGATTGACGACCACGTAGCGCGGCTTGTGCATCGGAATCTCCATGCGTCCAGGGAAAATGCATCCAGCCAAAAGGTTCTCCCCCTTCCGCGGGGGGAAGAGGGAGAACTATCGTTGAGTCCGCATCTGAATTCCGACTACGCCGGGATGATCGCCACGATCTCCAAGGTGTTCGGATCCACGATCAGGATCTCGTTGCGAACCAGGAGGTAGTTATATCCCTGGTATTCGGGAACGATCTGCACGATATCGGGCGGCAGCAGCGTGATTTGGGCGGTCCGCGGGATTCGCGTTCCCACCGACACCGAAAAGTCCACGTTGTCGTTGCTGGCCATGTGATTCTGCCCGACGATGCCCTTGATTTTCGTGCGCTGGTCGTCGGAGAGTTGCACCGACTTGGCTCCGGCGTGGTTGTTCTGGCCGGCGGCCTGGTTGTTGTTCTGGCCGTTGCGTTCCTGGCCGGCCCGCTGATTGGAGCCCTCCTGGCCGGTGCGTCCCTGGCCGAACTGCTCATTGCCCTTGCCCTGGCCTGACTGGTCCTTGCCTTTGCCATTGCGTTGAGCGCCGCGCTGCGGCGCGGTGCCATTGTGCTGGCCGCCCTCGCCTTGTCCCATCTGCTGGCCCTGACGCTGCTGGTTTTGGCCCTGGGCTGCCTTTCCGTTCATATCCTGCGAGCCTGAGCGGCCCTGATTGGATTGGCCGACGCTCGGCTGCGTCGTCTGATGGCCCATCGTGCCGCCGGCGCCGCCGGCGCCGGTCGCGCCATTCTGCTGCGTGCCGTGCGATTGGGCTGCGCCCGCGCCGCCGCGCTCACCCCCGCCATTTTGTGCCGCGGCCAAAGCTGTGCCGCCGACCAGCGCCGCTATCGCGGTCGTGATCAATAGTCCGTTCGCCTTGAGTCTGTTCCTCATTGCCTTGTATCTCCTGTTGCCCTCGTTTCGAGCCGCCGGTTTGCCATGATTTTCGGTCGCCGCGGCGAGCTCGACCGCGCGCTTCCCTTGGTCAACACGGCGCGCGCGTCGACGTTCCGAACAAGTAAAACTTTGCCGGCGCCGTTTGCTTGCTGAACAGCATCCGCGCGTGGAACTCCGCGTTCCACCGGTTGGAACTTGCCCAATGGCCGGACGTTATCGCGACATCACCATCAACTTGAGCACAGCTTGCGGAGGTGAACGATGGATTGGAACCGTATCGAAGGAAATTGGAAACAGGCCAAAGGCAAGGTCAAGGAGAAGTGGGGCCAGCTCACTGACGATGACTTGCAACAGGTCGACGGCAGGCGCGATCAACTCGAGGGCAAGATCCAGCAGCGCTACGGCCTCGCCAAGGACATGGTGCGCAAGGACGTCGATGACTGGTTGAAGGCGCAGGATACCTATTAGCAGCGCTCATCGGCGCGCGCGTGCGGGCGCCCGGAACATGCAGGAGTGGAGATTGTCCATGAACTCACTTCGCGACAGCCAAGCGCCCGGACGCGATGAGCTCGATGCGCCAATGTCCGATCGCGAAGCCGCCAACGCCCGGACCCGAGAGGGGACCGAAGACCGCGTCGTCGTGCCGGCGCAGGACGCGCGCCAGGCGGTCACCGGACAGAATGTCCGCTACGTGCTCGGCTTCAGCCTGGCCGCGGTCGTGATCGCATTCGCGGCGATCTTTTTTATCTATCTTGCTTGATGCCGATCCGATTGCAGTTGCCGCAGCCGTGGCAGCGAACCCGCGGGCCGATGCCGTCGACGGAAAGTTTCGTGTGCGTGTTGAGCCGCCGGATGTCGGTGGCGTTATCAGTCTTGTGTTTAGTAGCTAATGCGCGAAATCAAAATAATTCATTTGTACGTTTGTAATCCCATTACTGACGAATAGATGAGCCATCCTCCAAAGGCAAAGGCCCCCAATGAAAAAACGAACTTAGCGACCATCGGCGCCCACTTCTCACCTACCAAGCTCTTCCACAAGTTCCCTTGCGTAGTATTGTCGTATGCCAACTTTCCGAACGCCGGGCTGAAGAAAAACGCGAATCCAATCGCTATAGAAATGACGCCGAAGAAGACCGCAACCCAATCCTGCCAAACCATGCTCATCTCCATTCCGTGTCGCATTGGTCACTAACCTACCGCCACTGTACCTCAACAAAGTCATGGTCTGGGCAATCTCACCCGCGATCCAGGGCTGGCACCATGCCAAACGGCGGCAGTGTCGCCACCTTCGCCATCGCCACGAATCGCTACAAGAAATCGGACGGCAGCCACGCCGAGCAGGCCGAGTTCCACAACACCGTCGTCTTTGGCTGCACCCCTCATCAAGGACAAGGCCGCGATGGAGTAAGCGCTTGATTTCTTGGTAGCGGAGGACGGATTTGAACCGCCGACACACGGATTATGATTCCGCTGCTCTAACCAACTGAGCTACTCCGCCAACCGTTGGCCGCGGGAGATTTAGGGCAGTTCACCGCCCTTTCCAAGGGGGCTGATGTTCCGCTCGGGTCCTGCCGCGAAACTGGCATTTCACCGCGCCGCGCCCGACGTCGCCAGACCCTCGCCGGCGAGATCGTCGAGCCGCGCGAAGCGGATTAGCGAAAATTGGCCGAGCGGCGGCATGGCGCGGCGTTCGACCACACGCACGCCGCCGTGCTGCGCGGCCCATTCGGCGAGCCGCTGCCAGCCGAATTCCGGCCGCCAGCCGAGCCGGCGCGCGAGCGGCGCGAACCATTGCTCGAACGCGGCGCGCCAGCCCGCCTCGGCGCCGAGATGGTTCACCAGGATGATCTCGCCGCCGGGCTTGAGCACGCGCGCGAACTCGTCGAGCGTCGCCTCCGGGTCCGGCACCGCGGTGATGACGTATTGGGCGACGACGACGTCGAACGCCGCGTCGCGGAAGCCGAGATGCTGGGCGTCCATCACGGCGAGCCCGTCGACATTGGTGAGGCGGTGCTCGCGCACCCGCGCCTTGGCCTTGCGCAGCATCGGCGCCGACAGGTCGACGCCGGTCAGGCGGTTGTCCCAGCGGTATTCGGGCAGCGACAAGCCGGTGCCGACGCCGACTTCGAGGATGCGGCCGCCGATGCGCTCCGCAGCCGCGATCGAGGCCTTGCGGCCGCGCTCGAACACCGCGCCGAAAACCAGATCGTAGATCGGCGCCCAGCGCGCATAGGCCTTGGCGACCGCCGCGTTGTCGAATTCAGCCCCCATCGCGCTTCGCCCGTCGCTCCAACAACAGATTTTGCGGCCCAAGAATTGCGGCCAGGAATTTGCGGCCCAGAAACTTGCGGCGATTTCAGCGGGCGGCGGCCAGCGCCGCGCCGGCTGCTCGTTTGGCCGGCGCGACCGCAACCGTGGCGGCGATCACGCCGCCGCCGAGCACGCGCGCTTGGCCTTCGGCCGCATCGTAGAACGCGCAGGCCTGGCCGGGCGCCACGCCGTCTTCGCCGGCGATCAGCTCGACCTCGATGCCGCCGTCGGCGCCGCAGCGCAGCCAGCCCGGTTGCGGCTGCCGCGTCGAGCGGACCTTGACGAAGACCTCGGGACGGCTTTGCAGCGCCTGTTCGATCGTACCGTCGCCGAGCCAGTTGACCTCGCGCAGCCTGATGCGGCTCGTGCGCAGCGCCTCGCGCGGGCCGACCACGACGCGCCGCGACGCGGCATCGAGGCGCACCACGTAGAGCGGGGAGCCAGTGGCGATACCCAGGCCGCGCCGCTGGCCGACGGTGAAGTGGATGATGCCGCCGTGATGGCCGAGCACGCGGCCGTCGAGGTCGACGATCTCGCCGGGCCCGGCGGCGCCCGGCCGCAGCCGCTCGATGATCTCCGCATAGTGCCCGGTCGGCACGAAGCAGATGTCCTGGCTGTCCTGCTTGTCGGCGACCGACAGTCCGAAGCGCCGCGCCAGCTCGCGGGTCTCCGCCTTGGTGCGCTCGCCGAGCGGGAAGCGCAGCAGGTCGAGCTGCGGGCGCGTGGTGGCGAACAGAAAATAGCTCTGGTCGCGCTCGGCCTCGCGCGCCCGATAGAGCGCACGGCCGCCATCCGGCAGCGGGCGCGAGGCGACGTAATGGCCGGTCGCCAGCACCTTGGCGCCGAGCTCGCGCGCGGTCTCGAGCAGGTCGCGGAATTTGATCGACTGATTGCATTCCACGCACGGCACCGGCGTTTCGCCGGCCACATAGCTCTCGGCGAACCGGTCGATCACCGCCTCCTTGAAGCGGCTCTCATAGTCGAGCACGTAGTGCGCAATGCCGATGCGCTCGGCGACGGCGCGGGCGTCATGAATGTCGCGGCCGGCGCAACAGGCGCCCTTGCGGTGGGTCGCCGCGCCGTGGTCGTAGAGCTGCAGCGTGATGCCGACCACGTCATAGCCGGCCTCGGCGAGCAGCGCCGCCGTGACCGAGGAATCCACGCCCCCCGACATCGCGACGACGACGCGCGTGTCGGACGGACGTCCCTCGATATCGAAGCCGTTGTGCATGGCGATGCGGCGGAATTCCTGATCCGGCGGCCGATCGCGACCCAGCCAACGACCGCCTCGACCTCGGCCCTACTATAAGCGCCGCCCTACCGCTCCGCCACCAGCGCGGCTGGCCGCGGCGCTCCGCGGCCCACGGCGAGCGAGCGGCACGCGGCAAAATTTGCCGAGCGGCTGCAATGGCTGCCGCGCTGCGATGGCGACCGCAAAGCTAAGCTGTTGAATAACGGCCCTTTTCGGCGCGCGACGGGCTGGCCCGCCGGTTGCAGGGAACACAGCGCCTTGCATCTTTCCGTATTTCCAGGGGTTTCGCGGTGCCGCGTATAGCGTCAGAGGTCAGTGCCACCCACTCGCTCGCATCTTCGCAGCGGCAACAGGCCTCGGCGACGGCGCAAGGGGGCGACTCGCAGCCATTCGCCGCCCTGCTCGACGCCAGCGCGCCCGCGCCGGACCCACATGATTCCCTCACGACGACCGCGCGCGCCGCCACGGATGGGCCGGCTGCCCGCAGCCCAGGCTCGACCGCGGTGGGCGCAACCCATTCGGCGCCGGCCGCGAAAAATGGAGCGACCGCGAAGGGCAAGTCGAGTTCGCCCGCAAGCACGAGCGGCTCGAAAGCCAATACCAGCGCACCGAACCCGGCAAGCGCCCAAGATGGCGCCCAAGCCGGCGCGCCGGCCCAGCCGAACGCCGCAGCCGGCGCCAATACGGACATCGCGAACGCTGTGACCGCAGCGGCCAACAGCCTGAATTCCGGCGCCACCACTCCTTCCGGCAGCGCTCCTGCGAAGCCCGTCTCGCCGGCCGATACGGCTGCGCCCGATGCCGGCAAGCAGGGCGACGGCGGCGACCAGGGCGGCGATGGCGGCGCCGTTCCGGCATCAGCAACCCAGACGCCCCAGCAGCCCCAGACGACTCAGCCGCCGGTCGCGGCGCAGCCTGTTGCCGCAGCCATTGTCCTCAACGCCGCCGCCGATACCACGGCGTCCGCCCCGACCACGCCCGCGTCGGCATCGGGCGCCATCATCGACGGCGGGGCGAAAGGCCGTGTCAAGACCCTGTCGCTCATCGATGACGGCACCCTGCCGACGCAGGGCGCCAAGGATGCGGACCCGGTCAAGCCGGCGCTGCCGGAAAGCAAGGCCGCCGGCCCCGGCCCGACCGAAGCCAAATCGGACAATTCATCGAGCGTGCAGACGACGAACGGCGCTGCGCCGCAGCAGAGCCAGCCGGGCAACGATGCGATCGCGCCTGCTCCGGCTCAGGCCGACGGCGCGGCTGGGGCCGACGCCGTTCATGCGCCCCGCACGGACGGCCTCGCCGCAACCTCGCCATCCGATACCGCCCGGTCACCCGGCGCGCCGGCGACGGCAGGCGCGACGAAGGCCGGCATCGATGGCTTGCCGAATTTCGGTCTTACGGCAGGCGGCACGACGACGGCTGCGGCCGCGGCAACGCCCGATGCGCCGACCGCGGCCGCCGTTCCGATCGCCGGGCTTGCGGTGGCGATCGCGGCGCGCGCAACGGCGGGATCGAATCAATTCGACATCCGCCTCGATCCGCCGGAGCTCGGCCGCATCGACGTGCGCCTCGAAGTCGACCGCAACGGCCAGGTGACCTCGCACGTCACCGTCGAGCGCGCCGACACGCTCGACCTGTTGCAACGCCAGCAGCCGCAGCTGCAGCACGCGCTCGAGCAGGCCGGCCTCAAGACCGCTGACAACGGCCTGCAGTTCACGCTGCGCGATCAAACCTCCAGCGGACAAAACAACAGCGGCGGCTCGCAACAGAGCGCCGCACAGCTCGTCATTCCGGACGCCGATCTTGCCCCCGTCGCCGCCACGCAGACTTATACGCGTTACGGCCTCGGTGGCGGCATAGACATCCGCGTGTGACCGCACATCGTGTGAGGACGGACCAATGTCGACACTGACCAGCATCTCCAACACGCTTTCGCAGCTAGGCGTTGCCACGCCGACGACGCCGACGGTGCAGAGCGTCGTCTCGCAGATGGGCGTCACGCCGGCGGCCACGCCCACCGGAACCAGCTCGTCCACCGCGGGCACCGCGGCGGCCGCCGGCACCGCCGGCGCGCAATCGCTGGCCGGCAATTTCGATACCTTCCTGCAGCTCCTGACCACCCAGTTGCAGAACCAGAACCCGCTCGATCCGCTCGACACCAATCAGTTCACCGAGCAGCTCGTCGAATTCGCCTCGGTCGAGCAGCAGGTCAACATGAACACCAACCTGCAGACGCTGATCTCCCTGCAGCAGACCGCGCAGGCGACCGCGGCGCTGCAATTCCTCGGCACCAACGTCACCATCAACAGCGCCACCGCGGCGCTCTCCAACGCCACCAACAGCCCGGCGACCTGGAGCTTCTCGGCCGCCTCGCCGGCTACCGGCAGCGTCACCATCACCAACTCGAGCGGCCAGGTGGCTTATACGGGGACGATGTCGCTCAACGCCGGCACCAACAGCTTCACCTGGAACGGCAAGGGCAACAACGGCGTCACCTGGCCCGACGGCAACTACTCCATGGCGATCAATGCGACGGCCGCCAACGGCCAGCCGGTTACCGTCACGACGCAGGTGCAGGGCGTCGTCACCGCCATCAATCTCAGCCAGAACCCGCCGATGGTCACGGTCGGGGGCCAGAGCTACCCGATCACCCAGATCCAATCGATCAGCCACTAGGGGCCGGATCTGCCGCATCCGCCCGGCGGTGTGGAGCAAATGCGCGCCCCGTGACCGTCGATTTGCGTATTTGGCAGCCCCAAAGCGCCGCTCGCGCGTCTTTCTTCGGCGACCGCACCCAATCTCACGGTCCGTTTAGGTAAATTTTAAGCGGCCATGCGTAGTATCGCAGCCTGTAGTTCTGTCGAGTTGTGAGAGTTGCTATGACCGAACCCCATCGCCCGAGGGTCAAGTATGTCATCGGGCCGGACGGTTCGCCCCTGACGATCGCGGATTTGCCCGCGCCGGGGACGAAGCGCTGGGTCATCCGCCGCAAGGCGGAAGTCGTTGCCGCGGTGCGGGGCGGGCTGCTGTCGCTCGAAGAAGCGTGCAGCCGCTACACGCTGACCGTCGAGGAATTCCTGTCCTGGCAATATTCGATCGACCAGCATGGCCTCGCCGGTCTGCGCACCACGCGCATTCAGCAATACCGCCAGTAACGCCGGCTTAATCGACCTTACCAAATCGCCAACGCCGGTCGCGTGGACCGGCGTTTTGATTCGCGTGCTCCGTCACCCCTGTGAGGCGCCAGCACGGCGCACCGCGAGGGTTGAGCGGCGACGGCGCTCGCCGTCGCCCTTCGAGGCTCGGCGCTGCGCGCCGGTACCCCAGGGTGACGGTAGGTAAGATTATGTCGATTACGGCCTCCCATTAACCCGGCGCTAACCATGAACCGGGCAAATCTTGCCGGGTACGGCGCATGGCGTCGCTCGGTGGGGGGTCGATTCCGGTGCAAAGTCTGACGGAGTTCGTCAAAGCGCTCGGCGCCTCGCGCATCGCTGCGATGGCGGCCGTCACCGTCGCGCTGGTCGGCTTCTTCGCCTTCCTCATTCTGCGCGTGACCGCGCCGCAGATGACGCCGCTGTTCACCGACCTGACGCTCGAGGACTCTTCGTCCATCGTGAAGGAGCTCGACCGCCAGGGCGTGCCCTACGAGCTGCGCAACGACGGCAACATCATCGTGGTGCCGCAGAGCCGGGTCGCCCGGCTGCGCATGGCGCTGGCCGAGAACGGCCTGCCCAAGGGCGGCGGCGTCGGCTACGAGATCTTCGACAAGACCGACGTGCTCGGCACCACGAGCTTCGTGCAGAACATCAACAACCTGCGCGCGCTCGAAGGCGAGCTCTCCCGCACCATCCGGGCGCTCGACCGCGTCGAGGGCGTGCGCGTGCACCTGGTGATGCCCGACCGCCCGCTGTTCTCGCGCGACAAGGTCGAGCCGTCGGCGTCGATCGTGCTCAAGGTGCGCGGCATGCTGGAGCCGCAGCAGGTGCGCGCCATCCGCCATCTGGTGGCCGGCGCCGTCGCCGGGCTCAAGCCGCAACGCGTCTCGATCGTCGACGAGGCCGGCAACCTCCTGGCTGACGGCGCCACCGACGACGCGAACGCCAGCGACGTGAGCGCCGACGAGCGGCAGGCGGCGTTCGAGAAGCGGCTGCGCCAGCAGATCGAGGGCATCGTCTCCTCGGTGGTCGGGCCCGGGCACGCGCGGGTGCAGCTCACCGCCGATTTCGACTTCAACCGCATCACCCAGACCTCGGACAAATACGATCCCGAGGGCCGCGTCGTGCGCTCGAGCCAGACCCGCGAAGAAACCTCGGCGGCCGGCGGCAGGGACAACCAGGTCACGGTCGGCAACGAGATACCCGGCGGCAATCAGCGCGGCGCCGCGTCTGGCGCAGCCGACGCCAATGCGGGGGCGCGCGACGAGAACAAGAAATCGGAGGAGATCGTCAACTACGAAATCTCCAAGACCACCAAGACCGAAGTGATCGAAGGCGGCCGGGTCAATCGCATCTCGGTCGCGGTTCTGGTCGACGGCAGCTACGGCAAGAACGACAAGGGCGAGTCCACCTACCAGCCGCGCAGCAAGGAGGACATCGACCAGATCGCCGCCCTGGTGCGCTCGGCTATCGGCTTCAGCCAGAAGCGAGGCGACCAGGTCGAGGTCGTCAATCTGCGCTTCGCCGAGGTGCCGGGCAATCCGATTGCCGAGCCGAGCGGCTGGCTCTCGGCGTTCCGCTTCACCAAAGACGACATCATGCGGGTCATCGAAATGGCGGTGATGGGGCTGCTTGGCCTCGTCGTCATGCTCATGGTGGTGCGGCCGCTGGTGCGGCGCATCATCGCTCCCGACGAGGCAGGCGTCGCGCCGCTGCCGCTGGGCGCCCCCGTCCCTGTCGCCGCGATGCCGTCAGAAGCGGAGGCGGCGACCAGCGCGGAACACGCCGCCGCAATCGCCGCGGAGGTGAGCAAGACCTCCAAGATGATCGACCTTGCCCAGGTTCAGGGCCAGGTCCATGCCCAGTCGGTGCAGAAGGTCGGCGACATCGCCGACAAGAATCCACGCGAAACCGTTACCATCATCCGCCAATGGCTGCACGAAAGCGCCACCGCCTGATCGAGCAACGCCATGGCACCCGCCCCCGCCAGCAAAAACGACAGCGACGCCGCGCAGCGCGAGATCACCAGCGCGCTGGCGAGCCTGGCCGGCCATGGTCCCGCGCCGACGACCAAGCGCAAGCTGACCGGGCCCGAGCGCGCCGCGATCCTCTTGCTCGCGCTCGGCGAACAGCACGGCGCCAAGATTTGGAGCATGCTCGATGATGACGAGCTGCGTCAGATCTCGGTCGTGATGTCGACGATCGGCAGCATCGAAGCGGAGCTGGTCGAGAACCTGCTGCTCGAATTCGTTTCGCATATGTCGGCTTCGGGCGCGGTGATGGGCACCTATGACGCGACCGAGCGCCTGCTGCAGTCCTACCTGCCGCCGGAGCGCGTCGGCAACATCATGGATGAAATCCGCGGCCCGGCCGGCCGCAACATGTGGGAGAAGCTCTCCAACGTCCATGAAGAGGTGCTCGCCAACTATCTCAAGAACGAATACCCGCAGACCGTCGCCGTGGTGCTGTCGAAGATCGGCCCGGAGCATGCCGCGCGCGTGCTCGCCATCCTGCCCGAGGAGCTGGCGCTCGACGTGGTGAACCGCATGTTGCGCATGGAGGCGGTGCAGAAGGAGGTGCTGGAGCGCGTCGAGATGACGCTGCGCACCGAATTCATGTCGAACCTGTCGCAGACGCGCCGGCGCGATGCCCACGAGGTGATGGCCGAGATTTTCAACAATTTCGACCGCCAGACCGAGACGCGTTTCCTCACCGCGCTGGAGGAGGAAAACCGCGAAAGCGCCGAGCGCATCAAGACCCTGATGTTCACGTTCGACGATCTGACCAAGCTCGACACCGCCTCATCGCAAACGCTGATGCGCCACGTCGAGAAGGACAAGCTCGCGATCGCGCTCAAGGGCGCCGCCGAGCCGGTGCGCCAGTTCTTCCTGTCCAACATGTCGACGCGCGCCGCCAAGATGCTGATGGACGACATGGCTGCCATGGGTCCGGTGCGGCTGCGCGAGGTCGACGAATCGCAGGCGCTGCTGGTCAATCTCGCCAAGGATCTCGCCGCCAAGGGCGAGATCGTCATCTCCAAGACCCGCGGCGAAGAAGAGCTGATCTATTGAGGACCGCATGAGTGCGCCGACCAAATTCCTGTTCGACGTCGACTTCGCGCGCGGCGTCGACCGCAAGACCGCCGAGCCGACCGTCACGCTCGCCGAGCACGCCGTGAAGCTCGCCGAGGCGGAAACGTCGGCGCATCGGCGCGGCTTTGCCGAGGGGCAGGCCGACGCCGCGGCCGAGGCCGAGCGCCGCACCGCCGGCGCGCTCGAACGCATCGCCGAGAATCTCGCCGCCACCGTGGGTGCGCTGCAGGCCATCGAGACCCGACTCGAATGCGAGGCCGTCGAGGTGGCGGTGGCGGTCGCGCGCAAGCTGGCGCCCGCCTTGATCACGCGCGAGCCGTTTGCCGAAATCGCGGCGCTGGCGAGCGATAGCTTCCGCGAGCTCGTCTCCTCGCCGCACATCGCCGTGCGCGTCAACGACGCGCAATACGCCGCGGCGCGGGACAAGCTCGACGACATCGCGCGCGGGCTGAGCTTCGAAGGCCGGCTGGTCGTGCTCGCCGCGCCCGAGATCGCGGTCGGCGACTGCCGCATCGAGTGGGCAGACGGCGGCATCAACCGCGACAGCGCCGCGGCCGACGCGGCGATCACCGAGGCGGTAGCAGGCTATATCAGCGCGCGCCGCAACTTCGCCGGCGCAAACGACATGCCCAGGAGGTCCGAGAATGAGTGAGGATGGCAAGGTCCCGCTGCCCAATCTCGAGGACGGCGGCGGGCCGCTCGACATGCCGACCGCGGCGGAGCCGGAAGGCCCGACCACGCGCATCGCTTCCGAGCTCGAAGCGGTGTTCGACGTGCCGGTCCAGGTCTCCGCGGTGCTGGGACGCGCCCGCATGGAGATCGGCAACCTCCTTAAGCTCGGGCCCGGCACCGTGCTCGAACTCGACCGCAGGGTCGGCGAGGCGATCGACATCTATGTCAACAACCGCCTGGTGGCCCGCGGCGAGGTCGTCCTGGTGGAAGAGAAACTCGGCGTCACCATGACGGAAATCATCAAGGCGGAGCGGGCGTGATGCGTTGCGTCCGCCACCTGGGCAAGTAAGGGCAAGTAAGGAACAAGAACATGCGCCTCCTGATCGTCGGCACTCTCAACGGCCAGCTCACCACCGCGACCAAGCTGGCGATGGAGAAAGGCGCGACCGTCACCCACGCGGCGGACATCGTGCAGGCGCTCGCGGTGCTGCGCTCGGGGCGCGGCGCCGACCTGCTCATGGTCGATGTCGCGGTCGATATCCGCGAGCTGGTCAAGAGGCTCGAGGCCGAGCACATCCACGCGCCGATCGTCGCCTGCGGCACCGCCACCGATGCGCGCGCCGCGGTCGCCGCCATCCAGGCCGGCGCCAAGGAATACATCCCGCTGCCGCCCGACGCGGAACTGATCGCCGCGGTGCTCGCCGCCGTGGCCGACGACACCCGCGAGCTGATCTATCGCGACGACGCCATGGCGCGCGTCGTAAAGCTCGCCCTGCAGATCGCCATGAGCGACGCATCGATCCTGATCACCGGCGAATCCGGCACCGGCAAGGAGGTCCTGGCGCGTTATGTGCACGCCCGTTCCGGCCGTGCCAAGAAGCCCTTCGTCTGCGTCAATTGCGCCGCCATTCCGGAGACGCTGCTCGAATCCGAGCTGTTCGGCCATGAGAAGGGCGCCTTCACCGGCGCGGTCGCGCGCCGCGTCGGCAAGTTCGAGGAAGCGAACGGCTCGACGCTGCTGCTCGACGAGATTTCCGAGATGGACGTGCGGCTGCAGGCCAAGCTCCTGCGCGCCATCCAGGAGCGCGTCATCGACCGCGTCGGCGGCGCCAGGCCGGTGCCGGTCGACATCCGCATCATCGCCACTTCGAACCGCAATCTTGCCGAGGCGGTGCGCGAGGGCACGTTCCGCGAAGATCTGCTGTTCCGGCTCAACGTCGTAAACCTGAAAATCCCGGCGCTGCGCGAGCGGCCCGCCGATGTGCTCGAGCTCGCCGACTATTTCATCAGGAAATACTCGGTCGCGAACGGCGTGCCGGCGCGGCCGCTGTCGCATGAGGCGCGGCGCACGCTCGCGGTCAACTACTGGCCGGGCAACGTGCGCGAGCTGGAAAACACCATGCATCGCGCCGTGCTGATGGCGAGCGGCGGCGAAATCGGCCCCGAGGCGATCCTTGCCCCCGACGGCGCGCGGCTCGATCAACAGCGCGGCGCCGGGAGCGGCGCGGTCGCTCACGCCGCTTTGGCGGCCGAGCAGGTGTCGCGCGCGCTCGTTGGCCGCACCGTCGCCGAGGTCGAACGCGACCTGATCCTGGAGACGCTCAAGCACTGCCTCGGCAACCGCACCCACGCCGCCAATGTGCTGGGCATCTCGATCCGCACGTTGCGCAACAAGCTCAACGAATACGCCGCCGACGGCGTGTCAGTGCCGCCGCCCGGCGGTGGCGCCGGCGGCGAGCCGCGCGTCGCGGCGTAGCGGCTCAAATCTCCGTCTCGGTTTTCGCTCGGTTACCCTCTCCCCTTGCGGGAGAGGGCAGATCGCGAAGCGATCGGGTGAGGGGCCGTGGCGCTGAGCGAGCGGGCGAGCCCTCACCTGATCGCGCGTCGCGCGATCTGTCCTCTCCCGCTCGCGGGAGAGGACAAGAACTATTTCGTCGCGTCTCCGCCGTCGACCATGATGGTCTCCACCTCGCCGGCGCCGCCGCGGCGGAAGGCGGCGGCCTTGTTGTATTCGTCCGAGGTGAAGCAGGCGACGCCCTGCTCGAAGGTCGGAAACTCGATCACCACGAAGCGTTGGAATTTCTGCGGTCCCTCCATGATCTGGAAGCGCCCGCCGCGGGCCAGGACCTTGCCGCCATGCCTGGCGATGATCGCCGGCACCAGATCGGTATATTTCTTGTATTCCACCGGATCGTTGATCTTCGAGCGCGCGACCCAATAAGCCGGCATGCGCATTCCTCCGCTTGCGTCGTTGCGGTGCGCGCGGCGCGCATCCGCAAATGACCGCGCCGAGGGATTACACGGAAGGGAGCGCCGCGCAACGCCGGCGTCGCGGCCTTACTGCGCGAACAGGCCGCGCAGCTTGTCGCCGGGCGTGGCGCGCTTGGCGGCCGGGCGCGGCCCGCCCACCATGCGGCGGCCGAGCGCGCCCAGGAACTGCGCCTTCGGCATCGGCTTGGCGAACAGGTAGCCCTGCCCGATGTCGCAGCCGATGCCCTGCATCTTGTGACTCTCGTGCGGCGTCTCGATGCCTTCGGCCACGGTCTTGAGATCGAAGCGCTTGGCGAGCTCGACTATGGTCTCGCACAGCCCGGCGTTCACCTTGTCGAGGTGGCAATTGGCGACATAGCTGCGGTCGATCTTCAGCTCGCTGAACGGCAGCTGCCGCAGCCGCGCCAGCGACGAATAGCCGGCGCCGAAATCATCGAGCGCCAGCGTGCAGTTGAGCTCGCGCAGCTGATCGGCCACATCGTTGGCGATCTTGAGGTCGTGCATGACCTCGTCCTCGGTGACTTCGAGGATGAGGCCGGGCCAATTCGGCGCCGAGGGCCGTTCCTCGCGCAGCATCTGCGCGATCGGCAGCTTGACGAAGGCCGAGGCCGGCGTGTTGACCGAAAGCTTCAGCGCGACGCCGAGCGCGGCGCAATCCTCGAAGTCGCGCAGCGCCGCCAGGATGACGCGCCCAGTCAGTGCCAGCATGTCCTCCTCGCTGGCGCCGGGCAGGAACTGGCCGGGACTGATCAGGCTGCCGTCCGCCCGGCGCGCGCGCACCAGCCCCTCGGCGCCGACCAGATGCTTGGTGCGCAATTCGATCTTGGGCTGGTACCACAGCTCGAACCGGTTCCGCCGCAGCACATCGCCGAGCGTCACCTTGCCGTCGCCCGATTCGGGCTCGGCCTCCTGCGATCCAAACAGTCTGCGCAATCCGTCCAGCATGGCGATCCGCACGACGCCGGCGCCGTCGCGCCGCGCCTCTCGGTACGGGGGAGTTATCGCCGACGAGGTAAGGCCGCACCGTTAATGCGGCGGTTCGCGCGCGCAATATGCTTTGCGAAAGGTAATTTCTCTATCGGACTTTGACGACGAGATTATGTGGAATTATTAGGCTCACTCCGCCGCGCGGCGGGCGGCGATGATCTGGTCGGCGGTGCGGCCGGTCAGCTCGGCCATGTGATCGAACTTGAACGTGAAGGTGCCGGACCCGGCGGTCGCCGAGCGGATCTCGACGATGAGATCGCCGACTTCCGCTTCCGGCATCTTGGCGCGCACCACGTCCCAGCCGTCCCAGCCCTCGCGGGTGTCGAAGCCGAGGATCTGGCCGCGCCGCCCCGACATCAGCGCGTTGATCTTTGCCGTGGCCTCGCTGGGGCAGACGATCTCGACGAGGTGGATCGGCTCGAGCAGCACCGGCTGGCACTGCGGCAGGCCTTCGACGATGCCGATGCGGCCGGCGGTACGGAACGCCATGTCGGAGGAATCCACCGTATGGTACGAGCCGTCGATCAGAGCCACGGTGAGGTCGACCACCGGGAAGCCGAGCGGGCCGTGCCTGAGCGCGTCGATGACGCCTTCCTCGACCGAGGGGATGTAGTTGCGCGGCACCACGCCGCCGGTGATCTTCTCCTCGAAGGTGAAGCCC
>Ga0182024_10007869_pt1 | contig 22819 bp, 23 predicted proteins | sample P32metaG_FD_120480 | JGI IMG/M metagenome (GOLD analysis project Ga0182024, IMG submission 120480) | Permafrost microbial communities from Stordalen Mire, Sweden - P3-2 metaG (Illumina Assembly) | ecosystem: Environmental > Terrestrial > Soil > Wetlands > Permafrost | place: Sweden: Stordalen... | reverse complement strand
TGCACTTCGCGAGACGCATGGATAGTTCTGCAATGAGAAAGCGGAGAAATGGACGACTCGCAAGACCAACTACACAACGCTTCGGACACAACACCCGGTCAACGTCACGCGTTCGTGGTCGAATACCGAATGGCGTCGTCGTCCGAGACGATATTTGACGCGTGGACGAATCACTTCGACACCTGGTTCGCGACCCCCGGCGAGATCTCGATGATCGCCGTTCCCGGCGCGCCCTTCTGGTTCGACGTTCTTGACGAGGGCGAGCGCTACGCGCACTACGGGCGGTTTCGCCGCGTCGAAGCAGGACGATTAATCGAACAGACGTGGGTCACTGGCCGCTACGGGACTGACGGCGCCGAGACAGTCGTGCGCGTCGAGCTCGCACCATTGACGGAAGGGAAGGACCTTCGACTCACGCACGGTGGGTTTTACGACGAAGCGTCGGCGCGACGTCACCGTGATTCGTGGCCGCAGATACTCGAGCACCTCGATGCTACGTTGCGTCCGGACGCCTAGCTAGGCGAGCGCCAACTGGATGGTGTCTTGCGTGCGTGCCACCACTTCGTGACGACGCGAACCACCGCGACCGAAATCGCGGCGATGACGAACGATCCGACAATGTCAATCGGGTTGTGAATGTGGGCGGCGACGCGCGCCCAACTCACGAGCAGCGCGATGATGAAGAGCACGATCGCGGTGCGCTTCGAGTAGAGAACCATCGTAAAGGCGAGAAACGACGTGAACATGGCGTGGTCGGAGGGGAACCCGTTATCGGCGGCGTGCGGGATTATCGGCGTGAGATGGTGCGTGACGAAGGGTCGTGTGTCGTAGAAGAGTCGCGAGGCAATGAAGGACAAAACCAGCGCGAGGACGCCGCCAGCGACCAGTTGCCACGTAAGCGATATCTTGACGCGGACCTTCGCGCGTAGCCAATAGACAGCCACGATCGCGACGCTCAGCCACACGAAGTACTCGCCAACGATCTTGATGAGCGTATGCATCACTCCATTGTAAAGAGTCAACTCGTACGCGCCAAAAGTGGGTTGACCTTCGACGTTTGTCACGTCGGCGTGGGATTCTCGTCTGGTTCAAGTCAGTAGTGTTGGCACGTATGAATCGCGTGTGGATCGTCGTCGACGCTCTGATCGTGCTGCTTTTCGTGGGTATTGGCCGATCGTCCCACCATCACGGCCTTCGATTTGCGGGATTCCTCTCGACGACCTGGCCGTTCGCGGTAGGACTAGGACTGGGCTGGTTGTACCTCACGCTTCGACGACGAGATGGGGCTTCAGCGCGAAGTGGCGTCTCGGTCTGGCTCTGCACCGTCGTGTTGGGGATGGTCTTGCGCGTTCTCTTCGGTCAAGGAACGGCGCTCGCCTTCATCTTCGTGGCTCTCGGTTTTCTCGGTGCCTTGATGTTGGGACTACGGATGGTGGCGTCGAGGTATCTTCGCTGGCGTCAGGGGAGAGTCTCCGTCTAGCGGATTAGAAGAAGACGGCGCAGAGGTCGTAGATCTCGCGCGGGACTTTGCGTTGTCCAACGGCGACCGTCGACAGCGGCGCGAGGACCACGTTGTCGTCGCGGATGACGGGGATCATGCCGAACTTGCGCGCAATCACGGCGTCGTACGCGGCGGCGCCGACGCGCGTGGCGAAGATGCGGTCATGGGCGGTGGGACTTCCTCCACGTTGTAAGTGACCGAGGACGGTGGTTCGCACTTCGAAACCTCCCTGCTCTTCGATCTTCGCGGCGACGAAATGGCCGACGCCTCGCGTCGCGTGGCGAACGCCGCCAATACCTTCGTTCGAGAGTTCTTCTTCTGATTCGACCCCGCCCAGAATGGCGAGGTTGATTCCTTCGGCGACGACGACGATGGAGTACACGAGACCGGCACTTCGACGTCGATTGATGTGTTCAACGATTTCGTCCATCGTGACGGGGAACTCGGGGATGACGATCATGTCGGCTCCGCCGGCCAATCCGCCGAGGGCCGCGACCCAACCAGTGGATCGTCCCATGGTCTCGACGACGATGACGCGGTGGTGCGAGGCTGCGGTCGTGTGGAGCCGGTCGAGGGACTCGGCGACGATACTTATGGCCGTATCGAAGCCAATGCAGTATTCGGTACCGGGCAAGTCGTTGTCGAGCGTCTTGGGAACACCAACGACGGGTGCGTCTCGTTCGGCGAGCCAACTCGAGATGCGATGCGTCCCGTCGCCGCCAATGGCGACGAGCGAGTCGAGGTGCTCTTCGATGGCGGCGAGCACGCACTCGCGTCCGCCAGCGGGCTTGTCGAGATTGAATCGTGCGGTCCCGAGGAGTGTGCCGCCTTGGCCGATCACGCCGCGAAGATCCTTGGCGGCGAGCGCCGTACCTTGGAAGTCGCCCACGAGTCCCGCCCAGCCGTTCGCGATGCCGATGACCTCGTGACCGTCACGCAGCGCCATTTCGCCAATGGCGCGAATGGCGGCGTTGAGGCCGGGCGCGTCGCCTCCAGCCGTCAGAACACCGATTCGCATGAAACTCCCTCACCAGACCCGAAGCCAGTCTAGGAGTGTTGGATAGTCCATTTGGAGAAGGGCGACACGGACCGGACGCGGCGGTGACAGGGCCACCGCGTCATCTCGATCGAGCGAAATTGACGTCAGGACTAACTGGGTAATCCGAAGGTTAAATGTGTGACAAATGTGTGCGCATTAGGGCTTTTTCCCGTTGAAGTCGAAAGTTCCTTTGGTAGGACGTAGGCATGCACAACACGCTGTTACTGGCCATCGTCGTCGCGGTCGCGCTCGCCTTCGACTTCACGAATGGTTTCCACGACACGGCGAACGCGGTCGCGCCGACCATCGCGACGGGCGCGTTAAAGCCGAAAGTGGCCGTGGCGCTCAGCTCGGTCTTCAATCTCGTGGGGGCGTTCCTCTCACTCAAGGTCGCCGCCACCATCGCCAGTGCCCTCGTGGCACAGAATCTCGTGACGTTGCCGGTGATCTTCGCGGGACTTATCGGCGCCATCGCGTGGAACGTGACGACGTGGTACTTCGCCATTCCTTCTAGTTCAAGTCACGCCTTGATCGGTGGGGTCATCGGCGCGATGATGGTCCTCGCCGGCGGCCACGCGGTGCTCTGGAGTGGCCTGATCTCGAAGGTCATCATCCCCGCGGGCCTCGCACCATTGGTGGCCTTGGTCGCCGCGGGTGTCGCCCTTATCGCGGCGAGACGTCTCACGGCGAAAGTCGATACCGACACCTCGTCGTTTGGTTTTCGTGTGGGACAGATCGGATCGTCGTCGCTGCTCTCCATTGCGCACGGAACCAACGACGCACAGAAGACGATGGGCGTCGTGACGTTGGCCCTGATCGCCAACGGCACGCTCGCGTCGAACTCTTCCACGCCCGCGTTGGTCGTCGTGAGTTGCGCGATCGCGATCGGGATGGGCACGTTCTTTGGCGGATGGCGCATCATTCGCACCATGGGTCAAGGATTCACCCACTTGACGCCCCAGCAGGGCTTCGCCGCGCAGATTGCCTCATCGGCCGTCATCTTGACGTCGTCGCACATGGGTCTGCCCCTGTCGACGACGCACGTCGCCACCGGCGCGATCATCGGGGTGGGCGCCGCGACACCCCAGCAGCCCGTTCGCTGGCGGCTCGTCGCGGACGTGGCCATGGCGTGGGTCGTCACCTTGCCGGCGGCCGGACTCTTCGGCGCCTTTTCGTACTACGTCGCCCACGTCATTGGCGGCACGTTCGGTGTCGCGGTGCTGGCACTCGTCGCGGCGGCGTACGTCACGTTCTTAATGCGCCGTTCACGTCGTCACGTCATCAACGCCGCGAACGTGAACGACCTCTGGGGCGAGTCGCTCGCGCCCCTCGAAGCCGCTACCGTCGTCGCGGCGTAAGCCCACCCGACGTTTCGTTCCAACGTGATCGCCTCTCTCGTCGATTGGCCTCTGCTGGGCCGCGTGGTCCTCGTCGCCGTCTTGGCGGGAGTGGGCGTCGTCGTCGCGTTCTCGGTCGGCCTCGCCGCCCTTTCCTTCGCCCGCGACACGGCTCGACCTCTCGTCGTTCGAATCCTTGGCGTGGTCGTCGCCGTTGTTATGACCGGCGCGCTCGTGGGTGCCTTGTGGTGGGGGTTTGAACTCATCACGAAAAAGTCTTGAGCGCGAAGGTCACGCACGTCGTTCGCAGCATCGTGAACGAGGTGTCAGCGACACGCAATCAACGCGACAAGGAGAGACGATGGCCAATCCCGCGTTAACGGATAAGCGAATCCAGTTTTTGGACACGACCAGTGACCCCGCGTTACGCATGACGCGCGCCGGCGTCGCGAAGGCGCTCGGCGTCTTCGCCGTGTTCGGCCTCGTCGGAGGAGCGTTGGGTTGGTACGAAGGTGAACCCAGTGCCGTCACCACCAACACCAACACGATCATGATCGTGTCGATCCTCGCGGCGTTCGGCCTGTCGATGATCATCGTGCGGCGTCCGAAACTGGCCCGCGTGCTCGGCGTGGCGTACGCGATCCTCGAGGGTTTCGCCGTCGGGGTCATCTCTGCGGTCTACAACGCCACGTACCCCGGTATCGTCGCGGAGGCTCTCGGTGCCACGGTTGGCGTCGCCCTCGTCGTGTGGTTCCTCTACGGCACGGGCATCATCAAGGTCACGGCGAAGGTGACGCGCGTCATCACGATGGCCATGATCGGCGCGATCGCCTTCTACGGCGTGACGCTCCTCGTCATGGTCTTCGGTGGACCCGACCTCGACGGATCGGGTGGGGCGCTCGGTATCGGGATCTCGCTGGTCCTCGCGGTTATCGCCGCCTCCACGTTTCTCATCGACTTTGACCGAATCGACAAACTCATCGCCGCTAACGTCGGGGCCGAGTACGACTGGTACGGCGCTTTTGGACTCGTCCTCAGTTTCATCTGGCTCTACCTGGAGATCTTGAACATCCTCGGCAAGGCACGCGGCGGCGGCGTCGGGCGCATTCGCGGCTAGCACGAACGCAGTCCGCGTTAATAGCTCGTTCCGCGCTACGCGAGAGCCTCTTCGCGCACGATTTCGGTTCGCGTGAAGAGGATGGTCAGGACGAAGCTCAGTGCCAGCGCCACGATAACGCCCAAGTTGGCACCGGCCCAGTGTCCCGTCTTGCCGCCGAGTCCCAGGGGTTTTAACAGATAGCCCTGCCACGTGAGCCACGAGGCGTAGTTATTGGTGACCAGTCCCCAGCCGAGGAAGCCCGACACGATCGTCGTCGCGATGGGCACGATACGCAGGTCGCCGTACCGGCCGGAGGACTGAAAGAGATCGGCGTCGACGTAGTTCTTCTTGCGCAGCACGAGGTCGCCCAAAAAGACGCCGCACCACGCGGCGATCAAGACGCCCACCGTGATGAGGAAACCTTCGAACTGATTGAGGAAGTTCTGCTTGCCAAAGACGATGTAGACGGTGCCGATCAACATGATGACGCCGTCGACGCCCGCGGCGGCGTAGCGCGGGATCTTGAGCCCTGCCGAAAGAAGCGCGAGACCCGAGGAGTAGATGTCCAACACGGCGCCGCCGACGAGCCCGAGTATGGCGACGATGACGAAGGGTACGAGGAACCACGTGGGCAACAGGTTCGCGAGTGCCCCTACCGGGTCGTTCCCGACGGCGCTGGCGAGCGTCGACGACGAACCAGCCAGAAGCAGACCGAAGGCGATGAGGATGAGGGGCGCGACCGACGAGCCGAAAGTGGTCCACCACACCACGCCTCGCGACGACGCGCTGCGCGGAAGGTAACGCGAGTAGTCCGCTGCCACGTTCACCCAACCGAGACCGAAACCCGTCATGACGAAGACCAGCGCCCCGATGGTGAGCTGAAACGAGCCGCTGTGCACGTGGCTGACGACGTGCCAGCTGATGTGCTTCGCGGTGAGGGCGATGAAGACAATCGTAAGAACGCCCGTAATGACGGTGATGATCACCTGCATGCGCATGATCAAGTCGAAGCCCATGACGCCGCCGCCAATGATCAAGGCCGCGATGACCAGCATCGCGACCACCTTCAGGCCGTCGCCACCGCCCCAGCCGAGGCGGACGAAGACGGTGTTGGTGGCGAGGACGGCGATGACGGTGAGGGCGGTCTCCCACCCGACGCAGAGCAACCACGAGATCGCCGACGGCAGACGGTTCCCCCGCACGCCGTAGGCCGCGCGCGAGAGCACCATGGTGGGTGCCGACCCGCGCTTGCCGGCGGTGGCGATCACGCCGCAGAGCCAAAAGCTAAACACCGTGCCGATCACGGCGACGATGAGGGCTTGGACGAAGGAGATGCCGAAACTCAGGACGTACGAGCCATATCCCAATCCGAGGACTGAGACGTTGGCGCCGAACCAGGGCCAAAAGAGGTCTCGCGGATGGCCCTTGCGCTCGCCCTCGGCGATGACGTTGATGCCGTTTTCTTCAATTCGTAGGACGCTGGATGGTCCAGCCCCTACGCGCTCAGCTACATCGTCGCTCACGGTGCCTCCTCGCGACAGCCTCGTGCTTCGCTGGCATCGATTGTACGCAGTGATCAGCGTTTGCACGACGGCTCCACGCTCGTTCGTTCGTTAGAAGTTTCACGACCTGCTCACTAGGGTGTTGGTCTATGAGCGACGCGCCGCGACTCTTTTGTCTCGACACCGTGTTGATTGACGTGGTGTTGAAGATCTCGGCGCTGCCGCAACGTGCGGGTGACGTGCTCGCGAGTGAGAATCTCGTCACGACCGGTGGGGGCTTTAACGCCATGAGTGCCGCTGCTCGACACCACATGTCCGTCGTCTACGCGGGCCGCCTGGGCGCGGGTCCCTTCTCCGCGCTCGCCGCCACGACCCTCGAACACGAGCACATTGCGGCGCCCATTGCCCGAAATGAAGACCTCGACACGGGAATATGCGTGGTGCTCCTCGAGCCCGACGGCGAGCGCTCGTTCGTCACCTCGCGCGGCGCTGAGGCCACGCTTCGCGCCAGTGATCTCGACGCGCTCGACGTTCGAGCGCGCGACTACGTCTTGGTGTCCGGGTACAACGTCATGTACCCCGAACTCGCCGCGTTGGTACTGGCGTGGGTTGCTCGCCTCGCTTTGGACGTGACGGTGGTCTTTGACCCCGCGACGCGAATGGTTGATATTCCTCCGTCGAACGTTGACGCGATGGTCGAGCGTGCGAACTGGCTCCTTTGCAACGCGTCCGAGGCCATGACGCTGACCGGCCGTGATGACGTGGCTGAAGCGGCGTCGTCGCTGGCGGCGCGCAACGACACCCTCGACGTACTCGTGCGAAGTGGCGCGAAGGGCTGCGTCGTGGCCCTCAATCACCGCGACGCGGTGGTCGTTCCGGGATTCGCGACCACGGTCGTCGACACCAACGGTGCCGGCGACGTGCACAACGGCGTCTTCGTGGCCGAGCTCGCCAGTGGTCATGAACCCCTCGCCGCGGCGAGATGGGCCAACGCCGCCGCCGCGATGGCGATCAGCCGTTTCGGTCCAGCAACCGGCCCGCGACGAGACGAGGTCGAGCGTTGGACTGCCCAGTTCGACGAGTGAACCCGTTCGCGCGTTCGCGCCCGCGCGATCTCACGAGGTGGTGCTCGTCGCGTTGACCGCGTCGAGATTGCGTGGGTAGTGACATGCCACCTGTCGACCGGGGACGATGGTCAACAACGCCGGTTTTTCCACTCGACAGAGATCGGTCGCCACGGGACATCGCGGATGGAAGGGACAACCACTCGGTCGGTCCGCGGGGTCGGGCACGTCGCCCGTGATGATGATGCGCTCACGACGCGGCGCGTCGGTGTCGTTCAGTTCCGGCACGACGGATAGCAGCGCCTCGGTGTAGGGGTGCAGTGGGGTCTCGTAGATCGACCCGACGTCGCCGAACTCGACGAACTCGCCGAGGTACATCACGCCCACCCGGTCCGAGACGTGTCGCACGACGCCGAGATCGTGGGCGATGAAGACGTAGGTGAGGTTGAACTCTTGTTGCAGGTCGGCCATGAGGTTGAGCACCTGGGCTTGGATCGAGACGTCGAGGGCGCTCACCGGTTCGTCGGCGATGACCAACGTGGGATTGAGCGAGAGTGAGCGCGCGATGCCGATGCGCTGGCGTTGGCCACCCGAGAACTCGTGGGGGTAGCGATTGACCGCGGCCGCGTCGAGACCAACGGTGGAGAAGAGCTCGCGAACCCGAGCGTCGATCGCGCTCGTCGAGCCGAGATGGTTGATACGCATCGGCTCGGCGACGATGTCACCCACTGTGCGGCGCGGATTGAGCGACGCGTAGGGGTCTTGGAATACCAACTGGAACTGACGTCGAAACGGTCGAAGTCGCCGGCGAGAAAGTCCCGTGAGGGTGGTGCCCTCGAAGGCGACAGTGCCCGACGTCACGGGCGAGAGCTGCACGAGACAGCGCGCCAACGTCGATTTCCCACAGCCCGATTCGCCGACGATGCCCAGGGTCTCGCCGCGACGTACCTCGAGTGAGACACCGTTGACGGCGCGCGAGACCACGCGCGTGCCTAGTTTCTTGCCCCGCGAGGAGAACGTCTTCACCACGTCGGTGGCCTGGAGGACGACGTCGTCGCTCACGAGGGCTGCTCCACGCGTTGGCGAATCGTCACGCGCTGGGCGTCACTCAACCAGCAGGCGTCGACGTGGTCCGCGTCACCTTGAAGTGGAGGGCGCTGCGCGCACTGATCCATCACGTAGTCGCAACGTGGCGCGAACGCGCAACCCGGTGGCAAGTTCAACGGCGAGACCGCGTTGCCGCGGATGGTGCGCAGTCGGTCGTGCTTCGCGTCGAGGCGCGGCACGGCGTCGAGTAGTCCCCACGTGTAGGGGTGGCGCGGATGACGCACCAGGTCGAGTTCGCGGGCGATCTCCACGGGCCGCCCGGCGTACATGACGACGACGCGGTGGGCCATCTCGGCGATCACGCCCATGTCGTGGGTGATGATGACGATGGAGGAGTCGTAGGTGTCTTGGAGTTTCAACATCAAGTCGAGGATCTGGGCCTGGGTGGTGACGTCGAGGGCCGTCGTTGGTTCGTCGGCGATCAAGAGCCGCGGGTTACACGACAGGGCCATCGCGATGACGACGCGTTGACGCATGCCGCCCGAGAACTCGTGGGGGTAGCGGTCTACGCGGGACTTGGGGTCGGGGATGCCGACCTGGCCGAGTAGTTCGATCGCGCGCTGGCGCGCGGCGGCCTTGGGTAGGTGCAGGTGTTGGCGAATCTGCTCGACGAGTTGCCAACCAACCGTGTACACCGGCGTCAGCGCGGTCATGGGGTCTTGGAAGATCATGCCGATCGAGCCGCCGCGGATCGGCTGCAGCTCTTTGTCGCTCAGTCCGAGGATCTCGCGGCCCTCGAAGAGCACGCTGCCGGTGATGGTCGCGTTCTTCTCTCGAACGAGGCCGAGCATCGAGTAGATGGCCACGCTCTTGCCCGATCCCGACTCGCCGACGATGCCGACGATCTCTTTTTGACCGACGTCGAAGGAGAGTCCGTCCACGGCGCGTAGCGCGCCCTGGCGCGTGGCGAAGGAGACCGTCAGGTCGCGCACTTGGAGGAGGGGCGCTTCAGGCAAGACGCACTCTCGGATCCAGGTAGGCGTAGAGGACGTCCACGACCGCGTTGGCCAGCACGACGAAGAAGGCGCCGTACATCACGCAACCCATGATCACCGGTAGGTCCAAGTTCTGAAGCGAGGTGTAGGTCAGCATGCCGACGCCGGGGAGCCCGAAGACAACTTCGGTGAGGAGTGCCGCGCCGCCAATGAGCGCGCCGAAGTCCAAGCCGAACAGTGAGACGATCGAGATCAATGAACAGCGCAGCGCGTGGCGGAACAAGATGCGCCGCTCCGAGAGTCCCTTCGCGCGCGCCGTGCGCACGTAGTCCTCGTTGAGCGCGTTCACGAGTTCGGCGCGCAGCACCCGCGCGTAGATCCCGGCGTAGAGCGCGGCCAACGTGAGCCAGGGGAAGAGAAGATGGAGGAACCACTCCGAAGGACTGGTCGTGAACGAGACGTAGCCCGGGGGGGGCACCCAGGCGAAGATCGACGAGTGGAACTTACTCTGGGTCAAGAGGTTCATCACCTCGCCGAGCCAGTACGCCGGTACGGACACCGCCGCAATCCCGATGAACATGATGAACGGGTCGATGAACTTGCCCTGGTTGGCCGCGGCGACGACTCCGCCCAGGACACCCACGATCATCCAGATCACCGCGGCGCCGATGACGAGTGAGAGCGTGATCGGCGCGGCCTGGGTGATCTGGGGCACCACGCGCACGCCGATGTTCACGTAGGAGGTGAGGTCTTGCTTGATGAAGAGGTGCTCCATCATCAACCAGTAACGAATGGGCAGCGGTCGATTGAGACCGAACTCGCGGGCCACGTGGGCGAGGACCTGCGCCGACGCACTGCGTCCAGCGATGCGCGCTGCCGGATCGACGCCGGGCGTAGCGAAGAAGATGAGAAAGACCGACACACTGATGGCGAAGAGCACCAGAACTGCCGACGCGAATCGGCGAACTATGAAGTAGATCATCTAGATCGATCCACGCAGTTTGGCCTTGGGGTCAAACGCGTCGCGGAATCCGTCGCCGAGGACGTTGAGCGCGCCGGCGGTGATGACGATCATGATCCCCGGCGCCATCGCGACCCAGGGACGCGTGTAGAGAAGATCGAGTCCGTCGTTGATGATGGTGCCCCAACTGGCGGCGGGGGGTTGGACACCAATGGAGAGGAACGACAGCGCCGACTCCGTGAGCATGTTGAAGGCCACCATGAGTGGAAAAAACACGATGATGCTCGGCATGACGTTGGGCAGGATCTCTTTTCGCAAGATGTGAAAGTCCGAGGCACCCGCCCCAATGGCGGCTTGGATGAACTCTCGCTCCTTCAGCGACATGACGAGGCCGCGAATCGGCCGTCCGACGTAGGGCACGAAGACGGCGGCGATGATGAGGATCGGCAGCACGAGTGAACCGGCCTGGATGTGGATGAAGGCAATGTTCAGTCCACTCGTGAGGAGTACGACCGACAAGGAGATGGCGAGCAGGTAGATCGGAAAGGCCCAGACGATGTCGAAGATTCGTGAGATCAGCCAGTCGACGGCCCCTCCGAAGTAGCCCGAAGCCAACCCGAGCACGGACGCGATGACGCAACAGATCACGGCCGAGATGAAGCCGATGAACAGACTGGTGCGTCCGCCGTAGAGCAAGCGAGCGAAGACGTCGCGGCCCTGGGAGTCGGCGCCGAGGAAGTACGTGGAGAAATGCCACGTGGGGCCAATCGGTGTGACGCCCAGCCCGAGGCCTTGGGTGTTGGCCTGCAGGACGTTGACCGTCTTGTTACCCAGTCGAATGGTGCCGTTCAGGTTCGAGGTGAAGGGGTTCTCGTGAGCAATGTGGTGGGCGTAGACCGGTGCCAACAAGCAGGCGGTCACGACGACGACGAGGAGACCGAACGCGGCCATCGCCGCCTTGTTGCGTCGAAGTTGACGTAACGACGACCGCCAGGGGCTTTCGGGTCCCCTGGCGGAAGTCACTCCGTTTTCGGTGAGGTCAATGACGCTGTGTTCGTTGGTGCCTACTACTTCACCCAAAGTTGGTCCACGTACATGTAGAACTGCTTCGAGAACTGGTAGTTACCGGTGCCCTTTGAGACGAAGTCAGTCAACTTGGGGTTGAACAGCGGTACCCACGGCGCGTCCGTGGTCATGATCTGCTGGTCAATGGCACCCCACATCGTGTTGGCCTGCGCGGGGTTGGTCAACTCGAGGGCCTCCGCCGCTTGCATCTTGGCGCTGATCGTCTTGTTGCAGTAGCCCGAGATGTTGATGCTGTTATCCGAAGCGGGGTGGAAGTTCGAACAACTGAGCAGCACGTTCAAGAAGTCCGAGGCCGCGGGGTAGTCCTGGTACCACTGACTCACGCTGATCTGCACCTTGTTCTTGGTGTTCTGGATGTAGGTGAACTGGATGTTGGCGGACAAGGGCTTGACGGTTGCCTTGTAGCCGATCGAGTTCAACACGCTCTGGATGTACTGACCCACCGCGAGGTTCACCGGGTCGTTGGTGACGACGATGCCGACCTTGTCACCAGCGGTGCCCGAGGCCTTCACCAGGGCCTTGGCCTTCGCGAGGTCGGGTCCTTTGTAGGTCGAGGAACTCGTGCTGTTGTACGCGCAGAAGCTCTTGTAGCCGGGAAAGCCCGGCGGCAAGATAGTGCAGGTCGGTTGGCCCAGCTTCGTGCCGCCGTAGAGGTTCACGACGTCGTTCTTGTTGATCGCGTAGTTGAGCGCCTGACGGGCCTTCACGTTGTTGAACGGCGCGAGGTTCACGTTCATCGGCACGTACCAGTCGGCGGTGAGTGGGTTCACGTGCAACTGCGAGGCGTACTTCGTCGAGATCTGCTGGAGGCGGTCCGTGGGCAGCGGGTCAAAGATCCAGTTGGCCTGGTTGTTCTCCACCGAGGTCACCTCGGACTCCACGGTCTCGCCGAAGGTCTCTTCGATCGTGTCGGGGTAACCCTTGGGTTGGGCCGCGGCAGACCAGACCTTGAAGTACGGGTTGCGCTTCATGGTCAACCCCGTGTTGACGTTGTACTTGGAGAACGTGTACGCGCCAGTGCCAGGAATCGGGACGTCACCTTGGTCCTTGCCGGGCGTGCTGGCCGGCAAGATCGAGCCGAACGGGACCGCGAGTTGGTCGAGGAACTCCGAGTCGGACTTGATGAGGTTCACGACCACCGAGTTGGTTGACGTGTTAACAACCACGCCGCCTTTCAACGTGCACGTCGCGGGCGTGGTCACGCAGGCCGGACCACCGACGATGTCGTTGTACCAGGTACCCGCGTTGGGGTTCGAGACCTTGAAGATCCGCTGGAAGCTCGCGAGGACGTCCTTCACGGTCACGGCCTTACCGTTCGAGAACTTGATGCCGGTACGAAGTTTGAAGGTGTAGGTCTTGCCGGCGTTGGTGACCGTCGGCATCGCGACCGCGAGGTCGGGCACGACGTTAAAGGACGACTGCCCACTCACCTTCTCGAAGCTCACCAAGCCGTCGTAGGTCGCTTGATACAACTGCCAGTACTGCAAGGTGTAGTTGACCTGGGGATCCAACGTGCCGCCCGCCGTCGAGGCCAGCAGATGCACGGTGCCTCCCGCGTGTTTGGCTTGATAGGTGAAGGCCGCGCCCGCGGGCGTCACCGGCCCCATCGCAATAAGCATGCTCGACATCAGAGCGAGCGCCCCGAACGTTACGAACGCCTTCTGGACTAACTGCTTGGCCATCATGCTCCCCTTTTTCTTTTTAGTTACGACCCTTCGCCTACGTGTCGTGTTGGGCGAGGAAGTCCTCGACCACTGACAGGTAGCGTGCGCGTTCTTCGATAAAGGGCATATGGCTCGACGTCTCGAAGATCTCCCAACGGACGTCGGGGATCGCGTCGAAGAACGGTTGGACCGTCGCGGGCGTCGCCTCGTCGAAGCGTCCCGAAAGCAACAGGGTCGGAGCCACGATGTGTTGCACGCGCTCGACGACACTCCAGTTCTTCAAGGTCCCGATACAGAAGAACTCATTCGGCCCGTTCATCGTGTGGTACACGGTGGGGTCAGCGGTGAGGAACTCAAACGTGCGCACGACTTCTGGGGGATTCGGCACGACGCGACAAACGTGCTCGTCGTAATAGACCTGCGACGCGGTGAGGTACTCGGGGTCGCTGGTCGTGCCGTCGGCCTCGTGGCGATCGAGGGTTTCCTCGACGTCGGGCGGCAACTGCCCACGCAGAACCTTGGCCTCACTAGCCCACAGCGCCATCGAAGCAGGCGAGTTGGAGAGCACGACTGAACGCAGTCCTTCGGGCTGGCGAATGGCGTGTTCGGCGCCGAGCATCCCACCCCAGGACTGACCCAAGAGGTGGTAGTCGTCGGCGATACCGAGCGAGTCGAGCAGGTTGTCCAACTCGTCCAAGAAGAGTTGAACGGTCCAGAAGTCGCCACCACGATCGGGCAGGTGCGTTGAACGCCCACCGCCGAGTTGGTCGTAATGAATGACGGGGCGCCCACTTTCGGCGACGTCGGCGAGTGCGAGGAGATAGTCGTGCGTGCAACCCGGACCGCCGTGCACGACCACGAGGGGCGTCATCCCGGAATCCAAATCACCGGTTACCCGATACCACGTTGACCATTCACCAAACGAAATGGTGCCCTCGTGAACGTTGTCGCTCGCCATCGCGGCATTATAGGGTCAAGTGAGCGAGGGCACAGTATTGGTCCTGGGCAGGCCCGTCGAAACCCGAGAGCGCGAGGGCGTAGTTGTCAGTGCCGACGACCTATATGGCGTCTCGGAGCCGGTTCCGCGACCATCGATTGAGCAGGGGACGCCAGGAAAGGGGAGAGTCGAGGAGACTGGCTCCAGTGCTCAACGCGTTGGTCGTGGCGCCCTAGAAGTAGTTCTCGCCGAGTTCCTCACTCCACTTGGCGACGCGCAGTTCACTGCGCGGTCCGCTCCAGGAGTAGACCGGTTTGATATCAAGGACTTGTGTGTCATTGATGGCGTCGAGGCCACGAACGACGAGGGACCTCTTGTCGACTCGTTCCAAGGCGACGATCGAGAGCATCAGCCGGTTCGGACGGTCCTTGTTTCGTTGAGCAAAGATTCCAACGTCGGGCCACGCCGTGTTACCCCGGGGATGGCGGTGCCAGGGCCCGGGCGGCACGTTCTGCGCGAGGGAAGCGAAGAACACGATCTCGACGTGTGAGAACTCGTCGAGCCCGCGCAGCGCGGCACTCGGAACGTCGTCGGCTAACTCGATGGTGGAGACGAAATCATCCCAGTTGTCATCGCTCATTTCGCGTCGCTCGTTGCGCACGAAGGCAATGGTGCGCATCACGGGTTCCACGAGCCCAATCTAGTGACGACGCGCAATCGCGTGAAGTGAGGTCGCGAGTGGTGCGGACGCCAGCGGTATCGTGGAGCGTTCGAGAGAAGAAGAGATGGCTGAACTTACCTTTACCTACGGAACCATGGCCGCCGGCAAGTCCACTCTGGCCTTGCAACTCTGTTGGCAACTGAGAGAGGGGCGTAGTGACGTCGCGCTGTGGACCTTTGGTGATCGCAGTGACGACGGAATGGTCACCAGCCGCATCGGGATCGAGGCCGCCGCTGAGGCGATCGTGCCCGGTGCTGATATCGAACCAAACGTGGAAGAACTCATTGAGCGTGGCGTGAAGATACTGGTCATCGACGAAGCGCAGTTCGCGAGCGTCGCCCAGATCGACTCGTTGGCCCGGCTCGTGGACGATCGAGACGTCGACGTGCACGCCTTTGGCCTCTCGGCGGACTTTCTCTTGAACGTCTTTCCCTCCTCGGCGCGGCTCTTCGCGATCGCCGACTGGGCGCACGAGCTGCCGCTCACGTCGTCGTGCTGGTGTGGCAAGAAGGGTCGCTGTAACGCGCGCGTGGTTAATGGTGTGGTCGCGCGTGAGGGTACGCAGTTCGTGACTGGTGACGTGAGCGAAGGGGCCGTGCACTACCAGGTGCTCTGTCGCGCCCACTATCGACTCGGCCAATTGAGCGCGGAAACGCCCGCCGCCCTTCCCGTCTAACGGCGGGCTCCTGTTCTCTTTTAAATGGGTCGGCGCGTGGGGTCGTCGCTCGTGCACAATGGGACTACGTCGCGTGAGCAGACCTCGCCATCATCCGTAGTGCCTGGTGGCGACGTGACGTGCGCGAGCCCCCAGGCAATCTTCTCCGAATGTCCTCACTGCGGATCGGATCTACGCCCCGAACACGCCTACTTTCGCTGCGCGAGCTGCGACTGGCGAGACAGTTGCTGCGACTAAGACCTTATTTTTACTGTCTTTTTGGAATTTCTCTTTCATTTCACCCAGGCAGGTCTTGCTCATCACCTCCCGTTTACTTTCCTTTCTTAGGTTGCTTGCGACAACACGTTCGAGCCTCGAATCGTCGAGTCACCTTGCACCACTTTCTTTAGGAGGAAAGTTCAGAATGAAAAAGACACTTAGGTCACTCACGGCGGTATCCATCGCCGCGGCTGGTCTCCTCACCGTGGCGACGTTGCCCGCAAGTGGTGCCGCAAAGGCGAAAAAAATCACTTGCTACGAATTGACGAACACGGCGCTTAGAACGAAGGCGTTCACCAAGGCTTGCCCCAAGGGGTGGAGTCGGTCCAAGCCCAGCTTGCAGGGTACGAACCTCAAGGGTGACACCGACCTCAGCGTGCCCAGCACGGTGACGTTGGCCATCAACGGATCGTCGTTCGACGCGCCGTTGGTTGGCGCGACCACCAGCGGATCGACGGGCTACACCGCGGGCGGCAAGGTGTCCTTCAGCGCGTACCCGGCGGCCGGTTCTGGCACCGGGCGTACGGCCATCGCCAACGGCTCGGTTGCGATCGGATTCTCCGACGTGCCGATGACCGCGGCGGCCGGCACGTTGCCAAGCGGTACGACGGAAGCGAACTACGCCCAGGTCCCCTACGCGTTGGGTGGTGCCGTCATTGGCTACAACCTCGGTGCGGGCCTCGACAACATCAAGCTCACGGCTCCTGAGATTGCTCAGATCTACGACGGGAAGATCACGACCTGGTCGAACTCGGCGATCGTGGCGACCAACGGTGGTGCGGGCACGGCGACCGGCAAGGCGCTGGCGGACCTTGGGACCAACAACGAAGCGCGCAACACCATCAAGGTGCTGTACCGCAACGCTGGTTCTGGCACCACCGAAGCCTTCACGTACTTCCTCTCCCAGGCCGGGAACTCGGGTCACGCGCCCAACGGCGGTAGCCCGATGGAAGGTGCCGGCGGTGCGTGGGGAGCGACGAACATCAACGGCGTGGCGAACAACGCGGCCATGGCGCAGGGAATCGTCAACACCCTCGGCTCCATTGGCTACGTCGAGTACAGCTACGTGTTGATCCCCGGTAACGACGCCATCCAAGTGGCGCAGCTCCAGGACAAGAACGGCCAATGGCTCGAGCCCAGCTTGACCAACATCGCCAACGCGGCTGCGGCCGCTGGTTCGGGTCTGTCGACCGCCAACTTCGCGATCACCGACGAGCCAGGCTCGAACGTGTGGCCCTTCGCGACGTACAGCTGGGCCATCGTGCCAAAGACCCAGACCAACGAGGGTAGCTGCGAGGCGATCACGAAGTACCTGGACTGGGAGTCGCACTACGCGCAGAACGCGATCGCTAAGGCCGAGGGTTACGTACCGCTGCCCACGGCTGTTCGCACTTACGCGCGGGCCCTCCTTAAGGAAGTAACGGTCAGCGGCACCGCCTGCGTGAGCCAAAAGTCGTAACGAACACGTAAGCAATTCAAGCGCAAGGGAGTAGGTAGTCGAGAGCGTGACCCTAGTACCTACTGACCTGCACGTCCACGACGAGGCGGTGGCGGAGTTCAACTCCGCCACCGCCGATCGTACGTGGTACCACTTCGTCCTCCTGGGCGCGGCGGTCCTCTTTGGCATCATCAGCGTCGGATTCGTGGGGACGATCTTTTGGAGTTCGCTGCCCACGTGGCTGCACCATGGCGTGACGCTCCTCACGGGAAAGGGTTGGTCGTCGCCGAACGGCCCCTTCGGCGGCTTGGCGATGATCGTTGGCACGCTCGAAACGTCGCTCATCGCGCTCGCCCTGGCCGTACTCGTCGGTCTCGGCACGTCGATAGCTATCGTCTTTCTCGTACCGCGGCGCTTGCGCAACATCATCGCGACCCTGGTGGAACTCCTGGCCGCCGTGCCGAGCGTGGTGTACGGATTGTGGGGACTCGCTGTGCTGTCACCTTGGATGGCCGTCACGGTCAATCCTTGGTTGAACAGTTGGCCCTTCGCGAAGGTGCTCTTCGGTAATCCCGGCCAGGAGTTCGGCACGTCTCTCTTGCTGGCGTCGATCGTCCTCGGGATCATGATCTTGCCAACCTTCGTCGCCATCAGCCGAGAGGTCATCGCGGTCGTCCCCCAAGATCTCATCGAGGCCAGCCTCTCCTTGGGCGCCACGCGCTGGCAAGTGATTCGAGAGGTCGTGCTACCGACGGCCAAGATTGGACTCTTTGGCGCGACGTTCTTGGCGCTAGCGCGTGCGACAGGCGAGACCGTCGCCGTCGCCCTCGTCGCCGGCGGCGTTGCGGACGCGCAGTTCCACCTTCTCTATCCCGGCACGTCCATCGCGGCGTGGATCGCTCTGACGTTCGGTGAGTCGCAGGGCAACGAGATTGCGGCCCTCATGGCGCTTGGCGTCCTGCTCATGCTCTTGAACTTTGGATTTTCGATGATTAGTCGGGCGCTCGTGAATCGCCAGCGCAAGATCTTGGCAATCGTATGAGCGACATGACCGAACTCAACGAGCCCGTCGAAGACGGTCACCTCGTACGTGACGAGGTTCGAAGGATCTCGAAGAGCGTGCACGCTCGTCGAGTGGCGACGTCGCGACTGATGATGGTGCTGTGCGCCGTCGCTCTCCTCGTCGCCGCGGTGCCTCTCGTCATGCTGATCGCTGAGTTGGTGAAGAACGGCCTACCGCAGCTCAATAAGGCGTTCTTTACTACCGAACCACAGACACCGACGTTGATCGCGCCCAACGCCGCCGGTGGTGTCTCCAACGCCATCGTCGGCAGTCTGGCCCTGACTGTCTACGCCTCGGTGCTAGCCATTCCGTTGGGCATCCTCGTCGGGGTCTACCTCGCCGAGAGTGAGTCGAAACTGGCATCGATACTTCGAGTCATCGCCCAGACGATGGCCGGTGCGCCGTCGATTCTCATGGGCCTCTTCGCGTTCTCGTTCATCGTTCACGATTTGAATATTGGCTTCTCCGCGCTGGCCGGCTCGTTCGCGCTGGCGGTGCTGATGATGCCCGTGATCATTATCGCCACCGAGATCGCCGTTCGCAACGTGCCGAACTCGCTTCGTGAAGCGGGACTCGCTCTCGGCGCGAGGAATCACAAAGTGTCCCTCCGCATCGTGCTCCCTACGGCACTCTCAGGCATCGTCACCGGTACAATCCTGGCGATATCGCGCGCGGTCGGTGAGACCGCACCCGTGTTGTTAGTCATTGGCGGCGGTTTCATCAACCAGTGGCGACCTCTCGACCCGGTCTCGTCGCTGCCGCTCTCGATTTTTGAGAACGCGAAGTCCCAGTGGCCAGCGCAACGCCTACAGGTGTGGGGGGCTGCGTTAGTCCTGGTGGCGTTCGTGTTCGTACTCAGTCTTACCGCCCGGATTTGGGCAACAAGAAAGCAACAGGTTAGAAACTAATGGAGCAAGAGATCATGGCAGACATTCAATCCAAGACCGCGACCACCGAGTCGATCAGCCGAGGACCCATCGCGATGCAACTTCGTGACGTGGCCGTGTCGTTCCACGGTCGCACCGCGGTACGAGATTGCACTTTCGATATCGCGAAGAATCAAGTCACCAGCCTCATCGGGCCGTCGGGTTCGGGCAAGACGACGTTGCTACGCGCACTCAATCGTCTCCACGACCTCACGCCGGGCGCCAAGGTGACCGGCCAGATCCTTTTGGACGGCGTCGACATCTACCGAGGCAACGTGACCGTGACGGAACTTCGTACCCGAGTGGGCATGGTCTTCCAGCGTCCGAACCCGTTTCCAACTATGTCGATCTACGACAACGCCGTCTCGGGTCTTCGATTCAACGGCATCAAGAAGAAGTCGTTGCTCGACGAGGCCGCCGAGTCGTCGCTTCGCTCAGCGGCGCTATGGGATTCAGTCTCCTCGCGCCTGAAGGTGTCCGCTTCAAACCTCTCGGGTGGCGAGCAACAGCGACTCTGTATCGCGCGCGCGTTGGCGCTCGATCCCGAGGTCCTCTTGATGGACGAGCCGACGTCGGCCCTCGACCCTGTAGCGACGCTGCGAATCGAAGAGCTCATGACGAGTCTGAAGAGCCGCGTCACCGTCGTCATCGTGACGCACAACATGCAACAGGCTGCACGAATCTCCGACGACTGCGCGTTCTTGTTGATGGGCGAAGATCGTGCCGGTGAGCTCATCGAGTTCGACACCACCGAGAAGATCTTCAACAATCCCGTGGACTCGCGCACACTCGACTACACCCTCGGACGTTTCGGCTGATCCTTCGTCTCGCTCTCGCGTGACAAACTACCGAGGATAACTTTTTCGAGGGGATCGTCGTGGGGAAAGAACTGTGGCAAGAGTCCGCGTCGTCGTTGGCGCAACTCATTCGAAGCGGCCAGACGTCGTCGCGCGAGGTCGTCGAAGCGCACCTCGCACGCATTGACGCCGTGAACGGTGCCGTCAACGGAGTCGTGGAGGTGCGTCCCGAAGAAGTTCTCGCCGCGGCCGACGCCGCGGACGCGTCCCTGAAGGGTGGCGCCGCCCTCGGTGCGTTGCACGGTGTTCCCTTCAGCGTGAAGACGAACTTGGACGTTGCCGGTTACGCCACCACCGAAGGGTCGGCGGCGCTGAAGGACGTCGTGGCCACCACCGACGCGCCTATCGTCGAGAAGATGCGCGACGCCGGCGCGGTCATGCTCGCTCGTACGAACATGCCCGACCTCGGACTTCGTATCAACGCTGAGTCATCGCTCTACGGTGCCACGCATAACCCTTGGAAACACGGCTACACCGCGGGTGGGTCCTCGGGTGGCGAGGCGGCTTCGATCGCCTCGGGCATGAGCCCATTGGGACTCGGTAATGACGTCGGTGGGTCGTTGCGAAACCCCGCGTACTGCTGTGGCATCGCGTCGATCAAACCAACTCGGGGTCGCGTGGCGCAAGGCAACCCGAGCAGCGTGCTGCAGATGCCAATCAACGACCAAATCATGTTGGTTGACGGAGTACTGGCCCGTCACGTCGGTGACGTACGTCGTGGACTCGAAGTCGTGATGGGTTCGCATCGAAGCGACCCGCAGTCCGTGGATGTTCCCCTCTCTGGGCGTCCTGTGTCGAGGCGCGTCGCGCTCGTCGTCGAACCCATTGGAGGTGAGACCGACGCCGACGTCGCTGAGGGTGTTCGTGTCGCGGGCCGTGCACTTGAAGCGGCCGGCTACGAGGTCGAAGAAGTTGAGCCGCCACTCCTCTTTGACGCGTACTTGGCGTGGACGGAGCTGATGATGACGAGCCTCGCGGTGGCGATGCCCCGACTTGAGGAATTGATGGGCGACGGTGGAAGGCGATTCCTCGAGTTGACCTACGTCGAGTTCCCGCCCGCGACCGCTTTGTCAATGGCCCTGATGCACGAGGCCCGCTACCGAGTGGCCAGCGCGTGGCGAGAGTTCTTGACGACGTACCCCTTGATCGTCGGACCGGTCTGGACGCAACCTCCCTTTGCGTTGGGCTTCGATATACAAGACACGGAATCGGCCATGAAGGTCGTCGAACTCTTCCGATTCGTCTTGCCGCCCAATCTTCTTGGCTTGCCAGCGGCGTGCGTCCCGACGGGCGTTGCGAACGGGCTTCCGACCGGCGTTCAGGTCATTGGTGACCTCTTTCGAGAGGATCTCTGTTTGAACGCCGCTGAAGCCATTGAACAGAGCGCCGGCGTCCTTACGCCCATTGACCCGAGACCATAGATCGTGGAGGTACTCATTCGCCCCATCGCCTTCGGCGACGTCGGTCCTGCATCATTGGTCGTCCAGGGCGGCTCACTCACACCTGAAGTAGAGGACGAGTCGAACGTCGACTCGTACTGGTCGGCCGTCGAAGAGACGCGTCGTCGTCGCGGTGACGTACTCGTGGCCGAGATGAATGGGGAAGTGGTAGGCGTGTGTCAGGTCCTCGTGTTTCAACACTTCCAGCACACGGGCGGATGGTGCTGCGAGCTCGAGAGCGTGCACGTACGAAGCGACCAGCGCGGTCTCGGCGTTGGCTCGAGACTTCTTGCAGCGGCTGAAGCACTCGCTCGACGAGAGGGCTGCTACCGCGTGCAGTTGACCAGTCGCAACGTTCGCCTCGACGCGCACCGTTTCTATGAGGCCAACGGTTTCGAACCGACCAGTCAGGGTTTCAAAAAGTGGCTCTAGCGAGGCGCCGGCAAACCAAAGCCGAATGCCCGAATTCGTTTGAACCCGCGCGTCGGCGCCACGCGTCCTACAATCGCCTCACTGTGAACAATAATTTGGCTGAAGACGTCCTCGATGGCGAAGGCTAAGCGACTCCCTCAGCACGTGGGTATCATCCCCGACGGCAATAGGCGTTGGGCGCAAGACCAGGGGTTCCAAAAAGAGGACGGCTATCACTTTGGCCTGCAACCGGGTCTCGAAGTGTACAGCGCGTGTTTGGAGCTGGGCATCCCCGAGATAACTTTCTACGGCTTTACGGTCGACAACACGAAGCGTCCCGCGGCTCAGATCGAAGCGTTTCGAACCGCGTGCGTGGAGGCCGTCGCCGAGTTGGAGACGAGGGACGCGGATCTGCTCGTGGTCGGCAACACGCAGTCGGTACTTTTCCCAGAAGAGTTGCTGCCGTACACGAAACGAACGAGAATCGGTGAGGGTCGTATCAAGGTCAACTTCCTCGTCAACTACGGCTGGAGTTGGGATCTCAACTATTCACTGAAGAACGGTGACGTGAACAAGGGTGACGACATCGCCGACGGCATCGCGTCCGCCGATATCTCGAGGATTGATCTCATCGTCCGCTGGGGCGGTGGCCGGCGATTGAGCGGGTTCCTGCCCATCCAGTCGATTTACGCAGATTTTTATGTCGTCAACGAACTGTGGCCGGACTTTTCGATTGACCAGTTCCACGAAGCACTCGAGTGGTATCAAGACCAAGACGTGACGCTCGGCGGCTAGTCA
>Ga0182024_10007868_pt1 | contig 22821 bp, 21 predicted proteins | sample P32metaG_FD_120480 | JGI IMG/M metagenome (GOLD analysis project Ga0182024, IMG submission 120480) | Permafrost microbial communities from Stordalen Mire, Sweden - P3-2 metaG (Illumina Assembly) | ecosystem: Environmental > Terrestrial > Soil > Wetlands > Permafrost | place: Sweden: Stordalen... | reverse complement strand
GTTTTCCTCCGGCCGCGCGGTTTCTCCGGCTCCCGGCTCGAAGAACGCCTCCGCCGCAATGAGTGCGGCCTCCTGCTCGGTGGCTTCACGCAATTGCGTCACGTCCTCACCTCGGGAGATGCGCGCCGCTTCGTCGTTATTGCGAGCGACAATGACGGTAATCGAGGTTTCGACCTCCGGATGCAGGGACAGCGGAACCTTGTGCTGGCCGATGGTCTTGATCGGCGTATTGAGCGCGATCTGATTGCGATTGATGCTGAATCCGGCTCTGCCGATCAGGGCGACAAGGTCGCGCGGCGAGACGGAGCCAAAGAGCTGACCTGCCTCCGAGGCTTGCCGCAGAACCGTAAAGCTCTTGCCGTCGAGCTTGTCGGCAACTTGACCCGCCTCGGTTTTGAGACTCTGCGAGCGCGCCTGGAGCTCGCTCTTCATGGTTTCAAAGCGCACGCGGTTTTCGGCCGTCGCGCGCAGCGCTTTTCCGCGCGGCAACAGGAAATTGCGGGCGAAGCCGTCCTTGACGCGCACCACGTCGCCCATCTGCCCCAGCCTGCCGACGCGTTCGAGTAAGATCAATTCCATCTCGACTCTCCTGCCGCGCTCAACGGATCACATAGGGCAGCAGCCCAAGAAAACGTGCGCGCTTGATCGCCTGGGCGAGTTCGCGCTGCCGTTTCGCCGAAACCGCGGTAATGCGGCTCGGCACGATCTTGCCGCGTTCCGACACGAACCGCTGCAACAGTTTGACATCCTTGTAATCGATCTTCGGCGCATTCGCGCCCGAGAATGGGCAGCTCTTGCGGCGGCGGAAGAATGGACGGCGTCCGCCCGCACCTTGCGGTGACATTGCCATGGTCATTCCTCCGTTGCGACTTCAGGCTCGTCGGAGCCCTCGCGCGGCCGGCGGTCCCGGTCGCGTGGACGATCACCACGGTCGCCGCGGTCGCGATCACCTCGGTCACCTCGATCAAATCGGTCACCGCGGCGGTCGTCGCGGTCGCGATCGCGTTCGGCCCGGCGCATCATGGCGGAGGGGCCTTCCTCGTGCGCGTCGACCCTGATCGTGAGATAGCGCACGACGTCTTCGTTGAGTCGCTCCAGCCGCTCGATCTCGTTGATCGCTGGCGGCGGCGCATCGACGTCCATCAGTGTGAAATGCGCTTTGCGGTTCTTGCGCAGGCGATAGGAGAGGGACCTCACGCCCCAATATTCGGTCTTCTTGACCGATCCGCCGAGGCCTTCGATGACGCCCTTCAATTGTGCGGTCAATTCCTCCACCTGCTGCGCGCTGGCGTCCTGGCGCGCAAGGTAGACGTGCTCATAGAGAGGCATGAATGCCCTTTCCTCATTTACCGTGCTCGCCCAGGCGCGAAGCCCCTCGAACCCTTCGGGAAAGGCTCGAATGCTCTGAAGGCGGGGACACTGGACGCCGGACCTGTGGGCCGTACCCTTGGGTCCTACCGCGCTGACGCGGCCGTCCGTTCAGCCCCCGGCCAGGGTCGAGCGGAAGTCGGCCTTATAAACGGCCCGGTCAGAAAGGCAAGGTGACTCAGGAAGCGCGGGCCCGGCCGCCGGCATTCTGGATCAGTTCGGCGAGCCGCACCGCCAGCTCAACCCCCTCGCGCAATTGCTTGGCGTTTGCGCCGCCGGTGGGGGCCGCCTTACGCAGCCTCTTCATCCCCGCGAGCAGGGCTTCGAGATTTTGCTCGAGCAGCCTTTGGCGGAATGCGCGATCGCTGCGGGCGCGAGCGAGTTCGCTATCTGTGACCGGCGAAAAAGCTGCCATACCTACCAACTCGCGAACGACCGGCGCGGGCCATGCTGACCCTGGGTCATGTGAATTTACCAAGCCGCAGTTGTCGTTTTATTACCCGGTTCGCACGCCTCCACATGACCCGAACCTTGACAGGGTCCAACCTTGACATGACCCATGTCGCGGTATCTTTCGCGCTTTTCAGGAATTAGGCATCAAAAATATGACGGTTGCGTTCGTTTTTCCGGGCCAAGGCAGTCAGACGGTCGGCATGGGCCGGGGCTTAGCCGAGGCATTCGCCCCGGCGCGGCAGGTTTTTGAGGACGTCGACGCTGCGCTTGGGGAGCGGCTCAGCGATATCATTTGGAATGGACCAGCCGAGACACTGACGCTGACTGAAAATGCGCAGCCGGCGCTGATGGCGGTGTCGCTTGCCGCGATGCGCGTGCTCGAAATGGAGGCCGGCGTCGACCTGAAGCGCGACGTGGCATTCGTTGCCGGACACTCGCTTGGAGAATATTCGGCGCTTGCCGCCGCTCAGGCGCTTTCGATCGCCGATGCGGCGCGGCTATTGCGCGTGCGCGGCCGCGCCATGCAGAAGGCGGTGCCTGTCGGTGTGGGCGCTATGGCGGCGCTGATCGGGTTGGAACTCGGCGACGTCAAGATGATCGCGGCCGAGGCTGCCAGTGTCGGCGTCTGCGCCGCCGCCAACGACAATGGCGGCGGACAGGTCGTCCTATCGGGCGAGAGGACGGCGGTTGAACGCGCGGTGGAAATCGCCAAGGTCCGCGGCGCGAAACGGGCGATGCTGCTGCCAGTCTCCGCGCCGTTCCATTGTTCCCTTATGCAGCCGGCCGCGGACGCGATGGCCGAGGCGTTGTCGGCGGTCGCGGTCAAGCCGCCGCTTGTTCCGCTGGTCGCGAACGTGCTGGCGCGACCGATCGGCGAGCCTGCGGACATCGTGCGCTGCCTCGTGGAGCAGGTCACCGGTACAGTACGGTGGCGCGAGTCGGTTCTCTTCATGGTGCAAGCGGGCGTGACCTCGTTCCACGAGATCGGCGCCGGCAAAGTGCTTACCGGTCTGATCAAGCGTGTCGCTGAAGCTGCGAGTGCCTCGCCAATCGGCACGCCCGAGGACATCATACGGTTCAAGTCTGCGCGCGCCTGAGCTATTAGGGTTTGGAGAAGGCCGGAAAAACCAATGTTCGATCTCACCGGAAAAACCGCGCTGGTCACTGGGGCGACCGGCACTATTGGAGGCACTATCGCCCGCACGCTCCATGCGCAGGGCGCAACGGTCGCGATTTCCGGAACCCGTCGCGAAGTCCTCGAACAACTCGCGGCGGAACTCGGCGATCGCGTCCATGTGCTGCCCTGCAATCTCGCGGATGCTGCCGCGACGGACGGTCTGGTGACGCGCGCCGAGGAGGCGATGGGTCAGCTCGATATACTCGTCGCCAATGCCGGCGTGACGCGAGATAACCTGCTCGTGCAATTGCGCGACGAGGATTGGGACCAGGTCATCGCGATCAATCTGTCTGCCACGTTCCGCCTGGCGCGGGCCGCCGTGCGTGGGATGATGCGGCGGCGCTTCGGCCGCGTCATCGCGATCACTTCTGTGGTGGGGACGACCGGCAATCCCGGTCAGGCCAATTATGTCGCTGCCAAAGCCGGGATCACCGGCATGATCAAGGCGTTGGCGCAGGAATATGCCAAACGCGGGGTCACCGCCAATTGCGTTGCGCCGGGCTTTATCGTCACGCCGATGACGGACAAGCTCAACGAGAAACAGCGCGACGTCATCGTCGCGAAGATTCCCGCAAGCCGCGCCGGGACGCCGGACGAGGTGGCGGCGGCAGTCGTATTTCTGGCCTCGAACGAGGCTGCCTATGTGACCGGCCAGACGTTGCATGTGAATGGCGGAATGGCCATGATTTGAAGATGATAGGTGCCACTTCGGCGGCATGCGGCTGCGCTGGTCAACGCTGATGAAGTATGGTAACCGAACCGCAATCAGGCTGGGGGAGCCGGAGAGCCGGAGAGAAACGTCCGCCTCGACCTACGGCCGTCACCCGCGACGGGATCAAAATGAACTTGGTTAGGTCGCGTTGAAAGATGAGGTTGGAGCGATGAGTGATATTGGCGAGCGGGTGAAAAAAATCGTCGTAGAGCATCTCGGCGTCGAACCCGACAAGGTGACGGAAAACGCCAGCTTCATCGATGATCTCGGCGCTGACAGTCTCGACACCGTCGAGCTCGTCATGGCCTTCGAGGAAGAGTTTGGTTGTGAAATTCCCGATGATGCGGCCGAAACCATTCTGACGGTGGGCGACGCTATCAAGTTTCTCGAAAAAAACGCGAAAAGCTGACGGTCGGGTCCGCCCGTCTGTCCTTGCATGAATTGCCCACGACACTGCGAAAACCGCACGGCACGATGTGCGGGTGGATGGTGCGCGCGCCGGCCGTGGACGAGTCATCCCGGCATCGGTTTTGGGCGTAGCGCCGCTCTGGAGCGTCCGTAATGAGGCGCGTCGTCGTCACTGGTCTGGGTCTGGTGACGCCGCTCGGGAGCGGCGTCGAGCACACGTGGCGGCGGTTGCTCGCCGGCGAGAGCGGCATCAAAGGTATCGAAAAATTCGAAGTGTCCGATCTTGCCTGCAAGATAGCCGGCCAGGTTCCCCGTGGCGACGGTTCGGGCGGCACCTTCAATCCCGATCAATGGATGGAGCCGAAAGAACAGCGCAAGGTCGATGACTTCATTGTCTTCGCCATGGGCGCGGCGACCCAGGCGCTCGACGATGCCGGCTGGCATCCGAGCCGATATGAGGATCAGATCACAAGCGGTGTCCTGATCGGCTCCGGCATCGGGGGGGTCGAGGGCATCGCGGAGACCGCGCTGATCTTGCGCGACCGCGGTCCGCGCCGGGTGTCGCCATTCTTCATACCCGGCCGGCTCATCAATCTCGCCTCAGGCTATGTGTCGATCGCGCATACGCTCAAGGGCCCCAATCATGCCGTGGTTACGGCTTGTTCGACCGGCGCTCATGCCATCGGCGATGCCGGCAGACTGATCGCGTTTGGCGACGCTGACGTGATGGTCGCCGGCGGCACGGAATCGCCCGTCAACCGTATTGCACTTGCCGGATTTGCGGCGTGCCGCGCGCTATCGACCGGATTTAACGATACGCCCCAACGCGCATCGCGGCCTTACGATCGCGATCGCGATGGATTTGTGATGGGCGAGGGCGCGGGCGCTGTGGTGCTTGAAGAATACGATCACGCAAAACAGCGCGGCGCCCGCATCTACGGCGAACTCACCGGCTACGGACTGTCGGGCGACGCATTCCACATTACGGCGCCGGCCGAGGACGGCGACGGCGCGTTTCGTTGCATGACCGCCGCAATCCGCCGCGCCGGAATTACCGCCGGCGATATCGACTACATCAATGCCCACGGCACTTCGACGCCGCTCGGCGACGAGATCGAGCTCAAGGCGGTGGAGCGGCTCGTCGGCAATGCCGGCGGCCGCATCGCCATGTCGTCGACGAAGTCCTCGATCGGTCATCTCCTCGGTGCGGCCGGCGCCGTCGAAGCGATATTCTGCCTGCTCGCGATGCGCGACGAAGTGGTGCCGCCGACTATCAACCTGGATAATCCGTCGGTCGCCACCGCAATCGATCTCGTGCCGCACAAGGCACGCAAGCGGCCGATCAATGTTGCGCTCTCGAATTCATTTGGATTTGGCGGCACTAACGCTTCCCTTGTCTTCCGCCGCCTGGCGCAATAATGCGGCCAATCACCGTTTCGCCATATTTGGCCCGCACTCGCCTGCAATGCACTGACGTTAACCCGTCCATCGTTGTCGCCATGGGCAGGGCGCGTAGAATCTGCGAGCATTCGTTTTCACCGGGCGAACCTTCCTTTCACAGTTGATCATGCAACCTGTAAACGTGGATACGGCGCGGTGACGGAATCCAAGCCACCGTCCGAAGGCAGTGGGCGAGCTGCGGCAAAAACGCCCTCCCGCATCACACCGCGCAGCGCGCGAACGGCAATCGAACCGGACGCAATCGAATTACCGACGCGCCGCTCGTCGAGCGCGCGGCACCCTCTCGTTGTCATCGGCAACGCCGTCATCAGTATCTTCGTGCTGCTGGCAATCGTGACCGGCGTCGTTCTCTTTATCGGCAAGCAGCGGTTCGAGCAGCCGGGGCCGCTACCGCAAGACCGCATCGTCAACATTCCGCACGGGTCCGGCATGCGTGACATCGCCGACGTTCTCACGCAACAAGGCGTCATTGACCAGCCCTGGATATTCATCGGCAGCGTGCTCGCGCTCAAAGCGCGCGAAGACCTCAAGGCCGGCGAATATCAATTCAAGGCGCATGCCAGCCTTCGCGATGTGGTCGCGACCATGGTCGAGGGCAGGGTGGTGGCGCACCAAGTTAGTATCCCGGAAGGCCTGACCTCCCAGCAGATCATGGCCCGACTGACGCAGGACGACGTCCTCACCGGCACCATCAAGGAAGTTCCCCGTGAGGGAAGCCTGCTGCCCGATACCTATAACTTCACGCGCGGAATTACGCGCGATCAGATGATCCAGCGCATGCAACAGGCACAGCAACACCTCGTTCGGGAAATCTGGGACCATCGCTCGCCAGACCTGCCGCTCAAGACACCGGATCAGCTCGTCATCCTGGCGTCCTTGATTGAGAAGGAAACCGGCAAGCCCGATGAGCGCTCGCGCGTCGCCGCCGTATTCCTCAACCGGCTGAAACAGAAAATGAGGCTGCAGTCCGACCCGACGATTATTTATGGGCTGGTCGGCGGCAAGGGTACGCTCGGACGCCCGATTACGAAGAGCGAAATCGATCAGCCCACGCCGTACAACACCTACCAGATTGATGGACTGCCACCCGGCCCGATTTCAAATCCGGGGCGCGCCTCGCTTGAAGCCGCGGCCAATCCTGCGCGCACGCGCGAACTGTATTTTGTCGCGGACGGCACCGGCGGCCACGTCTTCGCGGAAACTTACGAGCAGCATCAAAAGAACGTCGCGCGGCTGCGGTCGATCGAAACCGACCAGAACGATCAGGCGCCGGCCGATGCCCAGACGGCGCCGGCGCCGGCACAATCTTCGTCAACGCCATCCGCTGCGGCGCCGCCGTCGCGCGGCACATCCAAGCCGCGCGCTCAAGCCACACACTGACGGCTGGACCCTCTCGATGCTGGGCGCACTTGTGACTGGGGCGAGCCGCCGCTAAGTTCGGCGCGATTTTACCAAATCAAGGGCGGGGATCGCATTCATGACGCTTTCGAGCATGACTGGTTTTGCTCGCGGCCATGGTATGTGCGGATCCTATGCGTGGGCCTGGGAGATCAAATCCGTCAACGGCAAGGGACTCGATCTGCGCCTGCGCGTTCCATCGGGCTGGGATGCGATCGAGACGCCGGCGCGCGCCCGCGCCGCGGAAACGCTGACCCGCGGATCGGTTCAGGCCAGTCTGACGGTGGAACGCAACGGTGCGCTGCCTGTCGTGCGCGTCAACACGGCAGTCCTTGAGGCGGTATTGACGACGATGCGGCAGCTCGCTTCAAAAATCGAAGCCTCGCCGCCGACACTCGACGGCCTGCTCGCGCTCAAGGGCGTGATCGAGGTCAGTGACTCCGAAGAACGCGAGGACGAGCGACGGAGCGCGGAGGCCGCGGTGATTGATGGCTTTACCAAAGCGATCGCCGCGCTCGGCGAAATGCGCCGCCATGAGGGCGTTGCACTCGGCCATGTGCTGTCTGCGCGTCTCGGCGAGATTGCCGCGCTTGCGAAGCGCGCCGAACAGGCGCCCGGCCGCCGTCCCGACGCTATTCGGGCGCGCCTTGCCGAGCAGGTTGCAGCGCTGCTCGCACAATCCGATCGCTTCGATCCCGACCGGCTGCATCAGGAGGCGATCATGATTGCGACGAAAGCCGACGTGCGCGAAGAGCTCGATCGTCTTGAAGCGCATGTGGGGCAGGCGCAGCATCTCATCGCCCAGGGTGGGCCAATCGGACGTCGCCTCGATTTTCTTGCGCAGGAGCTAAACCGCGAAGCAAATACGCTTTGCGCTAAGGCAAATGACGTCGAACTCACGAATATCGGTCTGGAACTCAAAGCCGCGGTCGAGCAATTCCGCGAGCAGGTCCAGAACGTGGAATAGGCCATGACGCAGGTGCGGCGGAATCGAAAGAAAATCGCGCGCCGGGGCCTGATGCTTGTGCTGTCCTCGCCTTCGGGCGCGGGCAAAACCACTCTGTCGCGCATGTTGCTCAAGGCCGACCGTGGCGTCGCGCTGTCGGTGTCGGTGACGACGCGCCCGAAGCGGCGCGGCGAGCGGGACGGGCGCGATTACCATTTCATCGACCGCGCGCGTTTCGAGGCGATGGTGAAAAGGGCAGAGCTACTGGAATGGGCCGAGGTTTTCGGACATCGATACGGCACGCCGCGCCGCCCGGTGCAGAAAGCTTTGAAGACGGGCCGCGATGTCCTGTTCGATATCGATTGGCAGGGCACTCAGCAACTGAGCGAAAGGGCGCGTGACGATCTCGTAAGCGTTTTCATTCTGCCGCCGACGGTCAACGAGTTGGGGCGGCGGCTCAAACGGCGGGCCCAAGACAGCAAAGCCGTCATCGGCTCTCGCATGGCGAAAGCCGCGGGTGAAATGAGCCACTGGCCCGAATACGACTACGTCATCGTCAATCGCGACCTCGATGAAGCGTTTGCCGAAATCCGGGCAATCCTCGCAGCCGAGCGGCTCAAGCGCGAGCGGCAGATCGGTCTCTCCGAATTCGTGCGCAGCCTGCGCGCGAAGCTGTGACGCTGTCAGATTGAAAGCACCGTGCGGCCGACAATGCGGCCGGCGCGCAGATCGTCGAGCGCCGCCTGGGCTTCACTGAGCGGACGGTCACGCGTGCGTATCGGCGAGATTTTGCCTGAGCGCGCAAGGTCGATGAGTTCGCGCGCGTCGGCGAGCGTGCCGGTCAGCGTGCCCTCGATCGTCATCGCCTTGATGGGAATCATGGCGGCGGCGATCGAAAAATTGCCGCCAAGCAAGCCCGTCACCACGACCTTGCCGCCGCGCGCAAGGACTCCGGTCGAGAATTGCAGCGACTTGTCGGAGCCGACGAAATCGCAGATCGCGAGCACGCCGCCGGTCGCCGCCAGCACTGCCTTGCGGGCTTGCGGATCGGATGGGTCAAACGCTTGTGCCGCGCCGGCCGCGAGCGCCGCCGTTCGCTTCTCGGCATCGATATCGGCGACGATGGGCGGTTCGCGAAACAGCGCCCGCGTCAGCGCAAGTCCCATCATGCCCACCCCGCCTAGGCCGACGAGCAGGACCGGACTGCGCTCAGCCCGGCTGGTGAGCCGCTTGAGCGCCGAATAGGCGGTCAACCCGGAGCACATCAGCGGCCCGGCAAAGACCGGCGACAGCGGTGCGTAGTCGAGGAGGTAGCGCGGATGCGGGATCAGGACATGGCTGGCAAACCCGCCATCGACGGCGATGCCAAGATGCCGATGCGCGGAGCACAGGTTCTCTTCGCCGGCGCTGCAGGCCGGACAAGTGCCGCAGCCGATCCAAGGATAGATCGCGACACGGCGGCCAATGGTGGCGCCCTCGGCCGCTTCTCCCACGCTCTCGATCACGCCGGCAATCTCGTGTCCGAGCGTGAACGGCAAGGCGCGATCCTTGGTGATATCGAGCCGCTTGTCGCCGCCCAGGGCGAAATAGCCATCCTGCAAGTGCAAGTCGGAATGGCACACGCCGCAGCGTTCCACGCGCACCAAGATTTCGCTACCGCGCGGCACGGGGCAGTCCACGACCGTCTCGCATAGCGGTTGGCCGTAGGCGACGAGCGACTGACGATGCAATTTGGTCATTTGGTTTTACGGTCTCCCAAGCTTCGCGTGGCCATCATGCCTCACGACGACGCTGGATGGCGAGAGCCCGCGCCAGCAATACGAACTCTTCGACGGAAACGTCCTCGGCGCGGCCAGTCGGATCAAGGCCAGCCGCCGCGATCAGTGCCGGCACATCGGCGCCAAGCGATCGCAGGCTTTGGCGCAGCATTTTTCGCCGTTGTCCGAATGCGGCCTGGGTGACGGCCTCAAGGAGCCTCCGATCGCAGGGCATCGGCTCGGCGCGCGGAACGAAGCGGACCAGCGAGGATTTGACCTTCGGCGGCGGCACGAATGCCGAAGCGTTGACGTCGAAGAGAATGCGGGCCTCGCAGCGCCACTGTACGAAGACCGACAATCGTCCGTAACTTTTCGAGCCCGGCGCGGCGACAATACGCTCGGCGACTTCGCGCTGGAACATAAGAACGGCGGACTCGTACCAAGGCGGCCAGGGCTCGATGCTGAGCCAATTAACGAGCAGGGCCGTCGCGATATTGTAGGGCAGGTTGGCGACGATACGCACCGGACCGGAAATGAACCGCGCCTGCGGATCGAAGGTCAGCGCATCCGCCGCTACAACCTCGAGCCGGTCAGGATAGCGCGCGGCTATGTCCCGCAGAGCGGCAATGGCGCGCTCGTCGCGCTCGACGGCGATCACGCAAGCGGCGCCACGCGACAACAGCGCGCGGGTGAGTCCGCCCGGCCCGGGGCCGATTTCATACACAGTCACACCTTCGAGCGGGCCCGCCGCACGGGCGATGCGCGCGGTGAGGTTGAGGTCGAACAGAAAATTCTGACCAAGCGATTTTCTGGCAACGAGTCCGTGCCGGCGGATTACCTCGCGCAATGGCGGCAGGCCGTCGGGAGCGCTGCTCACGGCGTGGGAAGGGGAACCGGGTTGGCCGCTTTGGCGAGCCGTGCCGCCAGGCGGAGAGCGGCGACGAGGCTCGTTGCATCGGCGCGGCCGGTGCCGGCAATGTCGAAAGCGGTGCCGTGATCCGGCGACGTGCGCACGAAGGGAAGGCCGAGGGTAACATTGACCGCATGATCGAAGGCGAGGGTCTTGATCGGGATCAACGCCTGGTCATGGTACATGCACAGCGCCGCGTCATAGGTTGCGCGCGCTCGCTCATGAAAGAGTGAATCGGCGGGCAGTGGGCCCCTCGCGTCAATGCCATCGGCGATGAGCCGCGCTACGGCCGGCGCGACGATCGCGCGGTCCTCCTCGCCGAGCGTTCCCTCTTCGCCGGCATGCGGGTTCAATCCGGCAATCGCGAGCCGGGGATGCGCAAGCCCAAATCGCGTGACGAGATCGCGCGCGACGATGCGCCCGGTTTCGACCACGAGTTCGCTCGAAAGTTGCTTGAAGACTTCTCGCAGCGGCAAATGGATCGTCACCGGCACGACCGCGAGCTCCGGCGACCATAACATCATCACCGGGCGCAGCGATTGACCGGTCGTCTCCTGCACCAGCTTCGCCAAGAATTCGGTATGGCCGGGCTCGGCAAATCCCCAATTGTAGAGCACGTTCTTCGCGACAGGATTGGTGACAACGGCCGCTGCCGAACCCGCGAGGACGTCGGCGACGGCACGGCGAATGGAGGCGACGGCGGCAGGCGCGCTTGATCGATCCGGGCGGCCCGGTTCGGCGCTGATTGCGAGGTCGAGGCTAACCACCGGCAGCGCCGAGGCGAATATTTTTGTCGCCGACGCCGGCGTTGCTTTGGCGACCGGAACATCGATGCCGAGCCGGGCGGAGCGTCGGTCGAGAAAGTCGGGATCGGCGACCAGATAGAACGCCGGAACATCCAGCTCAGCGCGCCGGCGCCAGATTTGCAGGGCGAGGTCGGGTCCGATCCCGGCAGGCTCGCCGAGCGTCAATGCCAACGGTTGCACGATGTTGTTTCCATCGCATGATCCGATTTTCCGAAAAGATCATGCTTCACTAGATGGTTCTATACCTATTTGTATTCGATCATCGCCGCGCGCCGCAAATCGGCGAGATAGCGATTGGCCTTCGCGCCGAATTTTTGCTGGAACATTTCATCGCGCATTTGGTGCAACCCGGGCGTATCGGTCTTTGTCTCTCTTTTGGAACAGACAGCAAACATCTGCACGCCCTCGGCGGTCTGCTCGGGCGGCGTCAAATGGCCAACCTCGGTCTTGTCGAGAATGTCGCGAAGCGCCGGCGGCAAATCTGAGGAGGATTTATTGACCGGGTCGCGCACCGCGACTTCCCTGAGCGCGCGAGCAAAAGGAATACCATCGGCGCAGTTCTCAAAGCGCGCCCGCAAGGCCTCGGCGTCGCGTTTGCGGCTTTCGTACGCGGTATCCGGGGAACTACGCTGCACCACGAGCACGATGGGGCGCACCACATATTCGTAGCCGACCTGATTCTTGTCTTCGGGTTTGTGCAGCTCGAGTTGCGCTTCGACGTCGCTGTCGCGGATTTCCAAGCTTGCCTTGTAACGTCCGCGCACGAGGCTATTCCATGCCATTTGTGCCCGGATGTTGTGCTTAAGGGTCGCTTCGCTGGCGCCGCCGTTTGCCAGCATCTGTGTCAGCTTTTGCGTGTCTATGTTCATATTGGATGCCATGTTGGCGTAGGCATCGTTCACGTCTGAATCGGTCGGGTCGATCCCGAAGCGTTTTGCTTCGCGCAATTCCAAAGTCTCATCGATGAGCGCGTCGATTATCTCCTTGCGCGTCGGCGTCTTGTGCTTGCTCAGTTCGGTGAACTTCGTGCGCTGCGCTATGTCGAGCTCAGTGATTGGCACACCGTCGACGAGCACGACGACCTGCTGCGCGCCGGCGATTGAATTGACGGCGAGCATGACCGCGGCGGCGAACATTGCCGTCGTGAAGGCTCGCGCAACGGTGCGGACTAGGATTTGCGACATCACCTTTTGCTCTTGCTCAACGGCGTGGTGTCCTCTCACTGCGTCTCCGTTGAGTGTCTAGAACGATCATACAGACTCGCGGCGAAATTTAGAACGAAGACCCCACCGGCGCTAAGGCATCGGCGCCCAGGGTACGCAGGCTGAACTGCAACATGAAACTGTTATTCCTGACGGGAGTCGTGGTCGTATAGGTGTAGCCGGTGAGCCAGTTCAGCGACAAGATAAGGCAGTCGTCGACGTAGCCCAGGCCCAGGCGTGTCTGATCGAATTGCTCGGCGAAAATGTCGTATCGCAGGGAGCCGAGCAATATCCAATTCTCCGTCATCTTTACCGACGCGCCGGCGAGAATGCCCTCACGGCGGGTCAGGAAGCCGAGCAACGGCTGCGGTGCATAATCGCCGTACAGCATTTGTACGGTCCATCGATCGAAATTGGCGCGGGTTTCGACTTCGAAACGTTCGACGGCGAATGTCGACTCGTCGAAACGCCCGCGCGCGGTAAACGAGTAAACCGAATTCGGCTGATAGGACACGCGCGCCACGTAGTCCGAGATCCTCTTGTCGAGGCCGCTGTCCAGCCCGGTATTGGTAGTGTCGCCGTTCTCGAATGAATTTTGGCCGAATAGCTGATAGGACTGCCCGAACAGTACATTCAGCGAGCCGGCCCTGTTGACCTGTGCCGTGTATTGGATACCGGCATTGAGGCGACTGCCGCCTTCGACGCGATCCCAGCCGGAAAATTTGTCGATGGAGAACAGGTTGGTGTCGTCGAAGACAAGACTCTGCGCGTCTTCGTTCGGAAACTTTCCGATGTCGGTCTCGTTCGGTCGTAAGATCAATTGCGCGATCGGCTCGATTGTCTGGGTGCCCCACGGCTGGACGTCGACGAAGGGATAGCGATATTCGACGCCCGCCGCCGGCATGGCGCGTGCGAGTTCGCTCTCACCGGGGGTGAGGTAGTTTGCCACGCCAGGCTGATTATCCACGTAGAGCGAAGCGAAATCGCCGCGAACCCGGAAGAACGGCGTGATCATCTGGCCGTTATCCGTGTACAGCGTGCGGCGCCAGTCCGCCTGGGCCGACAAGCGCGAATACGTCCCGGGCATGCCGCGCAAGAGGCAATTGGCCGGAATGGCAGTATCGGCGGTTGGAGATGCGCACGCGCCGCTGGCGAGCGCGTTATCGTTGACGGCCTGAAATTCGGCCTCCTGACGGGTCAGGCTCGTCAGGTTGAACTTGTAACTGAATTCGCCACCCAGGACTTGCCGCCCCAGCACATTCGAATAGTCGAGAACCGGATGGATGTACGGAATCTGACCTTGGACATCCTGTTCCGAAAAACCGTAATAGTACATCGCGCGGATATCGAAATAACTCCGATCGCCGGCGCCGGTCAGGTAGAGCTGCGACACGCCCTCGGACGCAATTCCGGTTTGGAACGGATCGAATGACGAAACGAATTGGTGGAGGCGGTAGTCGAAAAGGAACTGCGTGTCGGTCATGAGAATGCCGGTCCATCCCCACACCCATTTATCGGTCAACGAGAACTGCCCCGCAGTCTGGACGGCGCCGCGAAACAGGTTGGCGGTCGGGCTGCCGGAGCCGTCGCGGCCGACAAAATAACTTGGATCGAGCTGGTAAATGCCGGCGACCCTGATCGAGTAGGACCCATCGAGGAGACGTTGACGCCATTGCGCGTCAACCAGGGGGCCTTGCCGCGTGGTCAGCGTCGTCGAGAGCGTCAAATCATAATTGGGCGCGAGCGCCCAGAAGTACGGAATCTCGACGCCGAGACCGTACTGCGATGTTTCCGAAATAGTGGGAAATAAAAATCCACTCTTGCGTTTGACCGTGGGATCCGGTGCCGACATGAACGGCACATACGCAAGCGGCACGCCGAAGAATTCGATGCGGGCATCCTCGAAATAGAGCATCTTCTCGCCCTCGTCATGGATGATCCGGGCGGCCTGAACCTGCCAGAGCGGCGGCTTTTTCGGATCGTCCTTGCAGGGCTCGCAGGCGGTATAGACGCCATTTTGCAGAACCGTGTAATTGCCTTTCGCGCGATCGGCTCGCGAAGCGGCGAAGCGCGTATCGTCAGGCGTTTCGAGCCGCAGCGAATCGACGAAGCCATCGCGATAGTCGTCCGTGAGATCGATGAGCTGCCCGTAGGTGATCTTGCCGTCCGGCTCGGTCAGCCTGACGTTGCCCTGGGCGCGCAGACGTTTTGTCTTTTGGTCGTAAATGACCTCGTCGGCTTCGATGGTCGAGCCGCCGTAATAGATTTGCACGTTGCCGACGGCGGCAACGCTATTGTTGGTGTAATCGTATCTGATCTCGGTCGCCTGCACGAGCATTGGAGCGTTCGACGCCTGCGGCGGCGTCTTTTTCGGCGGCGTCGGCCGCGGCGGAAAATGGAGAAGGGTGGTGACGCTCTGCGCGGACACGTTTGCGGGCACAAGGCAAAGGCCCATGACGAATGTGACGAGTGCAGCGAACACCGCTGCACTTACCCGAACGCCACCACGCAAGCCGGGACAAAGAGGGCAACTCAAACGCGCCACTACCCGTCCTCCTGGAATAACAACGCAACGAATCCAGTCAGACCGCCAACCAGTACCGGAATCCACGCCGCCGCGAGCGGCGACATGAGCTCCGACTTGCTCATGTCCTCTGTGATCTTCGACAAAACAAACAACAGGAATCCGGCGAAGATGCCGCTCAAGACCATTTTCTGCACGCCGCCGAAGCGGAAGAAGCGGAGGCTCACGGAGGCCGCGAGCAGCACCATGGCGGCGAGGAGGAAGGGACGTGCCAGCAACTGGTAATATTGCAGTCGGTAGCCCGCGGCCATCAGCCCGGCCCGGTCCGCCATCCGAATGTAAGAGGGTAATTGCCAGAACGGCACGGTCTCGGGCGTGGCGAAGCTTTCGCGCACCTGTTCGAGCGTCAGATTGGTGCTGAGCCGGTAGTTATCCTCAACCTCCGGCGGCTTGCCGCTTCCGTAGATGCGGGCGTCTTCGAGCTGCCAATAGCCTTCCTGCAATACGGCGCTTTTGGCCTCGATACGCCGTTGGAAATGGCCGTCGCCATCGAAGGTGTACACGCTGACGCCGCCGAGTTGCGCGCCTTGCTCCCGGCTTGAACTGGCGTTGATGATGGCAGCACCATCGGCGCTTTTTTGGCGGACCCAGAATCCGGCGGTGTTCTCTTGTAGCGCCGAGGGATTCTCACCCAGCATGTCGGCTTCGAGGCGCTTGGAGCGCTCGTGCAGCGTTGCCGATATCGGATTGTAAACTGCGGTTGCGACCGTGCCGAATAGGAACGCCGCGATCATCGCCGGCGCCACGAATTGCCACGCGGAAACTCCGGCTGCGCGCGCTACGACCAGTTCGAGCCGCCGCGACAGCGTCAGGTAGCATGACATGGCGCCGACGAGCACCGAGAACGGCATGATCCGTTCGGTTAGCTGCGGAACGCGAAACATGGATATTTTCGCCAGCAGCCAGGCCGTGGCATTGGGCCAGTCGGCGCCGCGACGCATCAGCTCGACGTAATCGATCATCGCGGCAAGCGCGACTACGCCGATAAATGAGCCGACAACGGAATTGAGAAAGCGCAGTCCGAAGTAGCGGGAGAGCGTACGGGTGACCATGGCCCGCTCCTCAGCCAGCCGCCGCGCGAGCGATGCGCTCGCCGATCGCGGTCGCTAGCTTCGACACCCCGGCGGCCGGCTCGACGGTTCGGCCGCGCGAGATTTGCCACAGCCCGATGCCGATTGTGCCGAAAAGCGCCACGTATTGCACGAACAGCACGTTCGGCACGCGCACGCCGACAATGACGCTGACAAAGCCGGTGAGGCGCAGCAGCGCTACCGCGCCGATCATGCCGAGCAGCGCCAGCGTGCGGCTCTGACGCGTGGTCTGCGGCGGACCGAGAAACACGTAGGCGAGGATGACGAATGCCAGCGGATAGAGCGGGGTCGCCAATCTATCGTGCAGTTCCGATCGATATTGGTCCGGCTGCGCCACATAGAGCGGATCGTCGGCCCGCGGCCACAACAGTTCCCAGATATATTTCTCGCGCACGGTGTAAACGACGTTTTGCGGACCGCCGGTGAACTTCGACAGATCGAATGCGTAGCGGTCGAAAGTTACGATGCGGGGATCGCGCTGGCCGGCTTCCAGCCGTTGAATGCTGCCGCCTTCGAGCACGAGGAACGAGCCGTTGTCGTTCTTTACGATCTCGCCTTGTTCGGCGAGATAAGTGGCATGTTCTTTGGGATCGCGGCGATCGTCGACGAAGATGCCGACAAGCAAACCGTTCTGGCGCCGATCCGCGATATGGAAGGTGAGATTGCCGCCGACCGTGGTGAAGCGGCCTGGTTGAACGATATTGGTGAGGATGTCGGCGCGCACCTGCGCGCCCCAGTCGCGCAGCTCCCGCAAGCTTCGCGGCGAGATGTAGGCGGCGATCGCCACCACCAGAAGCGAAACCACCAGAGCGGCGGCGATGAACGGCCTCACCAACCGCCACGGCGAAAGGCCGGCCGCGTTCATGACGATGATCTCGGAATCCGAACTAAGCTTGTTGAGGACGTGCGCGGCGGCCATGACCAGCGCGATCGGCGCGATCATCATGACCAAAAGCGGGATGATCATGCCGGTGATGCCGACGAAGACGAGCAACGTTTGTCGTTGACTCGTGATCAGGTCGAAATCGCGCATTGCCTGCGTGAACCAGATCACGACAGTCAAGCTGACGAGGGCGATCACGAACGCGCCCATCGTGGCGCGAAACATGTAGCGGCCGAGCGACCCCATCGGACTCAACATCCCCGCTGTCGGCCCACGCGATCGCTGCACCGGCCCCCCGATGCCGCATCGCTTCGCGAGCCGATCTCCCCAAAGCGGCTATTTTCATGCGGTCACAAAGTGGCCGCGCCAAGGCAAACCCATTGAACATGCACACTAAAGCGTTAATACGCGCGTTTGAGAAATGCCCACCCAGCCGGCCCAAATCCGCCGCAAAACCACCGCTTGGCACAATCGGGCGGTCGGGTTCATAAGTTGGGTGTCGTAACGCCGTGTGACGCCACACATTCGCGGGTCCGACCCAAGGACCGTCCAAGGACCAAACCATGCCCGCCGCCCTCAAATTCGACTTCACGGCATTCACGCGCCCGCGCGGTGTTCTTGTTGTGTTCTGTGAGGAAAATTTGAAATTTGGCGCGGCAACCCAGCGGGCGTTGGCCCCGGCTGGAGATTTTGTGCGCCGCGCGGCGGCGGCGGACCGCTTCACCGGCAAGAGCGGAACCACGCTCGACCTCATTGCGCCCGCGGGGCTCAACCTGCCGAGGCTCATCGTGGTCGGTATCGGCAAGGGCGGCGAGGCGAAGTCCCGGGACATCGTGAAGCTCGGCGGGGTCGCTCTGGGGAAAGTGCCGACCGCGGCGGCCCAGGCGACGATTTACGCGGAATTCGCGTCGGGTGCGCTCAAGGGCAATCAAGTTGCCGATCTGGCGCTCGGCGCGCGGCTGCGTGCCTACAGCTTCGATCTCTACAAGACCAAACGCAAAGACGCAGACGAGCGCGCCGATAAAGTCGAAGTGACGTTCGCCTGCTCCAACCCCGCCGCGGCAGAGAAGAGCTGGACACGGACTGCCGCGATCGCCGACGGCGTGGTGCTGGCGCGCAACCTCGTCAACGAACCGGCCAATATCCTCTACCCTGGAGAATTCGCCCGCCGCGTATCGAGCCTGGGCAAGCTCGGCGTCAACGTCGAGGTGCTCGACGTTGCGGCGATGAAAAAACTCGGCATGGCGGCCCTGCTCGGCGTCGGACAGGGCTCGGCACACGACTCGAGGCTCGTTGTGATGCGCTGGAATGGCGGCAAGCGCGGCGTCGATCCGATTGCCTTCATCGGCAAGGGTGTGTGCTTCGACACCGGAGGTATTTCGATCAAGCCCGCGCAGGGCATGGAAGACATGAAAGGCGATATGGCGGGCGCCGCCTGTGTCGTCGGCCTGATGCACGCGCTCGCGGCCCGCAAGGCTAACGTCAATGCCGTCGGCGCCATCGGGCTTGTTGAAAATATGCCTGACGGCAAAGCGCAGCGGCCGGGCGACATCGTCAAGAGCATGTCGGGTCAGACGATCGAAATCATCAATACCGATGCCGAGGGCCGGCTCGTGCTCGCCGACGTGCTGCACTACGTCAACAAGCGCTTCAAACCGAAATTCATGATCAATCTGGCGACGCTCACGGGCGCCATCATCGTGGCGCTCGGGCAGGAATATGCCGGCATGTTCTCGAATGACGACAAGCTTGTCGAACGGCTGACAAAGGCGGGCGAGGCGACCGGCGAACGGGTGTGGCGCATGCCGCTCGGCCCGGAATATGACAAGATGATCGACTCGAAATTCGCCGACATGAAAAACACCGGCGGCCGCTGGGCCGGAGCGATCACTGCGGCGCAATTGCTGCAGCGTTTCGTCAACAAAACGCCGTGGGCGCACCTCGACGTCGCCGGCACCGCGATGGGCTCGCCGCAAACCGACATCAACAAGAGCTGGGCCTCGGGCTGGGGCGTGCGGCTGCTCGAACGGCTCGTTGAGGATTATTACGAGCGGTGAGAGGGGTCGGATGACCGAAATCCTCTTCTACCACCTCAAAGGCCAGACGCCGGAACAGGTGTTACCGGCGCTGCTGCAAAAATCGCTTGAACGCGGCTGGCGCGTCGTCGTGCAGGCGTCCTCGGATGAACGCGTCGAGGCGCTCGACGCGCATCTGTGGACATGGCGGGACGATGCCTTCTTGCCGCACGGAACCTGGCGCGACTCCGAGGCCGCCGAGCAGCCAATCGTGCTGACCGTCAACGAGGAAAATCCAAACGGGGCGACGGTGCGCTTCCTCGTCGATGGGGCAACTCTGTCCGGCGCTGCCTCTGCCTATGAGCGGATTGTGCTGCTGTTCGACGGCGACGATCCGGATGCCGTCGAACGGGCGCGCGCACGCTGGAGTGAGGCCAAGTCCGCCGGTATTGAGGTAACTTATTGGCAGGCCGACGAGCGCGGCCGCTGGCAGCGCCAAACGTGAGCGGAGGACGCTTCTGGACCACAATATAAATTGACAATAAGTAATTGATATTAAATGACTATTTCTATCTTAATCATAGGCCTTATCAGGCCGTCGAAACCGTCCTATTTAGTACTATATTTTTCCCTCCGGCGTTGGATCGGATGCTATAGTCGGTTCCATGAACAAGCGTTCAGTCAAGAAGAAACGGCCCGCCAAGGCGATCCGCAGTGTAGCGGTTCGTAAGTCGTCAGTTCGTACGGCTGCCAGCCGTAAGACTGCTTCGCGACAAGCGGTGAGAACGCCGGAATCGCTGAGCGCGGTCAGGATTACCGCCGTGAAAATGGCGACCGTGACCGTCGCTCAAGTGACGGCGTTCAGTCCGGTGCTGCGCACGCACAAATACCGGGTTGGGCAGACTGTGTTCTATACGTCGAGCCCCATCAGCCGGCCGGGCGCGAGCGGAAGTTACAAGGTAGTCAGGCTGTTGCCGTCCGACGGCGACGATTACCAGTACCGGATCAAGAATCCCGGCGAGGCGTTCGAGCGCGTCGCCAAGGAAAGCCAGCTCGATCTCGAACACTGATCGCGAACTATTCCGTACGGCTGGCATCGGCGGTGCCGCTGCGCCATACTTGGCCGCGCGGGGAGCGGAGTCGGCGTTCTCGGTGTGAGGTGGATTGATGCTCGGCGTGGTTCCCGAGATCGGTAGCTCGGTCTTACGTCTGTGGGTTGCGGCGGGTTCGGCGGCATTGCTCGTCATTGTCTGCGCGCTAGCCTTCGGCTGGACTCGGACCAGGATCGTTGCGCGCATCAGTGTCGTGGTTCTCGGTGCCATCCTCGGAGCCACAATGGTCTGGACGTTTCTCGACGCCGCGACCATGCGCGATGAGAGTACCGAGCGACGCGCTCTCGAGACGCGTGCGGCAGAATTGAACATTCAAGCGCTGGCCCCGGGCTCGGCGCTCGCCTGTCTCGACGCCTTGGCGGGCGAAAGCGTGGAGTCCGCTTGCGAAAGGGCGATCTTTGCCACACCAGCGGCGGTGGCGACCGCCACCTCTTACGTCGCCGCGCGGTACGCGCTGCTGGCGGACATGGTGGCCTATGCCAAGCGCGGCGGCGCGGGTATCGAAGGCACCTTGCAGCCGCTGCGGCGCGCGCTCGAGACCGATCGGTTCGGTTTTGTCGCGCACGCGCTCGCCGTCCGCGACGGCTGCACCAGCGAGAATTGCAAGGCGCTCTCGCTGCTGCATGATCCGAGCCGTGTGCGCGCCAATTTGAGCGGCGCGACGCTCGATCGCTATCTCGAGCACTACTTGACCGCTTGGAACCAGCCGCCCGACAGTCCGGTCGCGGATGCGACCCCGCCGCAGCCGGCCGCGATGGGTCAGCCGGGCATGCAGGGTTCCCGCAAAGTGTCGGTCAATATCGACTTTCCCACCGCGGCGTCGATCCCGGCGGTGAGCATTATGAATCCCGAGCCCACAAGACCGGCGCCAGCTGCGGCAACGGCCGCCGCCGCCAACGCTCAGGCAACGTCGGCATCGCGGTCCCGCAAGCAGGCCGGCAAACCGGCAGTGCAGGGCCCTCCCGCTACGCCGGGTGAGCCAAATGCACAGGTCGACCCGGTCTGGGCTCCGGGAGCAGCGCCCGCTGCGCCGCAGGGTGCCGCCGCTGTTGTGCCGCCTGACGGCACGGCGCCGGTGCAGCTCAATCCATTGCCGGCGCAGCCGGAGGCGAGCGCGGGCAGCGCAGCGCGCACCCAATGAGTTGAAGTCCGCGCCTTTAGCCGCTCTCATTCGCCAGCCATGCTCCGCTCTGTCCTCATCGCCAACCGCGGCGAAATCGCCTGCCGCATCGCCCGCACCGCCAGGCGGCTCGGGATGCGCACGATTGCCGTCTATTCGGCGGCGGATGCCGGCGCCCTGCACGTGCGGGCCTGCGATGAGGCGCATTTCATCGGCGGTGCCGAGGCGCGCGAAAGCTATCTGTCGATCGAGCGGCTGATAGAAGCGGCCAGAAAATCCGGAGCCGAATGCGTTCATCCCGGGTACGGCTTCTTGTCCGAGAATGCGGAGTTCGCCGCGGCCTGCGAGCAATCCGGCATCGTTTTCGTCGGGCCACCGTCCCAAGCCATCCGCACGATGGGCCTCAAGGACCGCGCCAAGACGCTGATGGAGAAGGCGCGCGTACCGGTCGTGCCCGGCTATCATGGCGATCGGCAGGACGCCAAATTCCTCAAAGAGAAGGCTTATGAGATCGGCTATCCGGTGCTGATCAAGCCGGCGGCCGGCGGCGGCGGTCGCGGACTGCGCCGTGTCGACAAGCACGCCGATTTCGAGACCGCGCTCGAAAGTGCGCTCCGCGAGAGCCAATCGGCGTTCGGCTCAAGCCGCGTCTTGATCGAGAAACTCATCGCTGCACCGCGCCACATCGAGATCCAAATCTTCGCCGACGGACATGGCGACGTTGTTCATCTCGGTGAGCGCGACTGCTCGCTGCAGCGCCGCCACCAAAAGGTCATCGAGGAAGCACCGGCGCCCGGCATGACGCCGGAACTGCGCGCGCAGATGGGCGCCGCGGCCGTGCAGGCGGCGCGCGCGGTCGGCTACCGGGGCGCCGGTACGGTCGAGTTCGTAGCCGACGGCACGGACGGTCTGCGCGCCGGCGCCTACTGGTTCATCGAAATGAATACGCGGCTTCAGGTCGAACATCCGGTGACCGAGGCGGTCACGGGCCTCGATCTTGTCGAGTGGCAATTCCGCATCGCTGCCGGGGAAAAGCTGCCGCTGACGCAGGCCCAGATTCGCTTCGACGGTCACGCCATCGAAGCGCGCGTTTATGCCGAAGATCCCGAAACCGGCTTCCTGCCGTCGACCGGCACAATCGTGGCGCTGGAATTGCCGGACGATGTCCGCGTCGACAGTGGTGTTGAAGCCGGCGGCGAAGTGACGCCATTTTACGACCCGATGATCGCCAAGCTCATCGCGCATGCACCGACGCGCGCGGCGGCGCTCGACCGGCTTGCTGGAGCGCTCGATCGAGCGCTGATCGCTGGGGTGCGCAGCAATCTGGCTTTCCTCGCCAGCCTGTGCCGGGCAGACGAGTTCCGGCGTGGCACGGTCGATACCGGCTTCATCGATCGCAATCTCGTGGCGCTCGGCGC
>Ga0182024_10007867_pt1 | contig 22822 bp, 24 predicted proteins | sample P32metaG_FD_120480 | JGI IMG/M metagenome (GOLD analysis project Ga0182024, IMG submission 120480) | Permafrost microbial communities from Stordalen Mire, Sweden - P3-2 metaG (Illumina Assembly) | ecosystem: Environmental > Terrestrial > Soil > Wetlands > Permafrost | place: Sweden: Stordalen... | reverse complement strand
GCCGACCGACGCCTTCAAGGCGTCCGGCGTGTCGAGCACGACGATCACGCCCTTGTCCATGATCGCGATCCGGTCGCAGTACTCGGCCTCGTCCATGTAGTGCGTGGTCAGGAAGATCGTGATGTCCTCGGCCTGCTTGAGCTCGCGGATGTAGGTCCAGATCGAGCTGCGCGTCTGCGGGTCGAGCCCGACCGTCGGCTCGTCGAGGAACAGCACACGCGGCGAGTGCATCAGGCCGCGGGCGATCTCGAGGCGCCGCTTCATGCCGCCCGAGAATGTGTTGACCTCGCTCGAGCGGCGCTCCCAGAGCCCGACCATCTCGAGCACCTGCTGCATCCGGGGCCGGATCATCTCGCGGGGCACGCCGTAGAGCTCGGCGTGCAGACGCATGTTCTGCTCCGCGGTCAGATAGCCGTCGAGCGTCGTGTCCTGGAAGACCAGGCCGATGTTGCGCCGCACGGCATCGCGCTCGCGATCGACGTCGAAGCCGGCGACGAGCGCCGAGCCGGCGGACGGCTTGACCAGCGTGCAGAGCATCGAGATCGTCGTCGACTTGCCGGCGCCGTTGGGGCCCAGGAAGCCGAAGATCTCACCCGGTGCAACCTCGAAATCGATCCCGCGCACGGCCTCGATGTCGCCGTAGCTCTTGCTCAGGCCGTGCACGGAGATCGACGCGGCGGCGGGCGTCGCGAGCGCGACGCCCCCGTCCGCTGGGCCGTATTCGCTCACGCGTCCTTGCCGTCGTCGCCGTCGGCGAGGATTCGGTAGATCGCGCGTCGTGTTTCGGTCAACACCTGCTTGGCCTCGGCTAGTTGCTTCTCGGTCGCGGTCTGCACGAGCTGCAGGCCGGCCATTCCGACCTGACGCATCAGGCCGAACAGCTCCTGCACCTCTCGCGAGACGCCGTCTGCCAGGGTATCCCATGGCGCGGGCGCGCCCTCCGGGCGACTCGCGATCTGCTCGCGTCCGGCGTCGGTGATCGCGAAGCGCTTGCGTCCGTCGGAATCCTCGGAGCGAATCAGCCCCTCGTCCTCGAGTTGAGCGAGCGCCGGGTACACGGACCCCGGGCTCGGACGCCAGACGCCGTTTGAGCGCTCCTCGATCTCCTGCATGATCGCGTAGCCGTTGCGGGGCTCCTCCGCCAGCAGCAACAGTGCAGCCGTGCGAATGTCGCCACGACGCGCCTTCCCGCCGTGCCGGCCAAAGCCGCGCGGTCCGCCGAAGCCAAAGCCCGGTCCGAAACCGCCGCCGTAGCCGCCGCGCGGTCCACGCGGTTCGTCTTCACCGCGGTGCATCAACAGGAGGCCGCGGTATCCCTCCCATGGGCGGCGGCAGGATCCGCCACCAGCGTAACTTCCAGTCATTCGTATGCTCCTTACTTGTTAGTACTTATGAGCATCACGATATATCGTCTTCTCGGGTTTGTCAAACGCCGCGCTCGCGTGTCGGCCGCCAGCGGCGCGCGGGAATGTAGGGTTGTGGTCGTATGGGCGGCACGGTGATACGACCGATCGACGTCTGCCAACTTGGGCACGAGCGCGTGGTCTGCGTGTTCTTGATCGGCGATGTGCTGGTCGACTGCGGTCCGGCGTCGCGCGTGCACACGCTGCTCGAAGCGCTCGGCGACGCGCGACCGCGCGTGATCGCGCTGACCCACATCCACCTCGACCATGCCGGTGCCGTCGGGACGCTCGTCGAGCGCTGGCCCGACGTGGAGGTCTGGGTGCACGAGCGCGGCGCGCCGCACCTCGTCGATCCGACGAAGCTGCTCGCGAGCGCGACGCGGCTCTACGGCGACGACATGGATCGCCTCTGGGGCGAGGTCCGCCCGGTCCCCGAGGCGAACCTGCGGGTGCTGCGCGGCGGCGAGGCGCTGGCGGGGTTCGAGGTCGCCTACACCCCCGGTCACGCATCCCATCACGTCAGCTACTGGCACCCGCCGACGAGCACCGCGTTCGTCGGCGACGTCGCCGGCGTGCGGATGGCCCCGAGCTCCTACGTCCTCGCGCCGACGCCACCCCCCGACATCGACGTCGAGGCCTGGCAGGACTCGATCGCGCTGCTGCGCGCGTGGCACCCCGAGCAGCTCGCAATCACCCACTTCGGCTGCTTCGACGACGTCCCGCAGCACCTCGACGCGATCGAGCGCTCGCTGGCGCTCGCCGCGCGGCGCGCCCGTGAGCTCTCGGTCGAGGAGTTCGTCGCAGCCACCCGCGCGGACATCGAGGCCGACAGCGGAGGGCGCGACGCGCCGGTGTACGCGCTCGGTGCGCCGCTCGAGCAGACCTACGCCGGGCTCAAGCGCTACTGGTCGAAGCGCGACGGCGAGCAGTGAGCACCACCGTCGAGAAGCCTCGCACCGCCGGCCCGGAAGGGGCGCTCGGCGGCCGTTGGAACGTGATCGTCCGCAACGACAACCACAACACCTTCGACCACGTGGCGCGGACGCTGGCGCGCGTGATCCCGAACGTCAACCTCGATCGCGGCTACGCGTTTGCCGAGCGGATCCACCGCGGCGGCCTGGCGATCGTCTGGAGCGGCCACCGCGAGGCGGCCGAGCACTACTGGGAGCTGCTGCGTGGCGCCGGCCTGACGATGGCGCCACTCGAACGCGGCTGAGGCGCCGCCGGGACCTCAGTGTCCGTTGCTCGGCGCGCCGTCCGCGGACGCGCCGACCACGGCTCGTCCCTCGCAGACGAGGTCGTTCCAGGCGTAGATCACGGGGATCTGGTACCAACCCTGGCAGTAGGTGCGGAAGTCGATCATCTCCGGACCGTGCCAGAAGCGGTCCCAGTCGAGGTGGTCGTCGAACTCGAGCACCTGCAGCAGCTTGTAGCGGTCATCGCGACCGCGATACACGGCGTAGTGCGAGGCGCCGTAGCGCACCGAGAGCGCCGACACGCGCTCGAGCTCGGCCTGCAGCAGGTCGCCGCGAAAGCCCGTCGCATACCAGGGGATGTGCACGACGCCCGACATCAGGCCGGCAATGCTATCTGTCTCGGCGCGCGGCTGGAGGGCACGCGTCGCGCTCAGAACGGCAGATCGACCACCGTGGCGTGGATCGCGCCGTTGGCGGTCGTGAGCAGAGCGCCGACCTCCGCTTCGCGCCGTACCAGCGCGAGCGCGATCGGACCCAGGCGCGGCGAGCTGGTGGCCGAGCCGACGACGGCGACCTGCTGGTCGCCGAGCAGCAGCGGCGTGCCCGGCGCGAGCGGCTCGCTCAGTCGCAGGCCGCGCAGATGACGGTTGGGCCGGCCTTTCCAGTACAGGCGCGCGACCGTCTCCTGCCCGACGTAGCAGCCCTTCGAGTAGGACACGGAGCGATCGTGGATCCCGGCCTCCTGGGGCATCGTGTCCTCGTCTATCTCGACGCCGAAGCGCGGACGGCCGTGCTCGATGCGGATCGCCTCGGCCACCGCCTCATCGATCGGCAGCGCGCCGGCCTGCTCGAGCGCGGCGCTGACCGCCGCCGTGTGTTCGCTCTCGCAGAGCACGTCGACGCCGATGTCGCTGCGGATCAGGCGCACCGCGTGACCGTCGAGCGTCGTGGCGTGGTGGTCATGCTCGGCCGGGCCGGGCGGGGTCGCCAGCGCCGCGTCGGATCCGGGCCCGATCAGCGAGAGCAGGCCGAGGGCCAGGGTGCGCTTGTGCAACTCGACGTCGTAGCCGACGCGGAAGCGATGGAGGGCGTCGAACAGCGCTTGCAGCGACACCCGCTCGGTGTCGAGCGCCAGCTCGTTGTCGGTGCACAGCACGCGAACCTCGGCGAGCATCCGGCCCTTGTGGGTCAACAGCGTCGCGTCGATGCCGCCGCCCGGCCGCAGGCTTGCGATGTCGTTCGAGAGCAGCGAGTCGAGGAACTCGGCCGCCTGCCGGCCGCTGACCGCGAGCTTGCCGCGCTCGGATCGATCGAGCAGCGCGACCGCTGCGGTCGCCGCGCGGTACTGCGGGTCGAACATCGCGACTGCCACGCTTTCGAGCATACAAGACGGCCTTTTCGGCACTTGCGCCAGCTCGCGGGTACGCTTCAGCGCGATGTCGCTCGCCGCGTCCTTCCTGGAGATCGTCGACTCGCTGCCGGACGACTGGACCGACCTCGAGGTCGATCTGCGAATCGCCGACGAGACGCGCTATGTCGATGCCGCGGTGTTCCTGGTGGTGGCCAACGCGCAGCCCTACTCCAAGCACGACTGGCACTGGCGACTGCTGGTCGCCCATCGCTTCGGCCACGCCGCCGCCGTGGAGGCGGTGCACATGGCGCTCGGCCTGCTCGACGACGCGAAGATCGACGGCGAGCTGGCGCTGCGCGAGGTGCGCTCGGGCAGGGTGCCGGTCGAGTCGGAGTGGGGCCGGCCGCAGTCGTTGCGCGACGAGCTGCGCCAGATCAACGCGCAGTAGCGAGCACGCCCGCGAGCAGCGCCGGTCCTTCGCGGGCGATGCGCGAGCGCGGCACGACCAGCTCGATGCCTGCCGCCAGCGCGCGGGCCCGCACGTCCGCCTCGACGTGAGAGAAGAAGGCGAGCGTCGGCGGGCGCGGGCGCGCGAGCGCGGCGATGCGGATGTCCGCGTCGTGGGTGAGGTCGGCGACGATCGCATCGGCGCTGCGATCGGGGCTCGGTCCGAGCGTCACCTCGTGACCCGCCGCGACGAGGTCCGCCTGCAGGCGCGAGCCGAACAGCAGGTCGTCGGTGAAGAGCTGCACGCGGGGCATCAAGCGCAGACGATACGCGCTGCGCCCATTCTTGATCGATTCCAGAATAGTGCTAGGGTCCAAGCGTGATCGACCGACCGCCGGCGACCGGCGACGGACCGCAGACACTGCGTGCCAACGGGTTGCGCGTCACCGCGCCGAGGCTCGCCGTGTTGGCCGCGGCGAGGGCCGGGAACCACGCCACGGTCGGGGACATCGCCGGCGCCGCGCGCGAGCAGATCGGCTCGATCTCGATCCAGGCCGTCTACGACGCCCTCGCTGCGCTCGAACGCGCCGGCCTGGTGGCGCGGATCGAGCCGGCCGGCAGCCCGGCGCGGTTCGAGACGCGCGTGGGCGACAATCATCACCACGTCGTCTGCCGCTCCTGCGGTGCCGTCGCCGACGTCGAGTGCGAGACCGGCGAGACGCCGTGTCTGCAGGCGCGCGCGAGCCACGGCTTTGTCATCGATCAGGCCGACGTAACCTACTGGGGCCTGTGCCCCGGCTGTCAACGGAGCGCCGCCGGCGACCTCCACGCAACCAACCTCCAAGGAGCGAAGCAGTGAGCGAACAGCGTCCGCCCCACACCACGACCGACGCGGGCATCCCGGCGCCGAGCGACGAGCATTCCCTCACCGCCGGTCCGAACGGCCCGCTTCTGCTGCAGGACCACTACGTCGTCCAGAAGATGGCGCAGTTCAACCGCGAGCGCGTTCCGGAGCGCGTCGTGCATGCACGCGGTCACGGCGCGCACGGCTTCTTCGAGGTCACCGAGGACGTCACGCAGTGGACCAGCGCCGCGTTCCTCGGCCAGAAGGGCAAGCGGACTGAGATGTTCGCGCGCTTCTCGACCGTCGCGGGCGAGCTGGGCTCGGCCGACAGCGTGCGCGACCCGCGCGGCTTTGCGCTGAAGTTCTACACAGAAGAGGGCAACTACGACCTGGTCGGCAACAACACGCCGGTCTTCTTCATTCGCGATCCCTCGAAGTTCTCCGACTTCATCCACTCCCAGAAGCGGATGGGCGACACCGGTCTGCGCTCGAACAATGCGCAGTGGGACTTCTGGTCGCTCTCCCCGGAGGCGTATCACCAGGTCACGCTCCTGTTCTCCGACCGCGGTACCCCGCGCACGCTGCGCAACATGAACGGCTATGGCAGCCACACCTACATGTGGATCAACAAGGGTGGCGAGCGCTTCTGGGTCAAATACCACTTCAAGACCGAGCAGGGCATCGAGAACTTCACCGACGCCGAGGCCGCCGCGATGGTCGCGGAGGACCACGACTTCCACCGCCGCGACCTCTACGAGACGCTCGCCCGCGGCGAGGAGGCGGTCTGGCGTCTCGAGATGCAGATCATGCCCTTCGAGGACGCAGCGAGCTACCGCTTCAACCCGTTCGATCTGACGAAGATCTGGCCGCACAGCGACTATCCGCCGGTCACGATCGGTCGCATGGTCCTCAACCGCAACCCGGAGAACTTCTTCGCCGAGGTCGAGCAGGCGGCGTTCGAGCCGGCCAACATGGTGCCCGGGATCGGCCCGAGCCCCGATCGGATGCTGCTCGGGCGCCTGTTCAGCTATCCCGACACGCACCGCTACCGGATCGGCCCCAACTACCTCCAGTTGCCGATCAACCGTCCGCGCAACGAGGTCCACACCTACAACAAGGACGGCGCGATGCGCTACGAGCACAACGGCGGCGCGCCCGTCTACGCACCCAACAGCTACGGCGGGCCGGCTGCCGATCCGGCTCGCTACCCCGACCCGTCGTGGGACGCGACGGGCGAGATCGTGCGCACCGCGCAGGAGCTGCACAGCGAGGACGACGACTACGGCCAGCCGGGCACGCTCTACCGCGAGGTGTTCTCCGAGACCGATCGCGACCACCTCGCATCGAACCTCGCCGGCGCGCTGAGCGACGGCGTCGAGCATGCCGTGGCGGTCCGCTCGGTGGAGCACTGGAGCAAGGTCGACGCCGACCTCGGCTCCCGGCTCGCGACGCGCCTCGGGCTCGCGAGCTCCAACGGCGCCGCCGCTCCCGCCGCCGCGACGACCCGCTAGCGGAATAGGTCCTCGGCGCGGCTGCGCAGCAGCGCAGCCGCGCCCGGTCCATCGTCCGCGTGGACGTGCTCGCCGAGACCTCTGACGATCACCACCGGCTCGCCTGAGGCCTTGGCGCGTGCCAGGTCGGCAGCTGCCGCGACGGCGTCGGCGACGGCGATCATGCTGGCGTGCAGTTCGCGGCCGCGGCGGTCGACGCGCCCGCGCCAATCGTCCAGCGGCTGGAGGCCGGCCGCTCCGATCGCGACGTCGAGCTGGCCGAGGCGCCAGGCGCGGCCGAAGCTGTCGGTGATCAGGACGGCCGGGGCGTGGCCGGTCAGCTCACGCAGGCGGGCACGAAGCTCGCGCGCGGCGCCATCGGGGTCGAGTGGGAGCAGCACGAGCGTGTCGTCCGCCGGCGCGTTGGACTCGTCGATCCCGGCGTTGGCGCAGACGAAGCCGTGCCGCGTGCGGACGATCAGCACGCCGCGCTCGGTACGGATCAGCTCGGCGGCCTCGTCGAGGATCGCCTGAACATGGCGCGGATCCCTGGCGTGCTCGGCGGCCAGCGCGCGCGCGCGGTCGCCCGGATCGATCTCGCTCAGTCGCCGGATCCGACCCTGGGCCTTGGACACGACCTTGTGGGCGATGACGACGATGTCCGCGTCGGCGAGCGCCGGCGCCGCCGCGGCGATCAGCGCCGCAAGGTCGTCGCCCTGCGCGATCTCCGGCAGACCGCTGAGCGCGAACGCGTCGAACGATCCCATCAGAGCTGCTCGAGGACCGCGCTGGTGCGCGTGGTGCGGCGGGCCAGCGCAGTGCGCAGCTCGCCGAGGTCCTCAGGTGTGTCGATATCGAGCAGCAGCCCGGGGAGCGGCTCGACGTGCCAGGCGGCGTTGGCCGCGCTCGCGCGCCCGCGATGGCGCTCGAAGCTCCCGGGGCCGAAGGCGGGCTCGATCGCGTCGGGTGGCGTGAGCAGCAGTGCGTTGGTGCCGCTGCCGTGGCGGTCGGCCACGATCGTCACGGCCGGCGGCGTGACGGCGCGCGCGAGCAGTGTGCCCAGGGCCTGCGCGTCGAGTGCCGGGCAATCGCCCGGCACCAGCAGCACGCGCTCGTAGCCGCCGGTCAGCGCGTGACGGATTCCGACAAGTGCCGCAGCGCTCTGGCCGGACTCGGTGGGGTCGGCGAGAACGGTCGCGCCGTGGGCGCCGGCGAGCGCGGTGACGGCAGGCTCGTTGGTTACGACCACGACGTCGTCAAGTGCCGCCGTCGCGAGCAGCGTGTCGAGCACGTCGCCCACCATCGCCTCGGCGAGGCTGCGGAGCTGGGGCGGCGCGAGCTGTTCGCGCAGGCGCGTCTTGGCGAGCGCGAAGCGCTTGACGGGGAGGATCGCGAGCGTGCGCATCAGCCGGTCAGGGTGTCGGCGAGCTCGAGCGTCTGGGCCGCGAGCTGGCGACGGGCTGTCGAGCTGCCCATCCAGGTGTCGCAGTCGCGCGAGCGGATTCCCTCGACCGGTTCGTCGGCGACGATCGCATCGATCAGCGGGCCGTAGTGGCGAGCCACGCCGGCCGCGTCGGCGCTGGCTCCCGCCCAGCCGAGGCAGGCGGTGGTCGGGCCCTTCAGCACCTTGCCGCCGACGATCGGGCTGACGGCGACGACCGGGGCGCCCGAGGCCTCGATCGCGGTGCGGATCGCACCGATCGCGAGGATCGGGCCGATCGAGATGATCGGATTCGACGGGCCGATGATGATCGCCCGCGCGGTCGTGAGTGCGGCGAGCACAGCGGGTGACGCGCCGGCGGTGGCGGCGCCCTCGAAGCGGATGTCGTCAATCGGCAGTGCACCGCCGTGGACGATCAGGAACTCCTGCAGGCCAAACGTCTGCGTGCCGCTGCGGATCGTCGTGCGGACGCGATCGTCGCTCATCGGGATCACCTGGGCACTGATGCCGAGCGCGCGCGTCAGCGTGGCGTGGGCCTCGCTCAGGCTCTGCCCGGCGTCGAGCAGGCGCCGGCGCTCGAGACAGAGCGCCAGGTCGCGGTCGCCCAGCGAGAACCAGACCTCGGTCCCGAGCTCGCGCAGCATGTCCATCGCGCTGAAGGTGTCGCCCTCGATGCCCCAGCCGCGCTCGTCGATCCGGTCAGCGAGCCAGTAACTGACGAGGTCCGGATCGGGGGATACGTAGGCGCCGTAGATCTCGATGTCATCGCCGGTGTTGGCGATCACGGCCAGCTCGTCGCCGAGCAGGTCGTAGAGGCCGCGCGCGAGCTTGGCGCCGCCGCTACCTCCGGAGAGCAGGACGATGCTCACCAGAGCGTGTCGGGCAGACCCGTGATGCGGATCCCGGCGTGCGTCTTGTAGCGCACGTTGACGGCGATCATCAGCGCCGTCAACGACTCGGTGATCCGCGCCATCTCCAGGCGCCCGGCGTCGACGCACCGCAATCCGTCGATGCGGTCGAGCAGCGCTGCGACGCGGAGCTTGTCGGCTCGGGCGTCGCCGACGAGCAGGACATCCTCATCGAGCGCGTGACTGTGGTTGCTCAGGGCGGCGGCGCTGACCGTGTGGAGCGCCGCGACGACGCGCACGCCGTCGGGTACGAGCTCCTGCGCCTGCTGCGCCGCGGAGCCCTGCCAGACCCCGAGCATGCGCGTCGCCTTGCCGCCGACGGCGGCGGCAAGCGGCACCGTCGCATCGATCAGCAACTGGCCCGGGTGCATCGTCGCGCCGATCTGGGTCACGGTCTCGTGATGGCTGCGAAACGGCACGCTCAGCACGACCAGCTCGTTTGCCGCCGCGGCGGCGGCATTGTCGAGGCCGTCGAACGTGCCGTCCGGTACCGCGGCGAGCGCGCGCTGCGCTGCCTCCTGGCCGCGGCCGGGGTCGCGAGAGCCGATCGTGACATCCACACCGGCCGCGGCCAGACGCACGGCAAGCCCGAAGCCAAGTGCACCCGACGCGCCGATGATCGTGACGGAGCTGTCGGGGACGGACACGCCGGATCAGTATAAGGAGCGCCGGATCGGCCTTGACGCCGGGCGGGCTGCGGCCCGCTACGCCGCGGCGGTCGTCAGCGGGTGTGCCCCGGCGTGTGCATCGAAGCGCGCGAGGCCGGGGAAGAGCACCAACACGAAACCGACGCTGGCGACGCACGCGAGGCCGCCGCTCACCACCGAGATGCGCGGCGTGGTCAGCGACGCGACGGTACCCGACTCGATGTCGCCCAGGCGAGCCCCGCCCGTGACGACCAGCCCGAAGACCGCGGTCATGCGCCCGCGCATCGCGTCGGGGGTGACCAGCTGGGCGATCGTCGTGCGGCAGACCGCGCTGATACTGTCGGCGGCACCGGCGATAGCCAGGAAGATCGCGGCGGGGAGCAGGCTCGAGACCGCTCCGGCTGCGGCGATCGCCGCCCCCCAGATCAGCACCATGGCGATCGTGATCCGCCCGATCCAGCGGGCGTGGGCCAGCCAGCCGTTGGTCAGCGCCGCGATCGCCGCGCCGAGCGCGACCGCTGCGTACAGCAGGCCGGCCCCCGCCGCACCGGCATGAAACACGCGCAGCGACAGGACCACGAACAGCGCCCGCGGCATCCCGAAGGTCATCGCAAACAGGTCGATCACAAAGCTGCCGAGCAGCGCGTTGCTCGAGCGCACGTATCGCAATCCGGCCGCCACCGAGGCGAGGATCGGCTCGTCCTGGACGCTTTCGTGCGGGCGCTGGGGCGCGATCGTCAACGCTGCGAAGATCGTCGCGGCGACGCTGACCGCGTCGATCGCGTAGACCCAACCGACGCCGGCGCCGATCAGCACGCCTCCGAGACCGGGTCCGACGATCGCGGTGACCTGGTTCATCCCGAAGTTGAAGGCGATCGCTGAGCGCAGCCATTCGCCGGCGAGTCCGGCGATCATCGACGAGCGCGCGAGGAAGTCGAGCGTCCCGCTCGCGGCGAGCAGCGCCGCGAGCACGAAGATCAACCACACCGGCGGTCGGCCCGCGAACGCGAGCACCGCCAGCGCGCTGGCGCTGAGCGCCGTTCCGATCTGCGCGACGAGCAGGATGCGTCGGCGATCCACGCGGTCGGCGATCGCGCCCCCGAACAACGAGACGAGCACGGTCGGTCCCAGCTCGGCGGCGCCGATCAGCCCGACCAACGCGGTCGAGTGGGTCAACACGTAAACCTGGTATGGGACCGCGACGAGTGCCGCCTGCGTCCCGAGACCCGAGACGATCGCGCCGAGCTCGAGGACGCGGTAGTCGCGCGAGCGCCGCAGGGCCGTGATGTCGAGGGTGAACTTGGAGATCAGGCCCACAGCTCGCGGCATCCTCGCAGGTGGTCCTGCGAGTGCGAGCGGGGTAGTGTGCTCGCGGACGGTCGAGCTGCCACAGCTTCGCGCCGCCGACAGCGACCGCGACGGCGCGGCGGCGGACCTGCGCGAGCACTTTGCGGCTGAGCGAGGCCGAGTTCAGCGAACGCCTGGAAGCCGTGTACGCCGCGACCACCGTCGCCGAGCTGGCTCGCGTCCGCGCCGACCTTCCCGACCCGCGTCCGCTGCCTGTCCCGCTCGGCCCGCGCGAGCTGGCGCGCCGCCGAATCTACCAGGACGCGGGCGCGGTCGTGATCTTCGACCTGGGGTGCGTGGCGGTCTGGGCCGCGACCGGGGCCGATGGCCAGTTCTGGCCGGTTTGGGTCATCCTGGTCTCCGCGCTCCGGCTTGCCCGCGACGCATGGCGCCTGCTGGGGCCCGCACCGGACACCTCGCCGCGCCGGCGTCGCCGGCGCCGGTTCTGAGCCCGCGCGAGCGTGGCTCCCGGAGGCGTCCCTGCCATACAGTCCGCGTTGTGGACACCACCGAGCTGGCCTTTGCCGGGATCGCTCGCCAGTCTGCGCTGATCGCGCGGGCTGAGGTCTCCGCGCGCGAGCTCGTGGAATGCGTGCTCGCGCGGATCGAGCGGATCGATCCCCAGATCAACGCATTTCGCGTCGTGTTCGCCGAGCAGGCGCTGGTGGCGGCCGAGCGGGTCACGCCCGGCGACGAGACCCAGCCACTGGCGGGAGTCCCGATCGCAGTCAAGGACGACGTCGACGTCGCCGGCGAGGTCACCGCGCTGGGGACCGCGGCCCACGGGCCGCCGGCGAGCGCCGATGCTGAGATCGTGCGGCGGCTGCGCGCGGCGGGGGCGATCGTGATCGGCAAGACGAACGTTCCGGAGCTGACCCAGTGGCCGTTCACCGAGACGCCGACATGGGGGAACACGCGCAATCCGTGGGACCCGCGTTTCTCGCCGGGCGGCTCGAGCGGCGGCAGCGCCGCCGCGGTGGCCGCCGGGCTCGTCGGCGCGGCGGTCGGCAGCGACGGCGCCGGATCGATTCGGGTGCCCGCCGCATGGACCGGGATACTCGGCCTGAAGACGACGCGCGGGCTGATCCCGACCGACCCGCTGCACCAGCCGTGGCAGGACCTGACCGTGTACGGGCCGCTCGCGCGGCGGGTCCTCGACATCGGGCTGCTGACGTCGGTCCTCGCGGACCGCCGATCCCTGCTTGCGGCAGCGCAGCATGAGCCACCGCGCCTGCGGATCGGCATCTCGATGCGCTTCCCGCCCGGCGTGCTCGGGGACCTCGACGGCGAGTGGCGGGCGGCGCTCGAGCAGACCGCGGAGCGGCTCGGCTCACTCGGTCATGAGATGTCCGAGCTCGAGCCGGACTACGGCGCGGGCGCGGCGCTGGCGACCCTGGTTCGTTACTACGCGGGCCTGCGCGACGTCGCGCGGACGCTGCCGCATCCCGAGCGCCTCGAGCGTCGCACGCGCCACGCAATTCGTATCGGCGAGGCGATCGCCCCGGCCGTGCTGGCGCGGGCCCGGGCGAGCGAGACGGGGCTGGCGAGGCGCATGCAGCGCAGCGTCTTCGATCGCGTCGACATCCTGCTGACACCGGCCGCCGCGACGCCGCCGCCGGCGGTCGGGCTGTACGCGCGCCGCGGGGCGCTGCGCACGCTGCGCGCCGTCGCCGCGCGGATTCCCTATGCCGGCGCGTGGAACGCGACCGGGCACCCGGCGCTCGCGGTGCCGGTCGGCGTCGACCGCGCAGGGCTGCCGACCGCGGTGCAACTCGTCGCGCCGTTCGGGTCCGACGAGTTGCTGCTCTCGCTCGCTTTCGAACTCGAGGCCGCGGCGCCCTGGGAGGCACGCCGGCCGGCGCTGGCGCTGCCGTGAACGATCCGCTCGAGCTGCTGGATGTGGCCACCGAGGCGGCGCTGCGCGCCGGCACCCTGCTGCGCGCGCGCTTCGAGACCGGGCGCGAGCAGCGCATCGCGAGCAAGACGACTCCGACCGATCCCGTCAGCGCGGCCGATCTCGCGTCCCAGCACGCGATCCGGGAGCTGATCGCCCAGCGCCGCCCGGCGGATGCCTTCCTCGCCGAGGAGGAGGGTGCCGATCAGACCGGATCGAGCGGGCTGCGGTGGGTCGTCGATCCGCTCGATGGGACGGTGAACTTCCTCTACGGGATCCCGCAGTGGTGCGTCAGTGTGGCGGTGTTCGACGCGCACGGCGCACTGGCCGGGGTGATCCACGACCCGATCGGGGGGGAGACCTTCGCAGCGCTGCGCGGCGAGCTCGCGAGCCGCAACGGGGTGGCGTTGCCACGGCGCGACGATCCGGCGCCGGTGATCGGGCAGGCGCTCGTCGCGACAGGGTTCGCCTACGACGAGCGTGTTCGCGCCGAGCAGGGCGAGCTGATCGCGAGGCTGCTGCCGCTGATCCGCGACATCCGTCGCTGCGGATCGGCCGCACTCGATCTCGCGTGGACAGCGATGGGTCGCTACGACGCATATTTCGAGCGGGGCGTAAAGCTCTGGGACATCGCCGCCGGGGTGCTCGTGTGCGAGTGCGCCGGGCTGGTCGCGCGCGAGATCGAGGGCGGGATCCTGGTGGCGCAGTCACCGCTTATCGATCGGCTGGCGGAGATCATCGCCGGGGCGGTCGGCGAGGAGTCCGTTCGAGAGCCGCGCGGCTCCGCCTGAGAGATCGCAACGCCGCCGAGACCGCCGCCGTGTATCGTGCGCGCGCTGTGAGGGACCCGCGACGATGAAGAGCAGCCTCGAGATTGCGCAGGAGGCGCAGCTGCAGCCGATCGATGAGATCGCGCGCCGCGCCGGCCTGACCGCCGATGAGATCGAGCCCTACGGGCGCCACAAGGCGAAGATCTCGCTGTCGGTGCTCGAGCGGATGCAGTCGGCACCCGACGGCAAGCTGGTCTGCGTCACGGCGATGACCCCGACGCCGCCCGGCGAGGGCAAGACGACCACCCTGGTCGGCCTGACCCAGGGCCTCGGGCACATCGGTCGCAACCCGGTCGCCTGCCTGCGCGAGCCGTCGCTCGGCCCGGTGTTCGGGGTCAAGGGCGGCGCCGCCGGCGGCGGCTACGCCCAGGTCGTGCCAATGGAGGACCTGAACCTGCATTTCACCGGCGACATTCACGCCGTGAGTGCCGCCAACAATCTGCTCGCCGCGGTGCTGGACTCCTCGATCAACTGGGGCAATCCGCACCGAATCGACCCGCTGAGGATCGGTTGGCGGCGCGCGATCGACATGAACGACCGCGCGCTGCGCAACATCGTTGTGGCACTCGGCGGAAGCGCGAACGGGTACCCGCGGGAGACCGGTTTCGACATCACCGCCGCATCGGAGGTGATGGGGATCCTCGCTGTCTCGCGTGACCTTCAGGATCTGCGCCGGCGGCTGGGCGCGATCACCGCGGCCTACAACATCGAGGGGGAGCCGATCACGGCCGACGAACTCAAGGCCGGTGGCGCGATGGCGGTGCTGCTCAGGGAGGCGATCAAGCCGAACCTCATCCAGACGCTCGAAGGCCAGCCCTGCCTGATGCACTGCGGGCCGTTTGCGAACATCGCGCACGGCAACAACTCGCTGCTCGCCGACCGGATCGGCCAAAAGATCGCCGACTACGTCGTCACCGAATCAGGCTTCGGCTCGGACATGGGCATGACGAAGTTCTTCGACATCGTGTGCCGGATGGGCGGCCTCGTGCCGAGCGCCGTGGTGCTCGTAGTGACCGTCCGTGCGATCAAACACCACGGCGACGGCGACGACACGGCAGCGCTCGAGCGGGGTATGGCCAACGTCCACCGCCACCTCGCGAACGTCGCGGCGTTCGGGCTGCCCTGCGTGGTCGGGGTCAACCGTCGCGCCGGCGACAGCGACGAGGATCTCGAGCACGCCCGCAGCCTCGCGCTTGAGGCTGGTGCGTTCGCCGCCGAGATCAACGACGGCTTCGGCAGCGGCGGCGCCGGTGCTGCCGCACTCGCCCAGGCGGTGGTCGACGCATGCGAGCAGCCGAGCACGTTCACGCAGCTCTACCCGCAGGACGCGTCGATCGTGGAGAAGATCGAGACCGTCGCCACGCGGATCTTCGGTGCCGCGGACGTGGAGTTCTCGCCGGTCGCCGAGCGCAAGATCGCCGAGTTCGAGGGTCAGGGGCTCGGCAATCTGCCGGTTTGCATGGCGAAGACCCACCTGTCGCTCTCGCACGACTCGCAGTTGCGCAACGCGCCGGAGGGCTACACGCTGCCGGTCCGCGATATTCGCGCCTACACCGGCGCCGGCTGGCTGGTGCCGCTCTGCGGCGACATCCTGCAGATGCCCGGACTGGGCAAGGCAGCGGCGGTGTACGACATCGACATTGATGCCGACGGACGTACGGTCGGTCTGTTCTAGACGCAGCTCGGTGGCGCAGTCAGCCGCCGGCGCGTTCATGCGACGCCACGCGCAGCCGGCGACGGCGACCGGGCGTGCGCGCTGACGCGACCGGCTCCGGACGGGCTGACTCGAGCGAGCGCATCACCCGGACGTCGAGGCCGGCTGGAGCGAACACGTCGCGAGAGTAGGCGACGGGCTCGCCGCCCGTGACGTAGATCACCGCCTCGAGCTCGAGCACCGCGGTCGTGCGCTTCAGCGCGAGCAACCTGGCGACACGCTCTCGCGGCGAGAGCAGGCGCGGGATCACCCGGGTGCGCGCGAACGCGATCGGCAGCGGGATCTCGATCAGCAGGTCGAGCACCATCTGGCCGCGCTCCAGTGCGCGGCGGAGCCGTCCCTCATCGGGCAGCGCGACGCGCGGGTGGATCACGTCGAACATCACCGCGACCGGCTCGCCGTCGGCAAGCAGCAGCCGGGTCGCGGTTGTCGCTGGGGTCTCGCTCTCGAGACCGAGCGCCTCACCGACCTCAGGGCCGACCGCGCGTCGCTCGACACGCAGTTCGGCGGCTGCGAGGCTGACGCCGCGCCGCTTGGCGAGCGAGGAGTACGGTTCCAGGCGCTCGAGGCGCTCACCCAGTGCAGCGGGGACGGTGACGCGGCCGACGAACGTGCCGCTGCCCTGACGCCGGACGATCTCGCCGGAGTCCTCGAGCCGCGCCAGCGCGGCGCGCAGCGTTCCGCGCGAGATGCCGAGCATCGCGGCGACCTCGTGCTCGGGAGGGAGGCGGTCACCCGCGCGGTGGCGCCCGGGCGCGAGCCAGTTGCGCAACGCCTGCTCGGCGCTGTCGACCAGCGACGGCTGTCTGCTGCCGAGCTCGTGTGGCACCGCGATCGCTGCTCCCCGCCGCTAGTGGCTGACCGCGGCGGCTGCGAGCTCGGACACGAGGCGATCCTCGTAGAAGCGCTCCAGCCGGAACGGCGCGATCAGCTCCGGCGTGCGGTTCGTTGCGACCAGTTCGGCGAGTGTCTTGCCGACGATCGGCGCGGCCTTGAAGCCGTAGGTGCCCCAGCCGGCACTGATGTGGAAGCCCTCGACATCGGTGGCGCCGAGGATCGGGCTGTAGTCGGGGCTGAGGTCGCAGAGCCCGGCCCAGCTGCGCAGCAGGCGGGCTCGCTCGAGCTGGGGGAAGAGCTCGAGCGTATGGCGCGTGAGGTCCTGAAGGAAGTTGAGCGTGCCCTGCATGCGGTAGGTCGTCCACGGCTCGATCTCCGAGCCCATCAGGAACTCGCCGCGGTCGGTCTGGCTGATGTAGATGTGCATCTGCGAGGAGACGATCACGACGTCGAGCAGCGGCTTGACCGGCTCGGTGACGCAGGCCTGAAGGATGTGCGTCGTGATCGGTAGTGCCACGCCGGCCATGTCGCAGACGAGCGTGCTCCAGCCGGCCGTCGCGTTGATCACGGTGCCGGTTCTGATCCGGCCGCGGTTTGTGCGCACGCCGCTGACGCGACCGTTCGAGCACTCGATCGTGTTGACCTCGGTGTAAGGGTGGATCTCGGCGCCGCCTCGGTCGACGCCGCGCGCGAAGCCCCAGACGACAGCGTCGTGGCGGATGATCCCGCCGGGGCGGTGGTAGAGCGCGCCGAGGATCGGGTAGGTCGTGTCCGGACCGACGTACATCGTGGGGGCGAGGCGCTTGATCTCGTCGGGAAAGACCACGCGCGAGTCGATGCCACCGAGGCGATTGACCTCGGCCCGGTTGGCCATCACGAACATCGCCCGATCGCTGTGGGCCAGCGTGAGATGCCCGCACTGCGAGAACAGCAGGTTGAAATTGAGCTCCTTCGAGAGGCCTTCGTAGAGCTTGACGCTCGCGTCGTAGAAGCGGGCCCCCTCGGGTGTCTTGTAGTTCGAGCGCAGGATCGTCGTGTTGCGGCCTGCGGCCCCCGAGCCGATGTAGTTGCGCTCGAGCACGCAGACGTTTGTGATTCCGTGCTCGCGCAGGTAGTAGGCGGTAGCGAGGCCGTGCGAGCCGCCACCGATGATCACGACGTCGTAGGAGTCGCGCAGCTCCGTCGTGCCGCGCCACATCCGCCGCTTGCGAAAGATGTCAAGCATCCGTGCTGTGCTCCTGCGCGGCCGCGTCGAGCGGTTCGAGCGCGTCCACGCCGACGGGACGGGCGCCGAGACGGCCTCCGGCGTCCTCGACGACGCTCCACATGTACTCGCCGAGCGCCCAGCCGAACAGCATCAGAAAACGATCCTCGGCCTCGCGCAGCACGAGCCCGGGCGTGCGGGCGACCGATCCGGGCCGCAGGCCGCGAACCGGCGTCGACTGCGGGCGGAGATCGAGGGCGCAGAAGCGGGCAAAGATCTCCCGCGCTACGGGCCCGCTCAGCGTCAGCGCGGCGTGCAACGTCGTCACCTCGATCACGCTCGCGAGGCCGCCGACCGCCTCGGCGGCCTGTTCGAGGCGTTCGCGAAGGGTGGCCGTCCGCGACGGAGGGCAGATCACCAGCGCCCGCTCCGGCGTCAGCGGACACCACCAGGCCCCGGCCGCGCGCGTTGCGAGGCCGAGCTCCAGCACGCCGGCATCGGCGTGATCGTCTTCCGCGCCTGCACGCGCGACGATCGCGGCGAGCACGGCGGGCGCGGCCTGCAGCTCGATCTTGCCGAGGTGGGAGCTATCGGTCCAGGCACCGCCGGTCTCGGTCGCCGCGCGCTCCACGACCGGGTCCGCATAGCCGACCGCGACGTTCCAGCCGTCGCGCTGCTCAAAGCGCGCTCCAGCGTCGCGCGCCTGGCCCTCCATCGGGCTGTGAGCGACCGGCGCGAAGCGGCCGTCCGAGCGTGCCGCGTCGACGGCGAGAAACTCGAAGCTCATGACGTGGCCACCGCCGCGCGCGATGCCGCGGGGCTGCGGCTGCAGACCAGTCGTTTCACGATCGCAAAGCCGCTCCGTCGGGGTCATAGAACGGCTGGGTGACGACGCGCGCCTGGAGTGTGCGGCCGGTGTCGGAGACGGTGATCGCCGCGCCGTCCGTCGCCACGCCGGCGGGCACCCACGCCATGCCGATGACCTTCTCGAGCTGGCGCGAATAGCGCGCGCTGGTCACCTGGCCCACCGGGGTCTGACCGTCGATCAGGATCACCGAGCCCTCGGTCGGGACCGTCGCGCCGATCATCTCGAAGCCGACGAGCTGCGTTTCGGGCGTCCGCTGCCCGAAATGCTCGAGCGCCCAGCGACCGATGAAGTTCTCGTCCTTGTCGAGCTTGACGATCCAGGGCATCGCGGCGGCGTAGGGGTCTGACTCGGAGTCGGTGTCCTGGCCGACGATGACGTGCAGCTTCTGCAGGCGCAGCACGCGCTGGGGCTCCAGGCCGAACGGCCGGAGCCCAACGTCGGCGCCGGCCCCGAGCAGCGCGTCCCAGAGGTGCTCGCCGTGGGCGCTCGGGCAGTGAATCTCGTAGCCGAGCTCGCCGACGAACCCGATGCGCAGGATCAGGCACGGCACCCCGGCGACGAGGCCGCGGCGGGAGTCGAGGTAGGAGAACTCCTCCGGAGCGCAGCCGATCTCGCTTGCGCGCGAGAGGACCTCACGCGCCCGTGGCCCGGCGAGGTTGACGGCGCACAGCGCCTGCGTCAGGTCGGTGAGGTGGACGTCCATCCGCCAGTCGGCGAGCCACCAGGAGAACCACTGCTCGACCGCGCCGGCGCCGCTCGACGTCGTCGTCACATAGAAGCTCTCGTCGTCGAGGCGGCAGATCGTCCCGTCGTCGGTGATGCGCCCGGCGTCGGAGGTCAGCACGCCGTAGCGCACCCGCCCGGGCGCGAGGTTCGAGAAGCGGTTGGGGTACATCATGTCGAGGAACGCGCCGGCCTGCGGGCCACGCACGAGCAGCTTGCCGAGCGTCGAGACGTCAATCAGCCCGGCGGCCTCGTGGACGCTCAGCGCCTCGGCCTCGGGGTCGCCGTAGTGGTAGGCGCGACGCCAGTCGCCGGCCCACGTCACCGAGGCCCCGAGGGCACGGTGACGCGAGTGGATCGCCGAGCGCTTGGCGGGCTCGAACGGACGCCCCGCGAGTGCCCCCATCGGCACGGTTGTCCACGGCGGCCGCGCCGTTGTCAATCCGACCTGCTCCGGCGGCTGACCGATCTCGCCGGCCATCAGCCGCACCGAGGCCAGCTGGCACATGCGCCCCTGGCAGGGTCCCATCGTGACGGTCGTGTAGCGCTTGGAGAGCTCGATTGAGTCATACCCCTCAGCGGCGCTCCGCGCGATGTCCTTGCTGGTTACGTCCTCACACAGGCAGGCGAAGCACTTGCCGCGCCCGGCGCCGCTGACCGCCGGGGGCACGGCGACGGACGCGCGCCCCGCCGCCGATCTGTCGAGGCGCTGCGCGGTCTCGTCGATCAGCCCGCGCGTCGTCGGGTCGCCGAGTCCGAGCGCCGCGGCAGCCCGGAGCCCTTCGAGGGTGCCCGAGAGTGCGACGGCTTCCGTGCTGAGGGGGCCGGTCAGCTCGCCGGCCGCGTGCACGCCAGGCGGCAGCGCGCCGAGCGCGAAGTGGCCGTTGCTCTCGGAGTACTCCGGCCGCGCACCGGACTGCAACGGCAGCGAGCTCGCGGGCGCCAGCCCACCGCTGACGAGCACGACGTCGCAGGCGAAGCGGCGCTCGCCGCCGCTGGCGCTCAGCGGTGCGAGCACGGCGCCGCTCACGGCTCCACGTCCGGTGGCCTCGATGATCGTGTGGCCGGGCAGGATCTCGGTGCCGGCGCTCGCGAGCGCCTGCACCGCATCGCCGGGCTCAGCGCGCAGGTCGGCGACCGCCACGATCGTCACGCCGGCCGCCTGCAGCGCCGCCGCCGCCTCCAGCCCCCGGTCGGAGGTCGTCGCGAGCACCGCCCGGTCGCCCGGGCGAACCGCATAGCACGCGGCCAGGCGGAGCGCCCCCTCGGCGAGCATCACGCCGGGAAGGTCGTTGCCTGCGAACACCAGCGGCTGCTCGATCGTTCCGGTCGCGAACAGCGCCCGTCCGGCGCGTACCTGGTGGAGAGTGTCGCCCTGCCAGACCGGGACCATCCCGTCGTAGTACCCGAGCGCCGAGGCGCGCGCGAGGATCTCGACGCCCGCGGCGCGGGCCGCCTCAGCGAGGTCGCGGGCCTGCCTGGTCTCACCCTCCGCGAGCAGGCGCCCGCCGGGTTCCGGGCCCTCGTCGACGAGCACCACGTCGGCGCCGAGTGTGGCAGCGGCCGTCGCGGCATGCAGCCCGGCGGCACCACCGCCGACGACCAGCAGATCGGCGTGCCGGCGACGGTATTCGGTGCGCCACTCGCGATCGTCCTGCGTGTGCGGCAGGACGCCGAGGCCGGCCGCGCGACGAAGGATCTTCTCGTACAGCGGCCACAGGCGCCGCGGTCTGATGAAGGTCTTGTAGTAGAAGCCCGGGGGAGTGAACGGTCCTCCGAACAGGTCGGTCGCGCGCATCACGTCGAAGGACAGGCTCGGCCAGGCGTTCAGATGCTCAACGCGCATCCCCTCCCGGGCCGGCTCGACACAGGCCCGTGCGCCCGGCGCGCCGTCGACGGCGACGAGGCAGTTGGGGCACTGTCCGGCGCAGCAGAACAGACCGCGCCGGCGGTGGTACTTGAAGCTGCGCGAGAGCGTGCGCTGCCCCGCCGCGTGCAGCGCCGAGCCAATCGTGTCGCCCTCGAGCGCCGTGACCGCGCGCCCGTCGAAGGTGAACGTGATCGTCCGCTCGCGGTCGATCCGCTCGCCTGGCTGGGGCGGCAGGCGGCTCATGGCCGCAGCTCGTCGGTTCCCGCCGTGCCGCTCGACGTCGCGGCCGGCGTCGGCTCGGGCTCGCTGCCGGGGAGGGCGGTCCAGAACACCTCGTTGGTGCGCGTATCACGCTCGGCGTAGAACCAGGCGCGGCAGCCTGAGCGGTGATACCACCACTCGCGCTGGACACCTGCCACGTTACGGCGGAAGTAGTTGTAGGTGTTCAGCTCGCGCACCGACGGGCGCGTGCGCGGCCGCTGACTGAGCTCGCCGCCGAAGCCGAAGTCGGTGACCTCGCGGACACCGCAGTTCGGACAGCGGAGCAGAAATGACATACGGAGGAGATCTCCTCGATCGTCGTGGCGCGCGGCAGTCTAGACAAATAGGTACAACCGTGCAAGGCCACCGTGCGGCGGGACCTCAGGCGGGAATGTTCCAGCGTCCAGCCCAGAACGCCTCGGAGAACTCACACGCGATCGGTGCGAGCTTGCGCCCCGCTTCCCGCCAGCTCCGGTAGCCGGCCTCATCGCACCACTCCAGCGCCGCGACCTCGTCTGGGTCGATCACCGGCTCGAGCCCGTCGGGCGCGGCGCCCGCAAACACGTAGGCGAAATAGGTTTCGCTGGGCTGGCGCACGAGTCGCCGCTCGAGCGCCACGAGCGCGACGTCGAAGCCCAGTTCCTCGCGCAGCTCGCGCGGCGCCGCCGCCGCGGGGAGCTCACCGGCGCCGACGTGGCCGGCGCACGCGAGGTCCCAGGTCGACGGCATCACCGTCTTCGCGGCGCTGCGCAGCTGCCACAGCAGCTCGCCGCCGCGGTGGATCAGAATCGCGATCTCGCGGTGAACCAGGCGCGGATCGGTCTCGGTCTCGCGTTTGCCCACCATCCCGATCACGCGATCATCCTCGTCGACGAGGTCGATCAGCTCGTCGGGCCTGTTGGCGCGATCCGAGCCGGAGCCGCCCAGCGGTCGCGTCATGCCTGCGGGACCAGCAGGTAGACGCGCGTGGATGCTGCCGGCTCGAACGAGAACACCAGCCAGCTCCTCCCGCGGTAGCTGACGGAGCCGCTGGTCGGCAGCGAGGCCGGGCCCGCGCCGCCGCTGGACGCCAGCTGCCGGGGGCCCGCGCGTACGAAGACCTGGCCGCCGGTGTAGATGCTGACCGTCGTCGTGTACCCCGGATAGTGCTGCGAGAGCGATTGGGCGAGCTTCGCAAAGCGCTCGGCGACGCGGCCGAACTCGCCGGCGCGGACCGCGGCGCATGGCTGCGTCGCCACGGCGGCCGGGGCCGGCGCGACGAGGATGACCTCGTCGAGGGTTCCGCTGGGGAACGCGTTGTTGGTCTCGGAGACCGGGCGGTAGCTGATTCCGCCGAGGGTCAGCTGAGCACCACGCGGCGGGCTGCTCGGGAAGTTCCCGTAGCGTTCGGCGACGAGCTTGCCCGATAGGTAGATGCCGATCGGATCGCCGAGGAACCGCGTCTCGAGCTTCGTCTCTCCGGCGTCGTCCTGGACCGACATCACGAAGCTGGCGAGGGTGTGTCCGCCGGAGCGCAGTACGCCGGAGACCGGGGCGATCACGTAGGG
>Ga0182024_10007866_pt1 | contig 22825 bp, 18 predicted proteins | sample P32metaG_FD_120480 | JGI IMG/M metagenome (GOLD analysis project Ga0182024, IMG submission 120480) | Permafrost microbial communities from Stordalen Mire, Sweden - P3-2 metaG (Illumina Assembly) | ecosystem: Environmental > Terrestrial > Soil > Wetlands > Permafrost | place: Sweden: Stordalen... | reverse complement strand
TTCAATGCGAGGATCATGCAACTCAGCAAAATACTTCAGGGGATTGTTCATTCCCCCTTCTTAACTATTTCCACCTCCCTGCATATAGCAAGCTATGGACATTTATATGCGTCGGCCCTGGGTGAGAGACCCGTGGAGTTGGGCCAAAAACTCCGCAGGCGTTACAATCGGAACCCCGCGCCACGGATTCAACACCAGCAGATCCTGATCGCTACTGACCACAGTATCTGCCTCGGCTGTCTGCGCCAATGCCAAGAACTGGTCGTCCCTGGAATCGCGACAGGACGACTCTATCTCCGCTATGTCGGCATTTTGTACTGCAAACATGCGGACACTTCGGTGGAGATTGGCGATGAATGCCTGGCGTTCTTCCAGGTTGAGGTAGCGATCGAACTTGCGACGGTTGAATACAACCTCAATCTCAGCCAGCGTCTCAGCACTGGCGCAGACATCGCAGAAGCAAAGGGCTGTTAATAATGCCTGGTGAGGTACGGACCCAACCCGCAATGCCGCGCTCACCAATGTACTTGTATCAAAAATAACTCTTCGGATAGGCCTCATCGGGATTCGTGAACCAACCGAACCACATCCTCATCGGTCAAAGCCATAGCCGCCGCGGTCTGAGCGGGAGATAAGCTCTTCTTGGCCCGTGCGCTCCACGCTTCCATTTCGCTCACAGCCTTGCTACGCCTGCGTCTTGAATCCAAGAGATCTTCCATATCTCTTGGGGACACTACAAAAACAGCAGGACGGCCGTGGCGAGTGATAGAGACGGCCTCACGTTGTGCCATATCGATCAACTGTCCAAATCGGTTTTGGGCCTCGGCAGAAGTCATGGTAATCATTGGGCACCCCCATACTAGCTAATATAGATATTATAGCCAATTTCGCCACTTTGCAACGGATCACTGCAATGCCTAAGGAAGGGGGCTTTTGGTTTTGTCGCGCCTCAACGGGTCGAGCAAAAAACGCTCGAAGGGTGGCGCACTGGCTGAACTGCAACAGTGAAAATGCGCTACGAAGGCGGTCTGATTTCGCTCGATGTGCCCCCCGCGGCGGGAACATAACACTTCAGCGTGTAATCCATCACCATGCGGTCGGCGCTGAAGCGCCAGCCCAGGGTGCGAATGGTCCGTTTCATGCGCTTGATCCATCCTCTGGGCAATCCGTCTCGGTCACGCTGATAGAAAAGCGGAATCAGCTCGTCGTGGAGAACGCGGTAGAGGTCTTCGCCGTCGCGGCTGTCATGCACATCCATATTCGAGTGCGTTCTGCCTGTACCGATGGCGAAACCATTCAGGCCGTCGTAGGCCTCAGCCCACCAGCCGTCGAGCACCGAGAGGTTCAATCCACCGTTGAGCACGACTTTCTGGCCGCTGGTGCCCGAGGCTTCGAGAGGGCGACGCGGATTGTTGAGCCAAACATCGACGCCCTGCACCAGGAACCGGCCGACATTGATGTCGTAGTCCTCAATGAACACAAATTTGTTTGCGAATTTGGAGTCGCGCATCATCTGGGCGATTTGTTGGAGAACCCTCTTTCCCGGCTCGTCATGGGGGTGAGCTTTGCCGGCGAAAAGGAATTGCACGGGACGCTTCGGATCGTTGACCATGGCGGCCAACCGCAGCATATCGGAGAGCAGCAGGTTGGCCCGCTTGTAGGTGGCAAACCTGCGCGCGAATCCGATGGTCAATGCATCGGGGGAGAGTATTTTGCTAAGCGCTTGCAGAGTTCCATACGCTTCGGCGCGGCGTTCTGCCTGTTCCTGCGCGCGGCGGCGTGCAAAATCGATGAGCTGCGATTTCAGGCTGAGGTGAGTTTCCCAGAGCTCGCCATCGTCGACGTTCTCGATCTCCTCCCAGGTGCGCGCGACCCCACTATGGTTCTGCCAGCCAACCCCAAGATGGCGATCGTACAGGCGGCACATCTGCGGCGCTAGCCACGAAGGCACGTGGACACCATTGGTGATATGACCGATCGGCACCGCATCTTCGGGCCTGTCGGGATACAGGCACTTCCACATGGCGCGCGATACCTCGCCGTGCAAAGAAGAAACTGCGTTGGCGCGGCGCGATAGCTTGAGCCCGAGAACTGTCATGCAGAACTGTTCTCCTTGGTCGGTGGGATACACGCGCCCAAAGCCCATCATGTTTTCGTGCGAAATGCCGAGTTGATCGCGCAGCGGGCCCAGGTGCTCTTCCATCAGATCGGCATTGAAGCGGTCATGGCCGGCGGGCACGGGAGTATGGGTGGTGAAGATCACCTCCCGTGGAATCTGGCTGGCGGCGGCATTGAAGTCGATGCCTTCTTCCACCATGCGATTGCGAATGGCCTCGAAGACCACGAAGGCGCTGTGCCCCTCGTTGAGGTGCAGAACTCCTGGAGAGATGCCCATGGCCTTCAGCGCGCGAAAGCCGCCGATACCGAGGAGCAGCTCCTGGCGAATGCGTGTGCGCCCGTCTCCGCCATAGAGGCGGGAGGTGAGTTCCCGATCCTCGGGCGCATTGCCCGACACGTTGGAGTCTAGGAGCAAAAGGTCGATTCGCCCCACTTTGACACGCCAGACCTTAGCGCGAATGGAGCCGCCGCGGGTGTGAATCTCCACCACGACCGGTTCGCCGTTGACGCCGATGGCCGGTTGCATTGGCAACTGGTTGACGTCCGTTTCCAGGTATTCTTCCCGCTGCCAGCCGGTCTGGTCCAGGCGCTGCAGAAAGTATCCCTGCCCATAAAACAGGCCGATCCCCACGAGCGGAATATCCAGGTCGGAGGCACTCTTGATGTGGTCTCCCGAAAGTACGCCGAGGCCGCCGGAGTATATCGGCAGCGATTCATGCAACCCGAACTCAGCGGAAAAATAGGCGACCGGGCGAGGCCGCAGTACGCCTGCATTTGCCGCGCCCCAGGTCCGGTCCGCATGTAAATACTCCTGCTGGCGGCGATAGCAATAGTTGATGCGGCTATGCAAAACCAGTTCCGTCGCGCGGCGGTTGATCTCGCCCAGCGGGATCTCGCTAAGCAGCGAGATCGGATTGTGATTGAGCTGGCGCCAGCGGGTCGGATTCAGATCGCGAAACAAACTGATGCAGTCGGAATCCCAGCTCCACCAGGGGTTCCGGGCCAGCGACCAAAGGCGTTCCTGCGCCGGAGCGATGAAGCGATCGAGGGTGCGCGCCTCGCTGACCACAGGCACCACTTCACTCGCCGTCTCCACCAACATGCGAATTTCGTCGTCCCGAAAGGTTCGCTTTTCCTTGGTTTGCACTACCAGAACACCTTGCAAAACCCCATTGTCGATGAGCGGCACGCCCAGGAAAGAAAGATATTCCTCTTCGCCGGCTTCCTTGAAGTACTTGAAACGGGGATGAGTTTTCACGTTTTCAACGGCAACAGGCAGCACCTGTTCGGCGACCAGACCGGCGAGGCCCTCGTGAAGGGGCATGCGCAACGTGCCGATACATCGAGGGTGGAGACCAAGAGTGGCGGCCAGGACGAGGTTCGACCGATCCGGCTCAAGCAGATAGGCCGAACACACATCGGTCTTGAACCGCCTGGCGATCAAAGCGACAACATTCATGAGGGTATCGGCCGGCTTGCCCTCCTCCTCGGCGAGTTTCGCGATCTGCTCCAGTGTCAAGACGTGACTGGCTTCTGTTGTTTCGTGGGATGGGGTCATCGGTATGTCTTCGCCTTTCAAAGGATGTAGGGATACACGTAAGGACACCTGTGCCACGCCTCAACAGAATGCAAAGGTGCAACTGGCGAAGATGCCAGAATATGAGACAACTGAAAAGAGGCAGACTGGTTGGAGGGAAAACTCCCGTGCTCCGCTGTTGCGGTTTAAATTTGACGATACCACCAATTGGCTTGGACCGCGAATGAAACTGCGGGCGACTTGCGTCCGGACGGGCGACAAGCCTATTTCAAGCGTGCCCCCAGCGGAACGTCTTCCAGGAATCCGGCCAGCACGGGCGCGCCGCCTTCGAGCGAGGCGGCCAGCAGCATCCCATTCGACTCCAGGCCGCGCATCTTGCGAGGAGCTAGATTGGCTACGATGACGATCTTGCGGCCGATGAGCTTCTCTGGCTCGTAATACTGGGCAATGCCGGCCAGGATCTGGCGCTTCTCGTAGCCCAGGTCGACTTCCAGGCGCAATAGTTTGTCGGCCTTGGGTACGCGCTCGGCAACGAGAATCTGCGCCACACGCAGGTCTACCTTAATGACGTCGTCGATCGAAATGTGTTGCGGCTCGGCTGGCTGTTCTGGCTGGGTTAGCGGAGCCGCTTCAGGGGCGGCGACTGGCGTGGAGCTGAGCCGGCTGCTGGCCAGCTCCGCTGGAACATGATGCACCTTTGCCGTGGCAATTGGCGTGGCGGCGTCAAGCGGGGCCACAGAGGTGGGCGTCTGCGCGTCGTGTGCCCGTGCATGCACCGTGTTTGCCGCCGCGGTGGGCGCAACGGACGGCGACGCAGTCGCGGATCCGGAGGTAACGGCTTCGCCCTTGCTGGCGGCCTCGACCGCGTTGCTGATGTTTTGATCCTCGATGTTTTGCATACGTTCGACTGCGTCCTTTTCTGCGCGGGGAAACAGCGGCGCGGGCTCACCAAATTTCGTTCCGGCCTTCAATCCGCCCCAGGCAAGTTCTGTTAGAAATGCACTGTGCGCGGCAGCGGCGATGTCTCCCTGCCCCAGCTGCCCCCAAACCTTGGCCGCCGAATCCGGCAGGATGGGATAGACCAATGCGGTTATGATGCGAATTGCTTCGGCCGCGGTGGTCAGCACGCGGGCTTGCAGCGCGGCGTGGTCCTCGTCGCTGCGCTCGGCGGGCTTCTTCCACGGCGCGTTGGCGGTCAGGTAGCCATCGGTCTCCGCGACCAGAAGCCAGAGAGTCTTCAAAGCTTCTGAGAAGTTCATCTCGTCAAACTGCGGCCCGAACGCCGCAATGGTGCGCACGGCGCTCTCGCGCAGAGTGGTCTCGGCAGCGGTCTCCGTGCCGGCCTCCGGCAAGATTCCGCCGAAGTATTTATGCATCATGTTGACCACGCGGCTGACGAGGTTGCCGTAGCCGTTGGCCAAATCGCCGTTATAGCGCTGCACCAGAGCGTCGAAGCTGAAGCTGCCGTCCTGGCCGAAAGGAATCTCGCGCAGTAGGAAGTAGCGGAGCGCATCGGCGCCAAGCACCTCCTGTACCGTTTCGGCGCGCACAATATTGCCGCGCGATTTCGACATCTTGCCCTGGTCGAAGAGCAGCCAGCCGTTAGCTTTCACCGATCGCGGCGTGGAAATCCCCGCAGCCATCAGAAACGCGGGCCAATACACGCAGTGAAAGCGGCTGATCTCTTTGCCGATGAGGTGCAGGTCCGCTGGCCAAAATTTCGCAAACCGCGCCTGGTCGGCAGGATCGTCGGACCCGTAGCCAAGGGCGGTGATGTAGTTAGCCAGCGCGTCGAGCCACACGTAGATCACATGTTTTTCGTCGCCGGGAACGGGAATGCCCCAGGAAAAGCTGGTGCGGCTGACCGACAGATCTTTCAGGCCGCCACGTACAAACGAGATCACCTCGCGCCGCGTGGACTCCGGACCCATGAAGCCGGGATTTGCCTCGTAGAACTCCAGCAGCTTGCGCTCGAAAGCCGAGAGCTTGAAGAAGTAGTTCTCCTCGCTCACCGTTTCCGTGATACGGCCACAGTCCGGACAGACCGTGCCGGGAGGGCCGTCTACATAGGCCTCATCGGAGACGCAGTACTGGCCGGTATACGAGCCTTTGTAGATAAAGCCGCGATCGCGCATTGTGACGAACAGGTGTTGCACGCCGCGGACATGCCGTTCCTCAGTGGTACGGATGAAATCGTCGTAGCTCAGGCCTAGCCGGTCCCATAGGCCGCGAAATTCGCCCGAGATTGCCGTGGCGAACTCGGCAGGCGTGCGCCCGGCCAGTTCGGCGGAGCGCTCAATCTTCTGCCCATGCTCGTCGGTGCCGGTCACGAACCAGGTCTCAATGCCCAGCGCCCGCTTGCGGCGCGCAATGGCGTCGCAGACGATGGTCGAGTAGGCGTGGCCCAGGTGCGGCCGCGCATTCACGTAGTAGATGGGCGTGGTCAGGTAATAGCGGGCTGGGCTGGCGGCAGAAGTTGTCATAAGGTGGGGCGCTGTAGTCCATTCTCCCCAGCCAGAAGGCGGGAATCCAGAAGCAATCTTTCGTTCATTTTACGGCATTCAATGCGCTGATCGATGCAGGGTGCGCCAAGTCTCGACTTTGAGACCCGGGAATCCACCGACCTCAAGCGGGGCAAAGAGCAAGGCGGCGAAGCCGCGGCTGCCCCACCGCAGGTGGTAGAATCACCCTTGAAAATCAAGGATTTCTGAGGCGGATCGACGTGTATCTGGAATTGCAAAAGAGGCTCGGGAGCCGTCTGCGCAGTCTATTAGAGGAAAAGTTCAGCCTTCGGGTTGAGAACATTCCGCTGGAGACTCCGCCGGACCTCAAGTTTGGCGAGCTGGCTACGCCAATTGCCTTCGAGCTGGCCCGCAAGCTGCGCAAAGCGCCCAAGGTGATTGCCCAGGAGATCGTCAGTGGGCTTGGCGAGCTCGATGGTTTTTCGTCCTTTGATGTCGCCGGCGCAGGGTATATCAACGCCCTCATCGACCGTGCCGCCGGCGTGCGAATGGTTGCAGGAGTCGAGGATTCCCAGGTCCCAAAGTCGGAACCTAGGGCACCCGCTAATGGTGCTCACTCCCTGGTCGAGCACACCAGCATCAATCCCAACAAAGCCGCGCACATCGGCCACCTGCGCAACGCGATCCTGGGCGATACCTTTGTGCGCCTGCTGCGCGCATCGGGACAAAAGGTCGATGTGCAGAACTACATCGACAACACCGGCGTGCAGGTGGCCGATGTGGTGCTTGCGCTAAATAAAATCAAGCATCTGGAACCGGCTTCCAGAATAAGCGAGTGGATTGAGGAAACCCAGAGAAGCGGAAAGCGTATCGACTATGAATGCTGGAACCTATATGCGCAGATTTCTAAGGAGTACGAAGACGAAGGTTCGACCAAACAAGGTGCGCTATGGAAGAATCTTCGCGCCGAATATCTGCATGAAATCGAGGTAGGAGGCAACGACGTAGCCGATGGAGCAGAGTTGATCTCCACAGCAGTACTTAAGCGGCATCTTCAAACTATGTCGCGGTTGAACATCGAATATGATTTTCTTCCTCGCGAAAGCGAGATTCTGCACCTCAAGTTCTGGGACGCCGCATTCGAGAAGTTGAAGCAAACCGGAGTGCTGCGTTTCGAGAAGGAGGGGAAAAATGTCGGCTGCTGGGTGATGACCCGTCCCGGATCAAAGGCCGCTGAAGGCGAAATCGATGAAGATGCGAAGGTGATCGTCCGTTCAAAGCGTATTGTGGTCGGTGACCAGATAACCTACGACCCGGAGGCCCAAGGCACAGTCACCTACGTCGGCAAAGATATTGCGTATCACTTGTGGAAATTCGGTCTGCTGGGCAAGGACTTCGGTTATAAACCGTTCTTCAGTTATCCAGATCATGAGTGCTGGATCTCTGCTGTTCATGGGGACGAGCCGCATCCGCAGTTTGGCGGAGCGCAGGCAATCTATAACGTGATCGATGCGCGCCAGTCCGATCCGCAGGCTAATGTCATTCAGGCCCTGCGTGGCATGGGCTATACCGAACAGGCAGATCGCTACACGCACTTCAGTTATGAGATGGTGGCACTGACGCCGCGTTGCGCGGTCGAGCTTGGCTACGACATTTCGCCGGAAGACTTGGCACGGCCTTACATTGAAGTCAGCGGCCGCAAGGGTTTCGGCGTCAAAGCCGACGACCTGATCGACAAACTTATTGCGGCCACACGCGCTGAGGTGGACGCGCGCCAGACCGGTGGCGCAGATGCCGAGGCCGGGCGGCAGCGCATCGCGGAGCAGATCGCGATTGGCGCGCTCCGCTACTTCATGCTCAAGTTCACGCGTAACTCGGTCATTGCCTTCGACTTCAAGGACGCGCTGAGCTTTGAGGGCGAGACGGGGCCGTATATTCAATACGCGGTGGTACGTGCGCGAAATATCTTTCGTAAGGCCGGAACGACCCCAGAAGAGGTGTTGGCGGAATTCGCGGAGTGGGCGGGGATCGATGCCTATCTCGAAGGCGAGGCCGCGGAGGACATCTGGTCGCTGTGGCTGCGCGCTGGCCGGCGCACGCTGGTTCTGGAGCAGTGCATTGGCGCTTCCGAGCCGGCCTATCTGGCCAAACACGCCTTCCAATTAGCTCAGGAGTTCAATAACTTCTACCACAAGCACCATATCCTCACCGAGGAAGACCCGAAGCGCAAGATGTTCCTACTGGCGACGGCAGCCGTGGCTCTGCGGGAGTTAGTTGAAGTGCTAAGCTGGCTTGGCATCGAGAGCCCGGAGGCGATGTAAGAAGCCAGCTCCTAGCCGCCAGCTTTTGGCTGCTCGCCCGAAGCACTGGAAGCAAGAGGCTCGTAGCTTCTTACCCACTCCAGTATCGACCGTACCGCAACCCCGCTTGGGCCTTTGGCGATGTAGGGCTTAGAGTCCTCCACCCACGCCATGCCGGCGATGTCGAGGTGAATCCAGGGCGTGTCCTCGGCAAAGACATGCAGGAATTCGGCTGCTGTGCTGGCGCCACCCCAGCGTCCGCCGGTGTTCTTGATGTCGCCAATATCGCTCTTGATCTGCTCGGCGTACTCGTCGCCCAGGGGCAGACGCCAGAATTTTTCGCCTGAGACGCCGAGCGCCGCTTCAAATTTCTCGTAACTCTCCTCGTCGTTTGAGAAGACGCCGGAGTTCGCATAGCCGAGAGCCACCACGCAGGCGCCGGTCAGGGTCGCAGCATCGATCAGGTGGGTCGCGCCCAGGCTCTTTGCATAGCACAAGCCATCGGCCAGAACCAGCCGGCCCTCTGCGTCGGTGTTGATGATGTCGATGGTCTTGCCTGACATAGCCGTCACCACATCGCCAGGCTTATAGGCCTTGCCGTCGGGCATGTTTTCCGCCGCGCAGACAATCCCGATCACCCGCACCTTGGGCTTGAGCAAGGCAATGGCGCGCATGGCCCCGATCATGGCCGCGCCGCCGGCCATATCGTACTTCATCTTCTCCATATTGTCGGAGGGCTTGATGGAGATGCCGCCGGTGTCGAAGGTAATGCCTTTGCCGACCAGTCCCAGCACGGGACCGTCTTTGACGCCCGCCGGCTCATAGCGCAGCACAATCAGCGCGGGCGGCTCAGCCGAGCCTTGCGAGACGCTCCAGAATGCGCCCATCTTCAGATCGTGTAGCTTATCGGTTGAGAAGACCGACCACCCAAGGCCGACTTCCTCAGCCATACGGGCGGCCCGATGACCGAGCACTGTGGGCGTGAGCTTGTTACCCGGCTCGTTGACCAGCGAGCGCGTGAAGTTTTGGCTCTCGCCAATGATGACGCCCTCGGCAAAGGCGGCTTTCAGGGCGTCCTGGTCCGCGTTGGCGGGCACGGCGAGGGTGAAGGATTGTATGCTCTGGTCCTTGCGGTCGCTGCGATAGGTGTCCGGGTCGAAGTCGCCGACAGATGCGCCCTCTACGGCAGCGCGGGCGCCGCGTGCGGCAGACAACGACTCCAACTCCGGTAAGGCGAAAACCAGTTCGCGGATGCCACGCGGCTTGGCGGAGCGGACGGCTGTGCCCGCTGCATTGCGCACGCCGTGAACCGTGACTTTGGCCTGCTTGCCCAGTCCGACGATCAAGAGCCGCTTTGCCTTAAGGCCGGCTGGGGCGTGCAGCAACAACGTCTCATTGGCGCCGGCTTTGTACTCGCCGCTGGTGAGAACGGCGGCCGCGGCAGCGATCACCGCTTTGTCAGCCGTCAACAGGACGGGCTCCGGCTTAGCGTCGGGCTCTTTCGAGGTTTGTGTGTCGGCAGCCAGGACGGTCAGCAGGTCGGTTTCGATCTCGGCAAGTTTGGGGAAAGACAGGGCGATCTTCATGATCTCCCATTGTTTCACCGAAAGGGCGAATAGGGAAAATCGAGACCGTCGACGCAAAGGTCGATCACTCCCGGCGATGATCCTTGCTACATTGACATTCAACTTCAATTATGTCACTATTTATTTTGGTGACACATATGGAATCCTTGGTCAAATCCAAGCTTCATGCCAAAGCTCCGCTCAGCGCCAACGGGCGCATCGTCATCCCGGCCGCCGTCCGCGAGGAACTGGGTCTTGCCCCCGGCGATACGCTCCTGATGGATGTGGAGGACGGCGTTCTGCACATAGAGTCCTACCCGGCGCGTATTCGGCGCATTCAGCGGGAGTTTGCCAAATACGCCAAACCGGGCATTCTCGCATCCGATGAATTGATTGCGGATCGTCGCGAAGAAGCGCGTCGCGAAGAACAGGAATTTGAGCGCCAAATGGAGCAGGAACGGCTGAGGAACGAGGGAAAGATTGCCTAACCCCGCCGTCCTCGATTCCTCGGCAATCCTCGCGGTGATTCTGAATGAACCTGGCAATGAGAACGTCACTTCCCTCCTGGAAGGCAGTCTGCTGAGCACCGTCAACCTGGCCGAAGCGCATACGCGTCTTCTCCAGCGTGGAGCGGCGGTGGACCATGCGTGGAATCGGATTCTCAGCCTGCATTGCGAAGTCTGCTTCTTCAGCGACAAGCAGGCACGGATCGCCGCCGAACTGATCGCGGTCACCAAGCCCTTCGGCCTCTCCCTCGGCGACCGGGCTTGCCTGGCACTTGCCATCGATCGCAAGGCTTGGGTCTACACCACCGACAAGATCTGGAAGAATCTGTCGCTGGGAATTGAGATCGAAGTGATTCGGTGATTTCGGGCCTATAACTGCCGGGACTGCCGTTTTGGGTTGTCATCCGCATTGTGGGAGATCGGATTGAAGAATTGGTACAGGGAACATTACCGGCGCATTATGGTTCCCCTTTTATGCTTCTTGCTTGCCTACCTGATCTGGACAGTTATTCACGTGAGGGTCACGGGAGTTCAGATTTTCTGTTGGAGCGTCATGCTTCTGGCCAGCGTAGGCTTCACGGTCAACAACCGCAGAAGCGAGGCATTGCACCAAGCCTTATTTAGCTTGTTTTATGCGGCCTTCGCTGTCGAATTGTGGTCGAAGGACCGGAGCCTGCCTTGGGCTCTCCCATGGGTAATCTTGGTGTCACTTTCCACGCTGGGCGCCATCGATACATACGCCAAGAGTAAAAAACCCCATGGCGACGCGGACAGCCCCGAAAGAACTCCCACTGAGCCTGAAGGCAAAAGCAACAGCTGATAGGATCGCCATCAGCGTCCCCCACGGTGCTTGCTGGCGTTGACGGCGGCGCGGGCTTCGCGGTCGGCCTCGCGGCTGCGTTCGGTCTCGCGCTTGTCCCAGTCCTGCTTGCCCTTGGCCACGGCCAGTTCGCATTTGACCCGCCCGTTGCGGAAGTAAAGCCGGGTGGGGATGAGCGTGTGGCCCTTGATCTGCGTCTTGGAGAGTAGCTTACGAACCTCTTCGCTGTGCAGAAGCAGCTTGCGGGTGCGTGTGGCGTCGTGGTTGGCGATATTTCCGTGAGAATAGGGACCGATATGCACGTTGAGCAAAAACGCCTCGCCGTTCTGGATGAGGCCGTAGGAGTCCTTGAGATTGGCCTTGCCCTCGCGGATGGACTTGACTTCGGTCCCGCGCAGGGCCACGCCGGCTTCAAACCGCTCCAGCAGGAAGTAATTATGGCTGGCGACACGATTGTGCGCGGCATCCCGCTCGCCGCTGGCCACCGGATCACGGGGCTTGGCAGCCTTTTTGGGCCCGGAACTCTCCGGCTGAACGATGACGTGGCTGGTTTGGCGAGCCATCGGGAAGCATCCTCGAATCTTCATCCTAGCATTGGCGCGGGTTTCATACGTGCCTCTGCATGGCTTTGCTAAAATGGAGCATCGATGGATGGCAAAAATAGCCAATAAGAATTGCGTTTTGAGTTGTATCAAGATTTGCGTCCGGGGCGGCCAAGGCAGCCCGCAAGTGCCCGCTGCGGAATATGGGCCGGCTAAGACGCCTGGGAGTTCGATGAAAAGCCGCGTTGTTGCACAGGCTGCCTCTGGGCCGGTTCTCGCCTCTCGACCCATTCTGGCAAGGTCCGCTTTCCAGGGAGCCGCATTCTGGATCCCGCTTTGTGCTGTCCTAGCCGTCTTTGGCCTCTCCAGCGTTCGACTTCACGCGGAATCTGCCAACTCCTACTTCAAGAACGGAGAAAGGGCCGAGGCGCGCGAAGACTACGATGCCGCCTTTGACAACTACCAAAAGGCCTACGCCAAGGATCCCAAGGATCTGGCCTACCGCACTGCGCTCTATCGGGTTCGGGTTACAGACTCGGCGATGCACCTGAGCAAAGGCCGCAAATTGATGGCCGATGGCGACGAGCAGGGGGCACTGGTGGAGTTTCTGCACGCCGCCGAGATCGACCCCGGCAACGAAGCCGCTCAACAGGAGATCGCTAAGGTACGCGAGAAGCAGGGTCAGGCGGCTTCGAGGACAGATGCCGGCATTTCCACGGAGGCGGGCGAGCAGGATGAAATCTCGTCGATGGGCGCGCCACCCGAACTCAAGCCGCTCTCGAACGAGCCCCTCACGTTGCACATGACCGAAGACGCCAAAGTGATCTATCAAGCGATCGGCAGGGCCGCCGGCGTGAATATTCTCTTCGATCCGGACTTTGTCGCGAAGCGCGTCCAGGTGGACCTGAACAACGTTTCACTGCTGGACGCCCTGCGGATTGTGGGCACGATGTCCAACACCTTCTGGCGCCCGGTGACCTCGAATACGATTTTTGTGGCCGCGAACACCCGCGCCAAGCGTACTGAGCTGGATGAGCAGGCGGTTCAGACCTTCTACCTGAGCAACGCATGGCAGCAGAACGACTTGACCGACGTGCAAACCGCTATCCGCAATGTACTGACTAACGTTAAGGTTTATGGCGTGGCCAGTCAGAATGCTATCGTGGCGCGGGGTACGCCCGACGAACTGCTGCTGGCGCAAAAGCTGGTCAACGACCTAGATAAGGCGCGCGCTGAGGTCGTGGTGGACATCGCGGTGCTTGAAGTGAGCAAGAACTGGGAGCGGACCCTGGGCATTGCCTGGCCCAGCAGCGTGGGGATTGCATTGCAGCCGCCGACATCCAGCACTTCCTCGACGAGCACGACGACCACGGGAACCACCACTTCGGTCAGCCCTACCCTTTACGATCTGGCCCACCTCAAAGCGACGGATTTCGCAGTGACCGTCGGGGGAGCCACAGCCAACCTGCTTCTGACTGACTCGAACACCAAAATTCTGCAAAACCCGCGCATCCGGGCCACTGACGGACAAAAGGCGACCATGAAGATCGGCGAGAAGATTCCGATCGCCACCGGTTCCTATGGAGGTGGCGGTGTGGGAACAGGAGCCTTGGGTGGGATCAGTTCACTGGTCAACACGCAGTTTCAGTATCAGGACGTGGGCGTGAATATTGAAATGACGCCGACCGTCCACTTCGACCACGATGTGACGTTGAAAATCAAGATTGAAGTCACATCGCAGAGCGGCACGGTGACCATCAGCCAAGTGACCGAGCCGATCCTGAGCCAACGTGTCGTGGACCAGGTGATCCGTCTGCGCGAGGGCGAGGCCAGCATTCTGGGCGGTATTCAGGACAAACAGGATCAGGTGAGCTGGAGCGGCATTCCGGGGCTGAGTTCGATTCCCATCCTCAAGTACTTGTTCGGTTCCAAGGATCACACCATTACGGACGACGAGCTCGTCTTTCTGGTAGTCCCACACATTGTTCGTTCGCAAACTCTGGACAGGGTGAATCTGCGCACCATCGATACAGGCGTCGGCCAATCGATCGACTTGCGCCACATTCCGGAGGAAGTACCCATCCCGGCTTCTGGCTCGAATCCAGGCACGAATCCGAGCTCGATGCCGGTGCCGGCGCCCGTTGCCCCTCCCGTAGTCCATGAATCCGCTCCTGTGCAACCGAATGTGGGCACGGTGCCCGGCATATCCGCGGTGGCTGCAGCTCCAGCCGCGCTCAAGCAGTTAAGCGCATCCGCGGATGCGAATGGAGACACGGCGGCAGCGGCAGTGGCCAACCACCCGCCAACGCCACCTGCCCCGCCGCCGGCAAGCAATGTGAACCTGATGTTTAGTCCGATGGCGGGTCCAGTGGCTGCAGGTTCCACTTTTCAATTACCGGTTGTGCTCACCGGCGGAAAGGATATCGCGTCGGTTCCGTTGCAGATTCAATACGATCCGGCCCAACTTTCGCTGGTCAACGTGACCAGCGGAGACCTGCTGAGCCGCGATGGACAAGCTGCGGCATTGGTCCACCGCGACGACGGGCCAGGCTCGATCACCATCAATGCCGCGCGGCCGCCGGGAGCGGCAGGGATCAGCGGCGCGGGCGTGGTCTGCGTCCTCAGTTTCCAGGCCAAAGCCGCGGGAGCAAGCGTTGTTTCTATGACGCGCGCGGCAGCTGTGAACAGCGCCCAGCAGCAAATCCCGGTCCAGAGCTCACAGCTCAGCATTCAGGTGAAGTAGACCATTAAACGCATGAGACAGAAATCGCCAATTCGGATCGTCCGCAGCCGGGAGCGAGGTCTCACGCTGATCGAATTGATCGTGACTGTTACGATTCTTTCCATTCTCGCTACGGCAGCGGTTCCGGTTGCCCGCTTTCAGGTGAAGCGCCAGAACGAGCGCCTGCTGCGCCGCGATCTGTGGCAAATGCGCGACGCCATCGACCACTACAAGGACGCAGCCGACATGCACGCATTCCAAACGAAGGTGGACAGCCAGAATTATCCACCGGATCTGGAGACTCTGGTCACCGGCGTGGATGTGCAGGGCAAAAAGGTGAGGTTTCTTCGCAGCATTCCGATAGACCCCATGACGGGCCAAGCCGAGTGGGGATTACGCTCCATGCAGGACGATCCGGACTCGCAATCCTTTGGCGGGCAGAGCGTGTTCGATGTGTATTCCAAATCCCAGGGAACGGCCCTGGATGGCACCAAGTATTCCACCTGGTAGGTGGTTAGCGGAGTCAAACGCCGCTACGGTACCCAAGAGGGTTCATTGCTCAGGATTCGCAAACAAGACGCGGGCTTTACGCTGGTGGAGCTGATGATCGTGATGGCGATCATCGGTGTGCTGGCCGTGGTAGCGGTGCCCAGCTATGTGGCAGCCATCAAGCATGCCCGCGAAGCAGTGCTCAAGGAGGACCTGTTCGTCCTGCGCGGGGCCATCGATTCCTATACTATGGACAAGCAGAAGGCGCCGCAGTCTCTGGACGATCTGGTCCAGGACGGCTATGTAGGGAAGGCGATCCCCGAGGATCCGATGACCCACAGCAACACCACGTGGGTGACCGATTCAAATGACGCGAGATACTCGCTGGACGAAACCGACTCCGGCATCGTCGACGTCCACTCCGGCTCGCAGGAGACGGGCTCGGATGGACAGGCGTATTCCACCTGGTAGCAAACGATGCAAACCAAGAGGCAATCATGATTCGACAGACTCATCGAGCGCTCTACCTCGTGTTGTGCATGGCCGCGCTGGGCGGCGCAGTATACGCACCGGCTCAAAAAGCCATAGCCCTGCGTATGCTGGATAGCAGAACCGGAAAACCCATCGTGACTAAGGACTTCCTGGTTCGCATCAATCACGAAAACACGGTTCATGCCGATTGGGTAACACAGAATGACGACGGGACATTCAAGTTGACCGTGCCTGACGATGCCACAGTCTTGTCGGTTCGCGCGACCTACGACAACACAACGGCTTTTTATGTCAATTGCGATTCCGACACCAGTAGCTGGTTTACGGCTCGGGCACCGTCTCCGGATCATTGGTACAAGATCTCCGACATCCTTACTCTGGGGGTTGTTGCTCCGATGGGCTGCGGCGGAAAAAAAATTACCGACAAACTGGCGGTGGTAGCCAAACCGGGCGAGTTCATTTTCTATGTAAGGAAGCTCAACGCGCGGGAACAAGCGGCGCAATAGATTCGACTGAAGCCGGAGGCTCAAACTGGATCGCGGAGAAAATCTTCCCTTTGCGCTCGATCCCAAAGAGGCGGCTGCATTCGACTTCATTCTCCGGGTGGAGCAGTTTTATACGAGCCTGATTGCCTCCGCGGTTGCCTGTTCCACTCCCAACCCTGAACCCAACCTGGGCGGCATGATGCTCTACGCCGGAGAACTCGATGGCGCGGGCCGAGCGCTGCTGGTAGCGGGCAACATTGCCGGCGCGGCATCTCTGGTTGCAACCGCCGAACCCCACGCGCAGAAGCAAGCGATCCGCGACGGGGTTGCCGACTTCCTGGTGTCCTCGCTCGACGAGGCTCTGCGCATTCTCAAGAACCAGCTTCGGAAGCGCGAAACGGCTGCGGTTTGCCTGGGCATGGCGCGGGAAGCGGGCGAGCGAGAGATGCTGAAGCGCGGCGTTCTGCCCGATCTGCTGCGGCCATCTGAGGAGCAGTCGCCGTTCGCCTCTCAGGGAGCGCGGCAAATACCGGCTCCGACTCCGGAGAAGAACCCGATTCTCATCAGCTGGCGCGTGGCCGCCGCCCCCGCTCAATGGCTCCCAAAACTGGACGCCATCGCCCTCGATTGCCTCCGGCTTGATGCGAGTCCCGCCGCACCTGCAGCCCGGCGATGGTTGCGCCTCGCGCCGCGTTACCTCGGCCGCCTTGCACAGGGCGTGCGCCTGCTGCGTTGCAACCGGGAATTTGCCGCGGACTTTATCGAAGAAGCGCGCAACCGGGTTGAGCGGGGAGAGATTGGCGTTCTTGTAGAGATTCAGGTGAGCGATCAGGGAAGATGCGACCGGCACAGCTTCTTGCCACTGGGAGATTCGACACGCGGGCATTGATCTCAGCCCTGGACTTCGCCCGCTGCTTCAATCCGAGCCCACAATTCCTTGACGCCGTAACCAGTCTTGGATGAGACGGGGAGCACCTCATCGAGTTCAAGGCCCTTCTTCAGCGCCAGTAGGTTGCGGGTGCGCTCGTTGCCGCTGAGCCTGTCGATCTTGGTAGCTGCCACAGCAAAGTCGCGGCCCGCAGCCCTGAGCCACTCGATCAACTGATGATCGCTCTCTTGCGCGGGCACGTTCGAGTCCACCAGGCAGACGCACAGCTTGAGCGTCGAGCGAATGGCCAGATAAGGCTCGATGAACGCTGGCCAGCCCGCGGAGATCGATTTTGAGATCTTGGCATAGCCGTAGCCGGGCAGGTCGGCGAACATGAGTTTCGGTCTCTGACTCGGGTCTAAAAGCGCAAAAAAATTGATGGCCCGCGTGCGGCCCGGTGTTTGCGAGACTTTAGCAGCCTTTTCACCCACCAGCGCGTTCAGGAGGCTTGATTTGCCCACGTTTGAGCGGCCCAGAAAGGCGATCTCCGGCACATCCGGCGCAGGAAACTGCGCCGCCGCCAGGGCCGAAAGCAAAAACTGTGTCGTATAGCGCATAGGGGTTTCAGAGAACGAGCCGACAGGTCAGCGAATCGGGGGCGCACGGGCAGAGCCATCAGCCTTGAGGATACAGGAGGAGTGCGTATGACCGATATAGCCGGGGCGCTGAGGCCTATTGCGCCGCAGGCACGGGAGCCACAACATCCTCGGGAGCGGACGGGTCTCCAGCAGCCGGACCATGCCACACGCTTCCGCCATAGGTTGTGATGTAGATCTTCGAGGCGTCGTTGGGATCCATGATCACACGGTGACCCCATTGGAAGTTGTAGCCCCGAATGCGTGTCCAATTGAGGCCGGCGTCGATTGAACGGTAAGCGACCCCATCGAAACCGCATATGTAGAGTGTGTCCGGCGCTTTCGGATCGACGGTCACATCGTAGACATGCTGCGCCTGGCTGAAGATCTGCTTCCAGCTTTGGCCGCCGTCGGTGGAAAGAAACACTCCGCCCCCGGTGTCAACGCCGGTTCGCTCCTGCCCCCAGGCGGCAAGGTACATGCGGCGATTGTCGCGGGGATCGAGTGTAAGCCCAGTGGGGCCGTCGGTACCCTCGGGAAGGCGCAGCTTCTGCCAGTGCTCCGCCCCATCGAGGGATTTGTAGAGCTCGCCGCTCCCGCTCAAGTCGCCGAAGATTCCTTCGTTGCCGCGGGCCAATATGAGATAAAGCGCGCCGTCGCTCGCGCGTGTCATTCGCCAGGCAAAAGGGTCTATTTCCTTGATCCCCTCGATCTTCAGTTGCCAGGTTTTTCCGTTATCCGTAGACTTATATACGCCCATGCCAAACCCGCAGGCGTAGAGGGTGCGCTGCCCAACCGGACTCGCGGGATCAAGCAGCACATGAGTGACCGCCGTTTCCATCATGCCGCTGTTCGACGGGGTCCAGGTTCGTCCGCCATCCGTGGAAACGCCGACGCCACCTTTGGCCCTTTCCAGAAAATCTCCCTGCCGCCACATCTTTGGCCGGGGCAGGTCGTGGATCCCGCTGAACGCGCCCCACATCAGGCCCTTCACCTCGGGATCGAATGCCAGCCAGTACGTCGTGTTTCGCCAGCGATCCGGAATCCCATTCGTCGAAGACTCCCAGGATTGGCCGCCATCGTCACTTTGAAAAGCTCCAATGTCGGTGTAGTCAATAAAGACATGCTTCGAGTCGAATGGGTCAAACTGCACGCCGTAGCTCGTGGTGACGTCGAGACCCCGTGTTGTCCAGTGGTGATCCTCCGTGCGCACGGAGTTCACCTGCGCCCAGGTCTTGCCTCCATCCAATGTCCGGTAGGTTCTGAAGAAGTCGGTAGCGTAGCAGATGTCAGGGTTGCCGGGAGCTACGCCCAGGCTGTAAGGCGTGTCGAAGATGATGCTCTTGCCGTACCAATCAATGCCCGTTGCGCGCTGCTCGACCCAGGAAGGATCGAGGTTGGACGCGGCCTGGGTTGACTCGCGGAATACGATCGACCAGCTCTTGCCCGCATCCACAGTCTTGGCAATGCCGTTGTAGACGTCCTCAGTGCGCGAGCCCAGTTTGAGATGGTTGAAGCCCACGTAGGCAATGAGCCCATTTTTGCCTGCCACAGACACCGCCTCGAACCCGCCGGATTGCTGGCCGAGCGCCGGCGTTCTCCGTTGCCAGGTTTCGCCCGCGTCCTCTGACACGAGGACGTTTCCCCTGTCCGTTGTGAGAAAAATGATCGTTCGTCCATCCGCCTCTCCCATGCTGGCATGAGCAATCTTCTCTCCAGGCCCTGCGATGGGCTTCGGGTTTTCTGCACGGCCGCGATAAGCGCCCTGCGTCCCAATCGCCAGCCTACTTTTGCCTGTATAGACCAGGAGCAGGATTCGTTCCCCTGGATAGTCGTTCTCAAAGTGAAAGGAGGCGCCGCTGTCCTTCGAAACCAGGATCGTCGTGTCTCTGTTCTGCGGACCGGTATACGCAATATGGACGATATTCGAGTCCCTGGGGTCCACAACGATCTCACGAATCGTCAACCCCGTCACATAATTCATGTCACTGGTGGTCAGGCTGTAGTCCCCGTGGTCGCCGTTCCGATGCTCGACAGTCTTTGTTGGATTGGGATATAACATGCGCCAAGTCTGGCCGGTGTCGTCGCTACGCCACAAGGCTTCGTATCCCGCATAGATTCGCTTGGGGTTGCCGGGATCGAAAGAGAAGGTCTCCAGGCCCGCGCGCAGGTTGAACATCCGCCAGGACTCGCCGCCGTCGAGCGTAATGTAGCCACCCGTCATGTCGCAGTGTTCCACCACGATGCGGGGATCGTAAGGGCTGATGGTGGGGGCAATCATGGTTCCGCCGCCGCCCGGGCCGACGATCTTCCACGCGTCAAAGCGCGGGGCCGGGCCAGGAACCTGCGCCGCGCTGGCTGTTGCCAGCAGCACCGAAGCAATTGCGAAAACAGATGGCAATCTCACGTTAGATCTTCCTTTTGGGCTCCATTCAGAATGGTAAATGGGGCTACAGGCAGACCAACAGAGGGAATTGCGTCTCGTAGCGCGTATTCCACCCGAGCTGCCTTAAGTGTTGATATTATTCGATTTCTGCATATCCAGCCGAGAGTTTTACTGGTATACAGCGGTTGAGATTGGCGATCTGCCGAGTGGCTCATAAAGTCTTTTAAATGAGTGGCTTCAGGGTGGCGATACTGGAGTACTTATCCTGTAGGGGCGCCGAGTGTTGTCTCGCAAGTTGCTGAAGAGAATTGGGTTGACTGGCATTTACAGGCGCACAGGGCGGAATTCCGTGTTTTTTCTGGGACGGGGTGGCAAGATTGGCGGCAGGGTTATGGGCTGGGCTTCGCATGGCATCGCTCTCCAGAAGTGCTTCAAAATTTCGTCCTATTGGTAGAGTGTGCGCCAAGGGAGGGTAATTCTCTGCAAAATGGCGTTGAGACAACCGCGGCTCGATGCTCCATCCCATCCCCGGTCCCCAAAAGCTAGGGTGTCAAGTGCCGGGACATTCTTTACATTTTGTCTCCGGACATCCTTTACACTTGCTGCCATCCGGTGAAGGGGAGGCGGGCTCTGCTGGAGAGCAACCTGACCGAGGAATAGCCGGTTGCGACTCATCGAGACGGTGAGAGAGCGGAGCTGGGACCGAGGCAGGTCCTGTCTCCGCTTTGCTTTTTGCGCTCACCGGACGATAGATCGCCGATGCCTTGAAAACTCGTTTTTGGGTTTTTCCTATGGACACGGAGGCAGGGCGGCCACATAGCGGTCGATGATCGCTGAGCGCCTGGTCGCCGGGTCGATCTCGCGGATCAGAGTGTTGCAGTAATAAACCAGGAAGCGTTGCTCGACGGGGAGGATGCGCACGCGTTCGCCGATCAGCGCCTTGGAGATGCGGTACGGTTGCTCGCGGATGTCGACGGTTCCGTGGTTGTCCACCTTTAACGTCCAGGCGCCTTCCGGATACTGCCAGGCGGGCGGATTGGACTGATAGGAGCGCGGGCTGGGCTGCCAGCGGCTGGCCGGGGTCTGCATCTGGAGCGCCTCGTGCGGGCGGATGTGGTTGTGCTCGCGGCGGAAGGCATCGAGCCACAACTGATGATCTGCGGCGGGCACACCGCGGCAGTCGAGCGCCCGTTCCATGCTGCCGTGGAATCGCTCCACCTTGCCTTGCGTCTGCGGATGGCGTATGCCGGAAAAAAGCAGTGCGATGCCCTGGCGCATCAGCCACAGGCTCAGATAGGTGGCGCCGGCAAACGACTGCGCCTGCCACCATGGAATCCCATGATCCATCAACATGGCCTCGGGCAGGCCGCACTGTTCAAATGCCCGAATCAGGTGCCGCTGCACCAGTCTGCCCTCGGGACGCGCCGTGGCCTCAAGCGCCACCACGTAGCGGCTGTGGTCGTCGATCACAGACAGGGCCGTCGAGGACTTGGGCCACTTCTTGGGTCCCTTGAAGTCCATCTGCCACAGTTCGTTGGGATGATCGCGCTCGAAGCGCGTCGTGGCGGCCGCGTGACGGTCCTGGTCGCGCACCAGACCGTGGCGCAAAAGCACACGATGAATGGTCGACGACGGAAGCCCGATGCCCTGGCGGGCCAACAGCACGGCCAGCTTGCGCGCGCCCCAGTCCGGATACACCCCACGCAAGGCGACAATCCTGGCCTCCAGCTCCGGCGCAGTCTGCGTGGGCGAGCGGCGCGGCCGCCTGCTGCGTTCCTCGATCCCGGCCACGCCGGCAGCCCGGTAACGCTCGACCCACTGATAACCGGTGGGCCGCGAGATACAAAACTCCCGGCATAAATCGCTCAGCGGCTCTGCTCGGCGCAAAGCCCGCACCACAAACTCCACGCGTTGTTCCCGAACTTCCATCCGCTTGAATGGCATCGCCTCCGCACCTCCGCGCCCGCTTCCGATCGCGCCAAAGTGTAAAGGATCTCCAGAGACAATGTGTAAAGGATGTCATGGAACTGAACAGCGAGGGACCGGGGGCACCCGCAGCGAGGTTGGGAAAGGGCACGAAGACCGGGGCCACCCGCCAACATTCGGCGTCGCCCCAATCACCTTTCCCGATCCCATTATGAAGAACAGATCCATTGGCGGGTGCCCCCGGTCCCTAGCTTTTGGGGACCGGGGATTGGGAATCGAACTGCCTGTGGCGCATCCACTCGGGCAGTTGCCAGCCTCTCTCGCAGGCCGTCCACTCGGATTCGATTTCTACGGTACTGTGCATGCCCGTTTGATAATGGCGATAGCTTGACCAGAGCCACTCCTCGGGCTTGGTAACGAGGCCGCGCTTGACCGGATTGCGATGAATGTAGCGCAACTTCTCCACGAACTTCTGGTGCGATGAGACGTTGAAATCGTAATAATGCGCCTGCCAAAAGGGTCTTTCGCGGCTGCGCATCGAGACGGACAACTTGAGGGCCTGAATGGCCCTGGATAAAAGCCCGCGCTCTGGCTCATTGACCAGCAGATGCACGTGCTCCGGCATGACCACGTAACCAGCAACCACAAAAAGATAGCGCAGCCGGACGCGCTCCAACGCATCCTCAAATAGCTCCATGGCCGGGACCATCGACAGGTAGGGGCGACGCCGATAACAACTCAATGTGAGGGAGTGAAACTCCCCCGTCTGCTGATAACGGATGCGTTCGCCTTTCATGCGCACAAGGATACTCCAATTGCGAATCCGAGGGCGGTGACAGGTGAGGCGTCCCAGGGCCGACGCATATAAATGTCCATAGCTTGCTATATGCAGGGAGGTGGAAATAGTTAAGAAGGGGGAATGAACAATCCCCTGAAGTATTTTGCTGAGTTGCGTGATCCTCGCATTGAACG
>Ga0182024_10007865_pt1 | contig 22826 bp, 17 predicted proteins | sample P32metaG_FD_120480 | JGI IMG/M metagenome (GOLD analysis project Ga0182024, IMG submission 120480) | Permafrost microbial communities from Stordalen Mire, Sweden - P3-2 metaG (Illumina Assembly) | ecosystem: Environmental > Terrestrial > Soil > Wetlands > Permafrost | place: Sweden: Stordalen... | reverse complement strand
GGCAATGCTGGCCTGCCTGCCGGTAAAGGGTTGCGCTGCTGTAATAGCGGATAAGGTATTCACCCAGGCTCTTTCGGGTGGGACGCCCTTTTTCACCAGCTTGCTTTGGACCTCGGCAAGATTAACCGTACTGGCAACGGCATTCATCTGGATCTCAGCCGTCAGCTTCTCCGCGCCCGGTTCCTGTTGAAGAAGTGCGAGAATTGCAGAGGCGTCAAAGACAACCTCATTCATGCTTCGCGGCCTCGCGCCGTTCCGCGCTCAATTCTTCAGAGAGCAGAACACCCTCCGGAATGTATTTCCGCACGCTCTCCTGCGCGCGCCGCAGACGGCTTCGCATGGTCGAGATACGGAGTTCGTTATCCTCGAAGCGAAGTTCCACCGTGGTTCCCACGCCGATCCCAAGCGCCTTGCGCATCGCCGCCGGAATGACCAGGCGGCCCTTCTCTCCGACTTGAACTCGAGCCTGCAGTTCCATGTGCCACCATTCCCCTAAGTGTCACTATTTTAGCAAGGTGACACTCTTAAATCAAGTGGGACTCGGGGCGGTGTTTTCCCATGGGGCGCCCGCCTGCGTGCAACTTCCTGTGAAGAAACGTGTCTAACTTCGTACGGGGAGCAGCGCACGCCTCTCCGGTTAAGAACAAATTATTTCAAATTCGAGGTTCAGACATGGCGTCTCCCCGTTCGATGTCGCTTATGCAGCATGCTTCCATTCTTTCGTTTGCGCTTGTCCTCGCGGTGGGCGCCGCTTCTGCCCAGGTTGTACCGTCCCACGAACCGTCAGGTTCGCCAGTAGTTGATCCATCCAGTTCAACAGCAGTTTCCGAGTCGAGCTCAATCGCGACAATGCCTTTGGCAGACGACGCGAACGTCGACGGCGGAGCTCTGCCCGCCGCACCGTCTCCATCCGGCTCCAGCAACGGCGCGGCGCAAGAGGGCGGCGGAAGCTATCACCATCACAGCCTGTTCAGCCACATGACGTTTGAAGCGGGCGGAGGCTTCAACGCGCCAACGAGCGATTCGTCCCCTTACATCACCTGGGGTGGCAACATCAACGTCGGCGCCGGGTACCGTATCAATCCCCGGGTCAGCGTGCTGGCTGAGTATCAATTCATCGACGATAAGCTGCCCGGAGCATTGATTGCCGAGACCGGCGCCACTGGCGGAAACGCGCACATCTGGTCATTCACGCTCGATCCGGTGGTCGATTTGGCTCCCAAGCGCACCAATGATGTGTATGTCACCGGCGGCGGCGGCTTCTATCGTAAGGTCACTAACTTTACTGACCCTGAACCCGCGGAATACTGCACCTACTTCTATTGCGGCATTGCTTACCAAAACACGGTGGTCGGACACTTCTCGAGCAATCAGGGCGGATGGAACGTCGGCGGCGGATTTACTCGCCGGCTGGGCGGCATGTATGGCGACGGCACCATGAAACTCTTCGCCGAAGTCCGCTATCTCGAAGTGAATACTCCGGCAGAAGTCTCAACTCCGAACGGGCTGGGTACGACAACCGTAGGCGCCGACACCAAACTTATTCCAGTCACCTTCGGCGTCCGTTGGTAGCACAACGCGCATGGGGGCGTCCTGTCCTTTATGCCTTCGTGTGAATGAAGCCACAAGGGACAGGGACCCGAACAGACCGCCTTACAAAATTCCTTCAACTCTCAAGCGCACAAGTCCTCCAGCCACGACGCCGAGTGGCGACACGGCAACTAGTGTCAGCTGATACGCGATTGGCTGCTTCCCGCGCGACTGCAACGCGCTAAGCGCGGCGAGCACCAGCACAATCATGCTGAGCGCTAAGACATAGACAAGAGGGTTACCCACTGCTGACCATGCGGTGACATATCCACCCGCGGCCGCTCCAAGAAACGAAGAGCCCAGGTTCACGAAGATAGCACCGAAACGCGGTCTGTCCCACTCCCCAGCCCAGCCGGGTGCAAAGCGTGTGAGCAGCGCGGTCACGACGAGGACAAGCAACACCATCGTGGCCAAGCCCGCGAGGAGTCCCAGAAAAGCGCGCAGCATCACCAAGGCTTTTTCTCGGACTCCGTGGGGGAGCCGACTGCGCCGCTTTCGATGCGCCCCAGAAATGCACGCGCAAGCCGCGGCTCCCCAGGATTGCTCTCGCCGTGAATGGTGCACAGATCAAGAAACTCGTCGCATAGTGCATTGCGTTCTTCCGCCTGGCTCAGAATTGCTTGCAAAGCGAAGGCAAGTTCGCGCAGACGTGCAGCCTCAGGCCACGCACGACTCTCCTCTTCATCGCCCGTCAGCTCCAGATCCGAAAACAGACCAAGCCTGCCGCGCGCGCATTCTTCCAGGCAAGCCTTAAGCTGGTCGGCAAAGGCGCGCACGAGCGAATCGAATTGTCCGGAATCACCCTCTGGTTCCATTTCTTCACTTCGCCCGCATCGCTGCTTCCACTTCGTCGGCAGTATGGGGAAGGGCTCCGTCCAAATCAACGAGCTTTCCGTCCTGCCCTACAAGAAAGTCGCACTCGATGCGCACGCCGATCTTCTCCTCGGGAATGTACACTCCCGGCTCGATCGTAAACACCATGCCCGGCTTCAACACTGCGGGATAGTCTGCCGGATCATGCACGTCGATCCCAACCATGTGACCCAGGCCATGCAGCCAGTATTTGCCCAGCGGGTCACCGTGCAAATCCTTGCCATGCGTATTGATGTAGTTATAAGCAGCCGTATCCAGTGAGTTCGGATCTTTTCGGTCGCGATCGTTAATCGTCGACTTGCCCGCGACAAATGCCTCGATGGCTGCCTGCTGTGCCCCCAGCACGTTGTTGTAAATCTCGCGCTGCCTCGCGGAGAAATGCCCATTCACTGGCACGGTACGCGTGATGTCCGACGCGTACATCGAGTACTCGCACGCCGCATCCACCACAACGACGTCGCCGTCCTCCATCGTTCGTGAGTTCTCGGCATAGTGCAGAGTCGTCGAATTGATCCCTGAGCCCACGATGGGCGCATACGAAGGCCGCTCGCAACCCTGCTGAAACCACACCTCCGTCATTTTCCCGGCAATGGCCCGTTCCGTCACGCCCGGCTTCACTGCGCGCATCATCTCGCGCTGCGCAGCAATCGATGCATCGCTTGCCTTTTTCAAAATTGCGACTTCGCCGTCGTCCTTCACTTCGCGCAACAGCTTCGTCAAAGCCGTGACATCACGCGCAGGTGGAGCTCCATCCATGCCCAGCGTGACTGCATTCAAAGCCACAACCGCTTTTGCGGCCTGCGAATCAGGCTGCGTCCAAAGGTTGTAAGCCAGTCGGCGATCGCGTGCAATCACCTGGTTCAAATCCGCAGGCATCGCCGTCATCGGCTCGACAGCATCCACTCCTGTAGCCTGAACCACGCCCGGAGACGCGGCATCCATCTTGACTCCGGTGTAGAGTTCCGTGCGCAGGTTTCGCGTGGGCAGAAACAGAATCTCTTTGTACGCCTGCCCTGAACTGTTCGCGCCAACAACCATAAGCGCCGCACCAGGCTCATTCCAACCCGTGAGGTAATAGAAGTCACTGTCCTGGCGATAGGGCATGAAGTCGAGAATCGGTTCGGGAGCCGCAAACAACACGGCTACGCCCCCTTGAAGCTTCGCGGCCAGAGCCTCACGTCGTGCTTGGTAGGCACTCGACGGCTGTTTCTCAAGGGAACGGGCAAAGGGAACAAAAGCAACTAAGACGAGCAGACTAAAACCCACGGGCCGCATCGATTTCATTTTGCTATTGTCGTCGGTGACGCGGGTCGACGCAAAATGAAATGCATGGGAGTGAATTCGATGGGGAGAATCGGAGACTGGTGCCTTAATCAGCGAAGTTGGTCAGAGAGCTGGCACGGTCGAGGCGACCACACCCAAGCCTTCGATCGAATTGATGCTCGCATCGCTCGATGTTTTTCCCTCGAGCAAGCGAAGAAACGCATCAGGCGGAACCGGACGGCCAAACAGCCATCCCTGTGCATAGATTGACTGGTCTGCCTTCGCAAAGTACCGCGCCTGTTGCGGCGTTTCGATTCCTTCCACGATTACCCGCAGCCCCAATGAATCGGCCATTGTCAAGATCTGCGGAAGAATCGTGACGGTGACCGCATCGGTGCCGATCGCCTTGGTGAACGCCTTGTCGATTTTGATCGCGTCTACAGAAAGATCGTGCAGATAAGCGAGGCTGGAATATCCCGTGCCGAAATCATCGATGTGAACGTAGTGACCTTTTTCGCGAAGCCGAAGAATGGTTTCCTTCGCCACTTGTTGCCGCGCTGTGTAGCTCTCGGTAATCTCAATGCCCAGGCTGCTCGCAGCAACTCCAGCTTCGGCCAGCGCGTTTTCCAGCATGGGCAGGAACTCCGGATCGGCCAGATCTGCCGCCGCAATGTTCACATTGACGCGGAAGCCAGGACGTTCGCGCAGCGTCTTTCCAAAATCGCGCAGGACGTGCCGCACAACCAGCCGCGTAATCTTTCCAACAAAGCCACGCTCCTCCGCGACCTTGATGAAGTCATCCGGGCTTACGGCTATATTGTCCTCGTTGGTCCAACGGGCCAGGGCTTCCCCTTCGACGATCTGTTCGTTTTCAAGGTCAACGATTGGCTGATAGACGATGCGGAGGGCATCCTTGCGAATTGCGCGCAGCAGCTGGCTCTCAAAGCCCTGCTGGCGGCGGTAGATGACCGCACAAACAAATCCGAGCAGTATCCCCGTCAATCCGCCCAACGCTACAAATCCGCCCACCTCGATGCGATTGTTCAGCATCGCCTGCGAAATAGGGATATAAGCTGCCACGCAGACCATACCATCCGGAGAACACTGTGTTCCATAGAGACGATCCCCGTCGCGGTATTGGCCGTCCTTTACGAGATACGGCGCTTCAGTCTTCAAAGGAGAACCGATTAATCGCCCGGCTTCCCGATTGGGTGCGTCGACGTCGGTCACCGTGAATTGCATGGCATTGTTGAGTAGCGGCTTCATATTGTATGGGCTGTAAACAATATAGGAATCGCTCAACTGAACCGTAATGACCGTTTCATTGCCCACTCGGAATGGGGCGATGTTGCGGTACATCCGCGTGCCATCCCGCTGGAAAATGTCTGGCTTGTATTGGACGTTGGACTGGGCCGCACGGCCGAGAGACGTAGAGCACCCAATCCTGCCATCGTGAATCCGCCCGCCTGCTTTAAGGTATTGGGATTCGAAGATCAGCTTGCTGAAATAGTTGATTTCCGCGTCCGAGCACTTCGGATAGGGAGAAGCATTCATCGCCGCAAGGACCGTCCGCGACTCGACCGTCGACTTCTGTCCTTCGTCGATAATGCGTTTTGCGTATTGCTCGAGCCTCGTCCCCGTTTGTTGTAACGTGAGGGCTCGGCCCAGCAAATAGCCGGCGAACACGCCCGCTGACAATCCACAAGCGGTCGCAAAGAGCGCAACCCAAACGCGTTGTCTGAATGTACGCATTGATGGTGTTACTAATGTTTCGTGGAACCCGCACCGACGGCAATCCCCAATTTGGGGCATCGAACATACTTCGCAACCCCTTCGCCGGAACCGGCTCCTTTCACTTAACCTGCTTAAATACTTGCATTTAATCGCTCTAATGGCGCATAGAAGGGGCTTTTTCTATTACCTAATAGGTCTTTACACGCCTGCAATTTCCATTAAATCTTCGTCTTAACCCGACATTTCGACCGATCTGCGCCCACGGATCGACCCGCCCAGGCGCCTTGGCTATGGCCCTTTCTCGGCCCAAACGTCGGCCCCGAAAACATCCACTTCGTCACCGCAATGATCGATTGAAACAGCTTTCCGCAGTGGCCGCCAGCTCTTCCTCTGTTGATCTTGGAAGGAATAAAAGCACATCGATCGGACAATCGGCGAGAAACACACAGCGAATTGGTGGTGGACGTTGAGTTTCGTCGCGATTAGCAGTATTCTAGGAATGCGAACGAGTTTGTCCGCTGTATTCGCTGTGGGTAGACCGGCTGGCGGAGAGATGAGTGGGCTTACAGCCCACTTTTTATTTGGGGCAAACTCCCGGAAAAGTGAGCAGGTTGTCTTCGACTTGAAGGAGCTGGATCCCAGGCGACGAGGATCGTCACTGGAGTGCGATTGATGGCGGGAATGCTGGACGAAATCCGAGGGGCAGCCACAAGAGCTGCCGCCTCGCACGGACTGGACGTAGTGGACGTGGAATTCAGCGGACGGGACAAGGATCGAATTCTTCGCGTCACGCTTGAGAAAAATGCAGAGGAACGTGCGAAGTTGAAGGCGGCCGTTGCCGCGGGCAAGGAAGGGCTTCCGGAGCGTTTGGCACAAGGACGGATGAGCGTCGAACATCTTTCCGGCATCACACATGAGGATTGTGCTGAATTCAGCCGCGACTTCAGTGTCTTGCTGGACATGGAAGATCTGGTTCCGGGCGCGGAGTACACGCTCGAGGTCAGCTCACCAGGCTTGGACCGAAAGCTTTCCAAGCCGGAAGAGTTTCAGCGCTTTGCCGGCAGTTTGGTCAAAGTGCAGACATTCGAGCCGGTCCGCAATAACAGGCATTGGCAGGGCAGATTGGCGACAGGCGGCGGCGATGTGATCGCTCTCGACCTTTCGGCGGTAAGGCAGAACAGCAAGAGCCGGAAGGCTGGTGTAGATAGCGTGGAGATAGCGTTCGCAAACATTGAGAAGGCGCAGTTGATCCCGGAAATCTGAACACTCCCATTTAGTGAGTGATAAGTCGGGGCAGGCTGATGCCTTTGTCCCTCAACGTAGTTGACTTAACTTGCGCGGCCCGATGGCATTCGTCGCGCGTTCGAAAAACCAGAGAGCATTCGAAAGTATGTCCAGCGCTTTGTATCAAAGTATCGAACTCCTCAGTCGCGAGAAGGGCATCGAGCCCGGAATCGTCGTCGGCGCCGTGGAAGAGGCGATTGCCCTTGCCACGCGCAAGTTTTACAAGACCCAGGAAAACATGCGTGGGGAGCTCAACAAGGACACCGGCGAGATTACGGCCTATATCTACAAGACGGTCGTAACCGATGACGAACAGGTCGAGGATCCGGTCAACCAGATCACGCTTGCTGAAGCGAATGAGCTCGCTCCGGGCGTCGAAGTCGGCAGTGAGATCCGGCTGTATCGCGACACCAGTCCGCTCGGCCGCATCGCTGCGCAACTGGCCAAACAGGTCATCTTCCAGAAGGTGCGTGAAGCCGAGCGCGACACGGTCTTTCAGGAATATGCGCATCGCGAGAAGGAAGTTCTCAACGCTACCGTAAAGCGGATTGAGGGTCAGGACGTGATCTACGATCTCGGCAAGGCGGAAGCCCGCTGCCCTAAACGGGAACAATCCCGTCTGGAACAGTTCACCATCGGTGAGCGCGTCCGCGTGGTTCTCCTCAAGGTGGACCGTGCCGCAAAGGGACCGCAGGTGATTGTCTCCCGCGCCGCGCCGGAGCTGGTGTCGAACCTGTTTCAGTCCGAAGTTCCTGAGATCTATGACAACACCGTGGTGATTCGCGCCATTGCGCGCGAAGCCGGCGAGCGCACCAAAATCGCCGTGCAAAGCCGCGATAAGGATGTGGACCCGGTTGGTGCCTGCGTCGGCATGAAGGGCATGCGTGTGCAATCGATCATTCGCGAATTGCGCGGCGAAAAAATCGACATCATCGAATTCAGCGAAGAGATCACCACGTTTGCCGAGAAGGCTCTGCAGCCGGCAAAGGTCAGCCGCGTCTCGATCGCTGACCTGACCGACAAACAGCTGGAAGTCATCGTCGACGATACGCAGTTGTCGCTCGCCATCGGCAAAAAGGGCCAGAACGTTCGCCTTGCAGCGAAGCTTCTGGGATGGAAGATCGACATCAAGAGCGAGGAAGAGAAGCGCCAGGAAGTGGAGCAGCAGATGCAGGCTCTCTCCGGCGGCCCCACCACGCCCATCGAGCAAGTCACCGAACTCGGCGAAGGCATCATTCAGAAACTTGTCGCTGCAGGCATCACGACGGTTGAAAATCTGGCCGACATGACACCGGAACAGCTGGAAGAAATCCCGGGCATCGGCGAAAAAACACTGGAGCGCATCAGCGTTGCCGTTCGCCACTACTTCGGCCACTTCGAAGAAGGCGAAGAAGGAGCAGCTACTGCAACCGCCGGGGAACCGGCAGACGAACCCGCGTCGCAGTCTGCCGCGGCCGATACCGAACAGCGCGAAGAAGGCTCGTCTGAAATCGAGACACCCGAAGCGGCTGTCGGCACTGCGGAAGCAGAGCTGGAGAACGCTCAGGAGACCCTGGAAGAAGCCGAAATGTTGCGCAGCGCCGGGGCTGAAGAGCTCGCCGAAGAACCCGAAGTCGAGACAGATATCTCGGATGAGGCTGACGTTGAAAGCCTGACGGCAGCCGAGTTAGCAGTGGAGAATGTGCCACTAGCCGACGAAGCGGAGCTCCCCGAGTTGGAAGCAGAAGAGAACGAAGTAGGCAAGACCGAAACCGATGAATAGGCCGAATGAGCGCGCGTGCAAGATGCGCTGCGTTTCTGAAGGCGATTCAGGCGATAATGGAAGTTCAAGCACAAGCCACTGCCATGAGGTAGCTATGAGCAACTAAGGGCTTTGGGCAGCATTTCTGAAAAGAGGCGGATGAGTAAGGTTCGAATCAATGATCTCGCGAGAGAGTTGGAAGTCAAGAGCCGCCAGATTCTTGACGTGTTGGCGGAGCTCGGCCTGGGAGCGGGTAAAACCCACTCCAGCTCGCTAGAGGAAGATGAAGCCGAGAAGGTGCGCGGGCAATTCAATCATGGCGCGCGTCCAGCCAGCCATGCAGGTTCTGGCGCGTCGTCACGCGGTCCACAGGGGATTGCACCCAAAATCGATCTGTCGCATGTCTCCAAGCCCGGCGACGTGATGAAGGCCATCCTGGCCAAGAAACAGGAAGACGAAGCGGGGGCCAGAAGGATCCACACCCCCGCGCGTCCGACACCTGTTGCAGCACCGGCGACACCAGCCAAACCAGCCCCACCCGTTGTCGCAGCTCCTCCCGTCGCGGCGACCGCAGCCACTCGCCCGGAACCTAGAAAGATTATGCCGCCGGTAAGGCAGGCGCCTCCCATCGTTGCCGCCCCGCCTGCGGCTCGTGCCATCGCGAGCAAGCCGCCCGTCGGACCCATCGTGGCCAAGGCTCCCCCAGGAGCAGTCCCCGCGCGTCCGGCCGTTGCCGTTGTGCCGCCCGCAGTCACCGTCGTGGTAAAGCCCCCGGCTCCGTCTCCTGCCCGCGAAGGTCAGACGCAGGTTGCCGAAGCTGCTGCCGCTGCAAAGCCGCAGACCCCTCCGCCTGCTCCGGTCGCACCGGCACCGGTTCCTGTCGAGGCTTCCGCCGCTTCTCCTTCCGCATCCGCTGCAATTTCGGCGGAGCCGACAATCGCTGCTTCCGCGTCTGCCCCCGCGCCCACCACCGAGAAAGTTCATACGCCAACTTCATTCATCGAAACATCTGTTCCAGTGCCGTCAGCACCAGTGGCCGCAGCGCCTGAAACTCCAGCCGTTTCACGCGTTCCCGATGTAACACCTCCGCCGATTCGACGCGTCGTGATGCCGCAGACAGGCCCGCGCCCCGTCTACAAAGCGCCCGTTGGAGTTCCGGCCGCCTCCGCTCCAGCCGCAGCCTCCGGTCAGCTCGGTGGAATTCAGCGCGGGAGGCCTATCTTCGATCGACGGCCCGCCGGAGGCCCCTCTAATGCCGGCGGCTTCACTCCGCGTCCTCCCCAAGGTCAAGGCGCGCCCGGACAATTCCCCGGCGGCCCGCGGCCCAAGCATCCCACGCGCACTACACCTGGCGGTTTCCAGGGGGCAGGCGGACCCGGTGGCCCAGGCGGGCGTCCCGGCTTCGGCGCACGGCCCGGCTTTGGCGCCCCGCGACCCGGTGGGTTCGGCGGCGCGCGGCCAGGTGGATTCGGTGGCCCTCCCGGCACAACACCACCTCCCGGAGAAGCGCCCCGTGCCCAACGAGCCAGCAACGCGCGCGGCCGTGGCGGACGCCAGCAGTATCCGAAAACTAAAGAAGGCCCAATGAAGGGCTTTGTGCCGCCCCCACGCTTCGGTGGCGGAACTCAATACAGCAATGAGCCGCTGCCCATCACGCGTGAAATCACCGTGACCGAGGGCATCAGCGTAAAGGACCTGGCCGAAAAGCTCGAAGTCCGCGCCAAGGACCTGATTGCCACTCTGCTCATGCGTGGCGTCTTCGTCACCGTCAACCAGTCACTCGACGCCGAAATGGTGAAGGACGTTGCCGCCAAGTTTGGCGCGGCTGCCACCGTCATCAGCTACGAAGAAGAGCTGGCCAATCAGGCGATCGAAGAAGTGCTTGAAGCTCCCAACTCAGACGAGCTTGAGGTTCCCCGTGCACCCGTCGTCACCGTCATGGGCCACGTCGATCACGGCAAGACCTCGCTCCTCGATGCCATTCGTGAAACCGACGTAGCCGCGGGCGAAGCCGGCGGCATCACCCAGCACATCGGCGCCTACAAGGTTAAGTTCACAAAAGAAGGCTCTCCTGCCTCCGGGCGCGAGATCGTCTTTCTCGATACGCCAGGCCACGAAGCCTTTACCCGCATGAGAGCCCGCGGCGCCAAGGTGACGGACATCGTCGTCATCGTCGTGGCTGCGGATGACGGCGTCATGCCACAGACCCTCGAAGCCATCGATCATGCCAAGGCCGCGGAAGTGCCGATCATCGTAGCCGTCAACAAAATCGACAAGCCTGAGGCGAATCCCGATCGCGTGAAAAAGCAGCTCGCCGATCGCGGACTCATTCCCGAAGAATGGGCAGCCGGCAGCGAAGGCACGGTTTTCGTGGAAGTCTCCGCGAAGAAGCGCCTCAACCTCGATCTGCTTCTCGAAATGATCTGCCTGGTCTCCGACATCAAGGCGCCCAAGGCTACGCCAACCCGCAAAGCCGTCGGCTCCGTCCTCGAAGCGCAGCTCGATCGCGGCCGCGGTGCCGTGGCCACCGTTCTGGTACAGGACGGCACGCTGCACCTCAACGACAGCTACATCGTCGGCAACACCTTCGGCAAAGTACGCGCCATGTTCGACGATCGCGGACGCGCCCTCGAAGAAGCCGGCCCGTCCACGCCAGTCGCCGTCCTCGGCCTCGAATCCATGCCGGATTCAGGCGACACTTTCCTCGTCGTTGCCGATCGCGACAAGGCCAAGGGCATCGCACAATACCGCAAGATGAAGGAGCGCGAGGCGCAGCTCGCCAAGAGCTCCCGCGTCTCTCTCGAAGGCCTTGCGGAGCAGATTCGCCAAGCCGGCGTGAAAGACCTGCCCCTCATCATCAAGGGCGACGTCACCGGCTCCGTCGAAGTGCTGGCCGACTCGCTCGTCAAAATGTCCACGGACAAGGTGCGCGTCAAGGTGCTCCACTCCGGCGTCGGTTCCATCACCGAGAGCGACGTGCTTCTCGCCGCAGCTTCAAACGCCATCATCATCGGCTTCAACGTGCGCCCCGAGCGCAAGGCTGCCGAGCTGGCGCAACAGGAAGCCGTCCAGATCCGCCTCCACTCCATCATCTACGAGCTGCAGGATGAAATGCGTCTCGCCATGATGGGTCTGCTTGAACCCACGTTCAAGGAGAACTATCTCGGCCGCGCCGAAGTCCTCACCGTCTTCAGGATTCCCAAGGTCGGCACCATCGCTGGTTGCCGCGTACAGGACGGAGTCATCCGTCGCGACGCGGAAATCAAGGTGATGCGCGACGGCGAGCAGGTCCACAAAGGCAAAATCGGCTCGCTCAAGCGATTCAAGGATGACGCCCGCGAAGTCACCAACGGCATGGAGTGCGGCATCGGCATCGCCAACTACGGCGACCTGAAAGAAGGCGACCTTCTCGAAGCCTTCTCCACCGAGAAGATGGCCGCCGACCTGGGTCAACTCACCTCGGCCAAAGCCTAACCTTCACCCATATCAGAGAACGGGCCCGCCTTCTCCACACGAGAGGCGGGCCGCTTTATTTCTACACCCAGACAATTCCACCACTCTGAATCAGGCTCCATATTCAACGAGACTCTATATCCAATGAGTTGTCATCCTGAGGGAGAGCAGCGAGTCGAAGGACCTGCGGTTGTCTTTGCTTTTGTCTTTGTCATCCTGAGAATCCGCGCGTTCGTCGGGGGTCCCCAAGGACAGGTCAGCGTACGTGGGGTAAGCGGAGCGAAGGAATCTGCTTTTACTTTTCCTCGCATCAATCAGCACAAAAATGGGTGCCCCGGGTCCAAAATCCGGCGAAATCAAGGGCTGGAAGACCAAGGAATGGGGCGACACCGTCAAGGTCGACAAGCTACTGGTAGTGTCCTAATTAGGACACTACCAAGCTGCTCGACGACGCCAATCCCAACGAGTTTGACGCACTGGTACTGCCCGGCGGCGTAATCAATCCCGACAACGTGCGCCAGTTCGTCTCAACCGGAAAAACAGTAGCGGCAATCTGCCACGGTCCGTGGACGCTGCTCGAGGCAGGCGCGCTCAAGGGCAAGACGGTGACATCGTGGCCGTCGCTGAAAACCGACTTGAGAAACGCCGGGGCCAACTGGATCGATCAGGAAGTAGTCACCGACGGGCAATTCATCTTCAGCCGCAAACCCGACGACATTCCCGCCTTCAGCAAGGCCATCATCGAAGCAGTCAGTCAAGGCGCAAAGCCGCAGCGTAACCTGAACGGCGGCGAATCAGAACGGATATCGCTCCGCCTGAATACAGTGCTGAGCGATCGTCCGGCTCAACCCAACCACGTTTGCAGGAGTGAACTTCGCCAGCCTGCGCAAAATCGCAAGTTGCGTGCGAAGCATATCGCCTTCGGCACACGCGGCCAGGATGCGCCGCGCCACATGCTCGCCCAAGCCTATACTCTCGTCGGCAAGCAGGCTGGTAACAGCAGCAGCCGCATCGGCGGAGCCTTTTCCTGCGGCGGCTAGCTTGCGGGCGCGCAAGAGTGCCGACTCCAGCGCGTAGACCTGCCCGATCATGTCGGCCAAATCAGCCATCACTTCCTGCTGATCCTGCAAGGCGCTCATGTAGCGCTGGCTGGCCACACCGGCAGCAAACAGCGCAACCTTTTTCAACGCGCCAAGCACCTCGGCTTCTCGCGCCAGCGCTTCGTTCGCAAGCTCGCCGCCATCGAATGAAGGCGGTTGCATAACTTCGTCCATCACGTTCTTGATCGCGCCCAACAGCGGAAGTTCGCCCTTCAGCGCGCGCTTCATCAACCACCCGGTAATAATTAGGCGATTGATTTCGTTCGTTCCTTCGAAGATGCGGTTGATACGCGCATCGCGATAGTAGCGCTCGGCAGGATACTCCTCAACGTACCCATAACCGCCCATCGTTGCGACCAACTCGTCGGCCACCAGCGTTAGCATCTCCGACCCGTAGACCTTCAGAATCGAGCACTCGACGGCATACTCCTCGATCCGCCGTTGAATCTCCCGCGGCTCATGCCGCTTATCACCCAATGCTTCCAGACCCGCGTCGATCATGCCTGCAGTGCGATAAACCATGCTTTCGGCCGCATAGAGCTGCGCTACGCTCGCAGAGATCTTTCGTTGAATCAATCCAAATTCGGAGATCGATTTCCCGAATGCCTTGCGCTCCTTGGCATAGCGAATCATATGAGCCAGCGCGTGGCGCCCTCCACCCACGCACGCAACTCCCAACTTGAATCGTCCCACGTTGAGAACGTTGAAGGCGATGTGGTGGCCCTTCCCCGCATCGCCCAGCAGATTCGTTGCCGGGATCGTGCACCCATCCAGAATCACAGGGCACGTCGATGATCCGCGAATGCCAAGCTTGTGCTCCTCCGCTCCAACCTTCAATCCGGGCGATGTCCGCTCGACGAGGAACGCAGAGAACTTTTCTCCATCGATTTTGGCAAACACCGTGTACAGATCCGCGATGCCGCCATTGGTGGTCCACATCTTTTCGCCGTTCAGCGTATAGGATTTCCCGTCGGCAGAGAGTGTCGCCCGCGTTCGAATGTTCATCGCGTCAGAGCCAGACGTCGATTCAGACAGACAATAAGCGCTGATCCATTCCGCCGTCGCCAGCTTCGGCAGATAACGCCGCTTCTGCTCCTCGGTCCCATACCAGACCAGCGGCAAGGTGCCGATACCGATCTGGGCGCCAAATGCCGTGGAGAAACTGGCCAGCACCGACAAGTGATCGGTGATGACCGTTGAGCTGATCTTGTCCAGCCCCATGCCGCCGTATTCCTCGGGAATCCCAACCCCGGTAAATCCGAGGTCCCCGGCCTTCCTCATCAGTGCGGGCAGCACGCCCGCTTTCTTCGCCTCAATCTCCGCCGCAGCGGGCAGAATTTCCTCACGCGCAAATTGTGCAGCGGTCGAGGCAAACTGCCGCTGCTCCTCGGTCAAATCCTCTGGGGTGAAGACTTCCCCCGGCGTCCGGGTCTCGATCAGGAAACTGCCACCTGCAGCGGCTGAAATCGGCAAGCTTGCAACAGTAGACATGAATGCGTAATTCTCCTGGCTGAGCCCACCTTACGCCAGCGGCGGAGAAGCCCGCAACTCGGGTACCCAGCTCCCTGTCTTTTGCCCATCGCTTACAATGGACTTTGATCCCTCCATGGAGGCTTCGCCCTGTTTGCCACGCTTGCTGACCGCATAAATTCCTTGTCCGGATCGTTCAGCGAGCTGTCGCAACGCGCGGCCGTGTACCTTGCCTTCGCCCCTCAAACCGGATTGCGGCACTACCTCAAAATGCAGTATGCCGACCAGACCTTCAGGGGCCTTTACCACTGGAACTGGTTTGACCTGGTGCTGCTTATCCCCTATTTCGCGGTGATGATCGTGCTGTCGATCTATGGAGTGCACCGCTATACACTCTGCTATCTCTACCGCAAATACCGCAAGAATTACGATCCCAATCCACCGCGCGAGTTCGCCGAGCTGCCGCGTGTAACGGTCCAGTTACCTATCTATAATGAGCAATTCGTCATTGATCGCCTGCTTGAGGCCATCTGCGCGATGGAATATCCGCGCGAAAAGCTGGAGATCCAGGTGCTCGATGACTCGACCGACGAGACTTCACAAGTCGCTTCCGCCCTCGTCGATCGCTATGCCGCGCTCGGCCACCCAATCGTTTATATCCACCGCACCAATCGTTATGGATTCAAAGCCGGCGCCCTGGATGCGGGCCTGAAGATGGCGCAGGGTGAATATGTCGCCATCTTCGACGCAGATTTTGTTCCGCCGCCCGACTGGCTCATGAAGGTGATTCACCATTTCTCCGATCCGAAGATCGGCATGGTGCAAACGCGTTGGACTTACCTGAATCGCGACTACAGCATGTTGACGCAGATTGAGGCCATCCTGCTCGACGGCCATTTCATCCTGGAGCACGGTGCCCGCTCGCGTTCAGGAGATTTCTTCAACTTCAACGGCACAGCAGGCATGTGGCGGCGTAAGGCCATCTTCGATGGCGGCGGCTGGCAGCATGACACACTTACCGAAGACACCGACCTGAGTTATCGCTCGCAGATGGCCGGTTGGAAGTTCAAATACCTGCCTGAGGTTGAGTGCCCCTCCGAGCTCCCCATCGAGATGACGGCCTTCAAGACGCAGCAGGCGCGATGGGCCAAGGGTCTCATCCAAACCAGCATCAAGCTGCTGCCCATCATCTTCCGGTCGAAAGAACCGCGCCGCATCAAGATCGAATCTGTCTACCACCTGACCGCCAATATGAGCTATCCGCTGATGGTCGTCATGTCCGCACTGCTCATGCCGGCCATGATCTGTCGCTTCTATCAAGGGTGGTTCCAGATGCTGCTGATCGACGTGCCGCTGTTTACGGCTTCGTCATTTTCCATTGCGGTCTTCTATGTGGCAAGCCAGCGGGTTATTTTTCCAAAGACCTGGATGAAGACCTTCCTCTACCTGCCGTTTTTGATGGCTCTGGGAATTGGCCTCACGGTGACAAATACCAAGGCGGTAATGGAAGCGCTCTTCGGGATCCAGAGCGCGTTTGTGCGCACGCCGAAATACCGAGTGGCCAAGAAGGGTGAAAAATCGCAAGCCGCCAAGTATCGCAAACGCCTCGTGCTGGCACCCTGGATCGAATTGCTGTTCGGCGCATATTTCTTTCTGGCGATTCTTTACACCTTCTCCAATCACAACTATTTCACCGCACCATTTCTCATTCTCTTTGTCGTCGGCTACTGGTACACAGGCCTGATGAGCCTCCTGCAAGGGCGCTTTGAACGCTGGCGTATAGGCGGCGCGAACACCGACGAGTCGAGCCCCAAACCCTTCCCCGTCGGCGTGTAATTCTGCGCCAGACGTTCTTTTCAACGCGAGCGCGGAACTGATTTCACCTCAGCGACGTATTTTCCGAGATGCTGAGCCACGCCCGCATTCCATTCCTGTGCCTGATTTTGGCATTGTTCCGCGTAGCGATCCCAGGGCAAGGCCACGCAGTGCCACAGCCCTCAGAACCCGTCCAGGCCGTTTTAAATAGCAACCAATATGATCTCGAGATCGCAGGGCGCACACTGCTCCTGAACGAGGCGAGAAGCAACAGCTACTTTCTGCTCGGCGAATTGCATGGTGAAAATGAGATTCCTGCACTGATAGATGCCCTTTGGCCGGCGATGTGGAAGGCTGGTTATCGGCACATCGGCGCTGAGATTAGTCCATGGGCCGCCTATCAACTCGAGTTCGCTCCAGTCGGACACGGCCCTCGGATCACTGGGCTCTGGACGCGACGTCAAGCCATGAATGCGCATGCCGTCGCCAGTCCGGGTACGAGCGTGCTCTGGGGATGCGACATGGAGGAGATGCAGCCGGAGTCGCTCATCCGCGAACTCGCTGCACTGAATTCAAGCAACCCTGTCCTGCAAGAAATGGTGCAACTCACGGGGAAAGGCTACTCTAGAAAACTTTCTCCCACTCTGATCGAGCTCGCAACGAAAGCCGGCCCGATGAAGGACAAGATCATCGGTGGCATCTCTCTTCGCCAGAATCTTCTGGCAACTCTCGAGATCGACAAAAACCGGGCCTCGCCGCAAACGAAGATGATTGCGCAAAACGAGCGGGAACTGCTGATGAAGCAGCAATTCCTCGCGCATCTGCAGCACGAATCACAACCAGGTTCCAAAGTGTTGCTTCGCTTCGGGCGCAATCATCTTCATCGTGGCTTCGATGCGCGTGGCATCTCCACCCTCGGTAACTTTGTGGCCGAATACGCAACCGCGCACGGGCAGCAGGCATTCAACGTTGGCGCCTTCGCCGCGGGTGGCAAAGAAACACTGATGGGCGAGACCTGGGATGCGGACGAACGCCAGGACGAACCAACGTTTGCCCTGCTCGCGGAGAACGCAAAGTATCCCGCAACGCTCTTCGATTTGCGGCCGCTTCGCCCTTTGCTCCACGGCATACCGCAGGAAAAGCGAACTCCGCTTGAGGTCAACCTCATCTACTGGGCCGATTCTTACGACGCTCTGATCTGCTACAAGACCGTCACCCCGTTGGCCCAGGAATAGACGATCTTTCCTGCCACCGTTGCCTTCGGCCCGTCCGATACAATACCAATAAGCGCCTGCCGTACCGGGGAGGGGCCAAAACCAGGGATTACTTCGGCCGGAGCCATAGTTCCGAAGTTGACGCGACCATCAGGGAGCGGCAACCGATGAAAAATCTCACAAGGATTCACTGTCCCTGGTTTTGCCTTTGAATCCCTGGGCCGCCAGGCGCATCAACGCATTATGCTAGCGAAAAATCTGCCGGAAGCCCTGACCTTCGATGATGTGCTGCTGGTGCCCGCCTACAGCGACGTAGTGCCGGCACACGTGAGTACGCAAACTCAGTTGACCCGCGACATCACCCTGAATACACCGCTGCTGTCAGCAGCAATGGATACGGTAACCGAGTCGCGCATGGCCATTGCGATGGCGCAATTGGGTGGCATCGGCATCGTGCATCGCAATCTATCCATCGCGGCTCAGGCTGGCGAAATCGACAAGGTGAAGCGCTCTGAGAGCGGCATGATCGTCGATCCGGTCACGATCGGACCCGATCAATTCATTGCGGACGCGCTCGAAGTGATGCGCCGCTACAAGATCTCTGGCGTTCCTGTCACGCAGGGCAAGCGCCTTGTGGGCATCCTCACCAACCGCGATCTGCGCTTTGAAACACGAACTGACATTCCGGTTGGCGACATCATGACCAAGGAGCACTTGATCACTGTTCCCGTGGGAACCACTCTCGAAGAGGCCGAGCTGATCTTGCACAAGCATCGCGTGGAAAAACTCCTCGTGGTCAACGATCAGTACGAGCTGATGGGGCTCATCACGGTCAAGGACATCCAGAAGAAACTCAAGTATCCCAGCGCGAGCAAAGACGAACAAGGCCGGCTGCGTGTGGGCGGAGCGATCGGTGCCACAGGCGACTTTCTGGAGCGCGCCGCGGAATTGGTGGCCGCGCGCGCCGACGTTCTCGCCCTTGACTCGGCACACGGCCACTCCTCGCGCGTGCTTGAGGCAGTGACCGCAGTGAAGAAGGCATTCCCACAGGTCGGATTGCTGGCCGGCAACGTTGCGACCTACGAAGGCGCACTCGCCCTGATCGATGCTGGTGCGGACGCGATCAAGGTTGGCATCGGGCCTGGCTCCATCTGCACCACACGCATGGTCACCGGTGCCGGCATGCCGCAGATCACAGCTATATCTGAAGCTGCACGCGCCGCGATGGAGCGCGGAGTTCCGGTGATTGCTGACGGCGGCATTAAGTATTCCGGAGAAGTCACCAAGGCCATCGCAGCCGGCGCCAGTTCCGTCATGATCGGCTCGCTCTTCGCCGGTGTGGATGAAAGCCCTGGCGAGACCATTCTCTATCAGGGCCGCAGCTTCAAGAGCTATCGTGGCATGGGCTCGCTCACGGCCATGAGTCAGGGATCCGGCGAGCGCTATTTTCAGTCGAGCTCCGATCTGACAAGCAGCGATGCGAGCACCGAGGGCGTGGTTCAACGCGAGCGCAACGGAGGGAATCGTCTGGCGAAATTTGTTCCCGAAGGAATCGAAGGCCGTGTTCCCTACCGCGGGCCGCTTGAGTCGATGATCTATCAGTTAGTTGGCGGGTTACGCTCCGGCATGGGCTATCTGGGCTGCGGCACGATTGCAGAATTGCAGGAAAAAGGGCAATTCGTGCGCATCTCCGGTGCCGGCCTGCGCGAAAGCCACGTGCACGACGTCATCATTACCAGAGAAGCCCCGAATTATCACGTAGAGTGATCCAGGTTGGCGTGAAGGTGGCATCCTCGAGTCTAGAGGTTGAGTGAAGCTGTCCCGTTCGCTTCTCCCGATCTGTCCCGATCTGCCCTTATAGAGAACGCATTGGAGTCACTGGCTCGTTCGCCGTAGAAAGGCCTCCTTCATTGAATACTTCATCTGAAGAACCAAATACATTTTTCTACTGGGTTCGCGCTTGGTTTCCGGTAGCAATCGGCATCCTTGTCATCGCCACCGAGTCGACGGAATACTTTGGCGCCGATCGTACTTCCGGTCCGCTGCGCTGGGTTTGGGAGCATCTTTTTGGCGCCGTCAGTAACGGGCGTTGGTCCATGATCCATCACTACATTCGCAAGGCGGGACACTTCACGGGATACGGCCTTGTCGCTCTCGCATGGCTGCGCGCTTTGTGGATGAGCTTCCCGCGTCTCAGCTTTCTTCAAGATGCATCTCTTGCCTTGCTCGCGACGGCAATGATCGCCAGCGCCGATGAAATTCATCAGACGTTTTTACCCAACAGGACGGGAATGGCTCGCGACGTAGTGCTCGATTGCTGCGGCGCGATTATGATGCAGCTGGTCTTCTTTCTCGTTCTAAAACTTACTTCGCGCAGCTGGCTTGAAAGGCCGATTTAGATCTACAGTTTTACCCAATCAACCTTGAGGAAGTAAATTGCGGGAGGCGACAACCCTCCCTTGCGAGGATCCTTCTAGCATCGACAAACAGTTGTGATCCGGTCACCGAACCGGATCTTCAAAAACTCGGAAAGGCAGGGGCGAAGTCTCGCGAGGGGTTTCGCCCTTTGCACGTTGAGCTAAACTCCAAACATTCCCTCTTATGAAACCGCGCGCAGACATCCGAATCGGCATCTCCGGCTGGCGCTATGAAGGCTGGCAGGGAACCTTTTACCCGAAAGCCCTTGCGCAGAAGAAGGAGCTCCAGTTTGCCTCACAGCACTTCAACAGCATCGAGCTGAACGGTTCGTTCTATTCGCTACAGCGGCCGTCGAGCTTCAAGAGCTGGAGCGACGACACGCCCGAGGATTTTGTCTTCTCCATTAAGGCGCCGCGTTTCATAACGCACATCCGGCGCCTCAAGGATGTGGAAGGACCGATGGCCAATTTCTGTGCGCAAGGGATTCTGCGGCTGGGCAAGAAGTTGGGTCCAATCCTGTGGCAGTTGCCGCCAAGCTTCAAGTTTGAGGCGGAACTGTTCGAGAGCTTCTTCAAGCTTCTCCCCAGAACACACAAGGAAGCCGCGAACATCGGAGCCAATCACGATCGATGGATGAATGGCCGCACGGGGCTCGAAGTGGAAGAGGACGCGCCCCTGCACCATGCCGTCGAGGTCCGCCACAAGAGCTTTGCCCATGAGGAGTTCATCTCCATTCTGCGCAAACACCAGGTCGCGCTGGTCGTCGCCGACACGGTTGAGTGGCCGCGACTCTTCGACATCACCGCCGCCTTCATGTATTGCCGCTTGCATGGCAGCGAGAAGCTCTATGCCAGCGGATACGATGACGACGCCATCGACGCGTGGGCAAAACGAGTCCTCGCATGGTCGCATGGCGAGGAAGTTACAGACGGCACAAAGGCCAGCCCGACCGACGGTCCGAAGCAATCGACCCGCGATGTCTTCGTCTACTTCGACAATGACATGAAGGTGCGTGCGCCGTTCGATGCGCAGAGCCTTCAGAAGAGAATCGACAAACTGCGCGCGAGCTAGTCACTGGAAAATTGTTCCACGTGGAACAATCCGGACTGGCCGTCCAGGCAAGGGCTTCGCGTGACCCCTCTCAGAATTGTTCCACGTGGAACAATTGTGAGAATTGGCACAGGTGTTGGTGGGGATTTGCGAAGAAATAGATATCAGGAACTTGATTGCGGCCGCGTTTCGTGATGAATCCGTGCTTTTTTCGCGGCTTCACAAGCGGGTCCAATTCTCTGCAAATTTGCCGCGAAAAAACGCAAATTTAGAAAGGGGGGGTCTCCACGGGGTTGGCGGAGTAGTAATCCCATGGGGGGTGGGGACCCCTCCGCGCACAACGGGGACATGGCTGACCGACTGACAGGATCATACTTGTCCCGATGCTGCGCTATCGCCGCCTGATTCTACGCAAGGAATGGATTGGTCGGAATGGCGTGGGTTGTAGTGTCATCGAATTCCGGCGTCAAGCATTTTGATGGAGTCCACTTCTAAGGCCCATCACTCTTCTTCTAATGGAAGGCCACGCGCGGCGCATGAAGAGTGTGACAAAGAACAGAGACAGTTCGCGATTCACGCGGAACAATGTGCCCGGCACAGTCGTAGTTCCAGACAAGGATACCCACAATGGCAAGCGATGTGAAGATTGCTTTACGGCAGTTGAGGAAGTCACCGGGATTTGCAGTGACGGCGATTCTTACACTGGCGCTGGGGATTGGGGCCAACGCCGTTGTATTCGGCGTGTTGAACGCTGTGGTGTTGCATCCGGTGAAGGTGCCGCATGCGCAGAATCTCTACATGGTGCAGCATTTCCAGTATCCGTCGCATTCATATCTCGATTATCTGGATCTGCGCGACCGGAATCGCTCCTTTGAGAGCCTGCTGTTGTCCAACATCATGGGGCCGTTGGGAGTGGATGAGGGCGGCGGGAAGCCGTCGACGGCGTGGCCCTACCTGACGAGCGGGAACTACTTCGATGGGCTTGGGATTCAGCCGTATCTGGGGCGGTTTTTTCATGGTTCCGATGAGCATGGGACGAACAGCGCTCCGTATGTGGTACTGAGCTATGCCTACTGGCACGGTCATTTTCATGCCGACGCGGGCATTGTGGGGCGGACGGTCCAGCTGAACAAGCACCCGCTCACGATCATTGGCGTGGCGCCGCCGGAGTTTCGCGGGACTGAGCTCTTTTTTGCGCCGGCGATGTGGATTCCGATGGTGGAGCAGCCCATGCTCGGGGGCTACGACGAGCTGAAGCAGCGCGGCAATCACTCTTCGTTTGTCGAGGGACGGCTGAAGCCGGGAGTGACACCGGAGCAGGCGTTGGCGGACCTGAATTCGATTGGTGCGTGGCTCTCGAAGACTTACCCGGTTGACGACGATGGCATAAAGTTCACGCTGGCGCGGCCGGGATTGATTGGCGATATGCTTGGGGGACCGGCGCGGGCCTTCATGGCTGGATTGATGCTGCTGGCTGGACTGATTCTGCTGGCGGCGTGCGCGAACCTGGGAAGCTTGTTTGCAGCGCGCGCGGCAGATCGCGCGAAGGAGACGGCGCTGCGGCTGGCGTTGGGATCGCGGCGTGGGATCATTCTTCGGCAGATGCTGACCGAGGCGGTGCTGGTTTCGCTGTCTGGTGGAGTGCTGGGGCTTGCCGGGGGCGTGGTGGTTCTTCACTGGTTGAGCATGTGGCAGCCGATGCCTGATATTCCGATTAATGTGCCGGTGAATCCGGATGCTGGTACTTATGCTGTGGCGCTGCTGCTGGCGCTCGGGAGCGGCCTGCTGTTCGGCATGGTGCCGGTGCGGCAGGTGATGCGC
>Ga0182024_10007863_pt1 | contig 22827 bp, 21 predicted proteins | sample P32metaG_FD_120480 | JGI IMG/M metagenome (GOLD analysis project Ga0182024, IMG submission 120480) | Permafrost microbial communities from Stordalen Mire, Sweden - P3-2 metaG (Illumina Assembly) | ecosystem: Environmental > Terrestrial > Soil > Wetlands > Permafrost | place: Sweden: Stordalen... | reverse complement strand
TTGACGCCAAACGAGTTCGCTGCGCTTAAAGGACAGGAAATACAACCGCCCCAGGAGGGCGAAATTAACCACGGTCTCTACTTATGAATGGCGGGAAGTTGGGGAGCACGCCAGGGGGGTTCGGCGATCCGGATTTTCGTAAATTCGCACGAGAGCATTGGGTTGACCCGGATTCTAACCGGCCAATCGTAGAGTTATAGATCTCGCGGGGCTTCCCGACGAAGCTCAAGTTGCATGAGCGGTAATGAACTCGCCGGGAAAATTCGAGACGCACCCCATCACGTGCGTGATGGCTTCGCGGTCGTATTCGTCGCCCGAACTATAACCCTCGAAAAAGGAATTCATTCGGGTGACGCGCGAGGACCACTCGTTCACCGCTTGTAGCCCGAGTGACACGCCATAATTCGTGAAGGCGAACTTCACTTGCGGCAAACCCGGCTCCCGGGAGAAGTAACAAGGCGGTTTAATCCACATCCGATCGAGCATCGCGAGACTTCGATCGCGCTGGACCGACGCCCAAGTCTCGCCGGGGAAGAAGTGAGTCATCCAGAGCATCATCCCGAGCCCCAGGTCCTGCTTAATTGCCAGCCCCGAGTATACCCGTTCGACGATGTCGCGCATCTGCCGAATCTCCTCGCGCAGCGCTTTAGCGTCGAGCGTTCGATATACGACGTAGCCGTGAAACGGATCGAGTGCGCCTGATCCAAAGCCCGGATACGGGCCGCTCAGGTCCTCCCGCATTTTCCAGAACACGCCGCGGCCAGGAACTACGAATGCTGAGTGTACATCCTTTGCGAGTCGAATCGCCTTTGCTCTGTATTCAGGAATGATGTTTCCGAGACGTCCCAGCGCAAATATCCACATCGCGAGGTAATGAAAGTACTGACCGTCGCGATCCGGAGCTTCGCCGATTCGGATGCCGCGAGGCCTTCCCAATACTCGTTCCACTTCAGCAACCACCAGTTGGGCCTGATCGAGGAACTTCTGCACCTTGAGCCGGTGGTACAGAGAAACGAGCAGGACGACTCCAAAAGCGTCAGTCCAAAGATATCGCATTCCATTCGGCCAGATGTGCTGTTGACGCATCCAGTCGAGCTTGGCCAGTACCTTGTCGATGTCCTCTGTCATGCTTCTACCCCAGGTAGGCTTCCCGAAGGACTACACGCCGAACGGAAATGTCTCGGGTACGCCGTGAGCAACGACGGGCGCGAGGGGCGCCACGGCGCGAGTCTCATCGAACCAGCCGTACTCGTCGAACTGACGTGGGAGGCAGGCCTGGAAATAGTGACTCTGCAACTCGGAGTCAGGCCGATAGATCACGCCGATAGCGCGTTCCAGGCGCGCGGCCGACAATTCATCTCTGACCGCTTTCCGGACCGGCTCCTTCAGGTGCAGCATGAATGCCCTCACACCCGAGTCGTGGCAGAGCCGCTCATAACTTGCTTCGTGCGAGGGCCGCACGCGTTTGATCTCCATCGGGCCGTCCCAATCCGAAGCTGCTGCGACCGTTCCGTGGTCGGTCCCGAAGCCGATGATATACGCGGAGTCCGCGAAACGAGCCCGGCACAGTTGCCCGATGTTGTGTTCGCCCCGCGCACTCATCTCTGTGGCCGCGGCATCTCCAACATGTGAGTTGTGAGCCCAGATGACAGCTTTGCTGCCAGTCCCGTGGAATTCGACCAGCCGCTCGAGCGTATCGAACATGTGTTGATCGCGAAGATTCCACGAGTCCGCCGAACCATAATACATTATGCGATAATAGCTCTCCGCGGCGGCGACCAGGCGCGCATTCTGCGCGGCATCGAAAAAGCGATCACCGTCGCGCTGCGAGTACTCGATTCGTCGCTTGAGCAGATCGCCGAGCATCGCAACAACTGTCTTTTCGCAGTTTCGATAGGGGTCGCTGAGGGCCGCCCGCCCATAGGCGGCGGGGTCGTGCTCCCACGGCGTCAGACGGCCGTAGCGTCGCCGCGCGATTGCGGCCATCGCGGGATCGACCCCATCAAGGTAGGTGATCACTGCGCCGATGGAAGTGAATAGACTGTACAGGTCGAGACCATAAAAACCGGCGCGCCGGTCCGGGTCGCGAATCTCGGTATTATAGGCGCGGAGCCATTCGACCATTTCCAATACTTCATGATTTCGCCACATCCAGATCGGGAATCGCGCGAAGGCTTTCCACTGCTCCTGACGCGCTGGAGCGAGGCGCACGTACTGATTGATTCGCGCCGCATCGGGCCAGTCGGCCTCAACCGCGACGAAATTGAAACCCCGTCGAAGGATCAGTTCCTTGGTGATGCGCGCGCGCATCCGATAGAACTCGGAAGTCCCATGGCTTGCTTCCCCCAGCAGGACCACGCGGGCATCGCCGATCCGATCGAGTAGCGGATTCACATCGAAATGTTCGAGATCGGAGATGGGCTCGGCGGCTTCGCGAATCAGCCGCGCTATGGTTGGTGGGCGGCTGCTCCGCGCAGATCTATCCCGCGCCGGCAGCTCGGCGCCCCATCCTTCGGCACCGATTAATGGGACGAATTGCACTTCGCCAAGATCTTCGCGATCGAATTTATGTTCACTGACTCGAGTCACTCGGATCAGGTGTTGAAGCCTCGACGTCTCTCCGACCGGGATGATCAGGCGCCCGCCCACGCATAGCTGATCGAGCAGCGGTTGTGGGACCTGTGGACCGCCCGCGGTCACGATGATCAAGTCGTAGGGCGCATGCTCGCTCCATCCGAGGGTGCCGTCGCCGTGAAGCGCATGGATGTTCCTGTAACCGAGATCGGCGAAGCGATCGCTGGCCGATTTTGCCAGCTCTTCGTGACGTTCGATCGTGTAGACCTCAGCCACCACTCGCGAAAGCACGGCGGCCGCATATCCGGAGCCGGTTCCGATCTCGAGTGCGCGATCCGTGGGACGCGGATCGAGGCTCTCGATCATCAACGCCACGATATATGGTTGTGAGATCGTCTGCTCCTCGAGGATCGGAAGCGCTGAGTCCTCATAGGCAAACTCGGCGACCTGCTCGGAGACAAAGGCCTCGCGCGGAACCGTCCGCATCGCCTCCAGGAGCGCGGGGTTACGGATCCCCCGGGCGGCAATCTGCGTTTTCACCATTTGTAGGCGTTGGATGCCGAAGTCTTTCATCGCGGTATTCCCCCTGTGGGCGTTGGCGGGACCATGCATCGGGCGCCCGACCCAGCCTAACGTCTAATTGTATTCCATCACAGCAATTCGAATGCCGAAGAATTTGACCTTATGTCGTAGGTCCAAATCGTCCTTCACGATTTCCTGCGCTCGACCGAGTTGCGCTCAACTCGAAAGGTCCGCCATCCACTTGATCTTCGCCTCAAACATCGAAGTGTTCGGAGTGGCTCGCATGGCGACAGGGAAAGTGTCTCCGGTCGCTCGTCGTAGGCGTTTCTGCTGGCTGTGTTTGACCAACAGGTTGGCCGCCTGGTCCAGCAGCATGTCGGGTTCCACCGTAATGACCGGCTTGGCCATCACGGCGTCTACCCGCGTGTGCTCGAGCTGGCCAACGTGCTGACGTAGATCCCGATCACTAACTATTCCGACCAACTGGCCACCCTTGACCACGGGCAGACGGCGAAAATTGCCCTTGTCCATTTTCCGCCGCGCTTCGTCGAGTGTATCGACCGGTGAGATAGTGGCAGGATTCTTGGTCTCCAACGGCGGATCAGCATTGAAGGCCTCTCCTTTTCGATCGAGCTACAAGTCGGGTCATTGAAGTCCCTCTCAAGCCAGCAAAAGGCCTGCCACCGGGGCGCGGTACCTGTATTGAGAAGGCGCTCCGTTCCAGCAATCACGTCGCCGACCAGAACCAATCGCAGTCGACCTTATTTGTTGTCTCCGAACGATACAGACTCGATGTTGCATGGTTCGATCGGAGTCGCCGTGGTTATGGCGACGGCCAAGCGTTAGCGAAGGGTGACTCATTCGGGAAAAGGAAAGTAACGACGCTATCCTCGAATTGGACCAGGATGCTCCGATATGGAGGTTACGAACCTCGCGCCGAATACGCGGCTGTTCCTCGAATGGGATCAGACCGATCGAAACGCAATTCGGCATATAACGTTGCGGAATTCGGAAGTGGTTTTCGCTCCCGATGGCTCTCTTCTCGCGAGTTTGCACTCGAAAGGCCACCAGTGCCGAAGTGAATTCGCGGTCTCTGGACATAAAAACTTTTCGGATTGGCACATCCGATGCACTCTGAAGGACAGCATCTCAAAACTCGATGCCCGGGATGGTGAATTCGAATGCAACGCCCAGTACAAATTACCTCACGTGATTTTCAACTGACCCCAGCTATGGAGGCGCAGATCCGCGAACATGCCGACGACCTTCAGCTCTATTTTCCGCGACTCACTGGATGCCACATCGTAGTAGAAGCGCCGGTTCATCATCACCGTAAAGGAGGTCCGTTCGACGTGCGGATCGATCTCCGTGTGCCCGGCGCGGACATCTCCGTCAACCACCAGTCCGCCGACGATTTGGCCATTGCGATCAGAGACGCATTCGATGCTGCCCGACGTCGCATCGAGGATCATCTTCGCGAGCTGAGGCGCGACGTCAAGGCGCATGAGCTACCGTCCGTTGGTCGCGTAGCTCGCGTTTTCCCAAAAGAGGGCTATGGATTTCTTGAGACCCCGGACAACCGCGAGGTCTATTTCCATCGCCACAGCGTCCTCCATGAGCATTTCGACGACTTGACGCCGGGAACGGCGGTGCGTTTTGCCGAAGAGGAGGGTGATGAAGGTCCCCAGGCGAGTACTGTCGCGATCGTTGGAGGCAATCGACCTCCAGTAGCCGGGCCGGCTTGACCGAGGGCGTTCGAAGATTGAAGCAGGAAGAGTAGGCCCGCGTGGTCGCGACCAGATCCGCGAGATATGCCGCACGTGCAATGGTGAAGGATGGTTCCAACTTATGGCAAGGTGGATGATTCCGATTTTCGGGTTGGTTCTGCTCGGAGCGGCTTCGAATTCCTGGGCAGACGAAGTTAGCGAAGGAAGAGTCTTGTACATGCGAAACTGCGCCGCATGCCACGGCGTCGAGGCTGATGGGAACGGCCCCGCGGCGCCGGCGCTAACGACCAAAGCTTCCGACCTTCGTGTTCTTTCGGCTCGATATGGAGCCCCGCTTCCGCAAGATCAAATCGCTCGATTCATCGACGGACGCGCAGACGTCGTCGCGCATGGTCCTCGCGACATGCCGGTCTGGGGCGACAAGGTGTGGGAATTTCCTGAGGGCAAGGGTAACCCACATCAGGTCACGCCGCGCGTTGCAGCGTTGATCGCCTACCTCCAGTCAATCCAGAAGACTGGACGCACCGCTTCATACGAGACGCATTGAGATACGCCCGACATCTGCGTCTGGCCGGGAGGCGAAAACGTAGTCATTCCGACGCCTAATCTCTAAGACGGTGTGCGGCACATTCCTCGCTAAAGGGGTCCATCAAATGATTTCGAAAATCATCAAAAAGCCGGGAGGTGATTGGAAGGTCGCTCCCAATCTCCTCGATTATGAGAAGGTCTGTGCGGAATTCTCCTGGGATGCCGCGCGGCGCGAACTCGACGGCCTGCCGTCCGGACGCGGGCTCAACGTCGCGCATGAGGCGATCGACCGCCACGCCACCGGACCGCTTCGCGATCATCTGGCGCTGCGATGCATCGGGAAGCGCGGCGAGCCGCGCGATTTCACATACGCCCACCTGCGTGCGCTCACAAATCGCTTCGCGAATGTGCTGAGACGCCTCGGCCTCGTCAAAGGTGAGCGGGTGTTCCTTCTGGCCGGACGCATTCCGGAGCTGTACATCAGCGCATTAGGGACGCTGAAAAACTGCAACGTCTTTTGCCCGCTGTTCTCAGCGTTCGGCCCAGAACCGATTCGTCAGCGGATTGGCATCGGCGATGGACGCGTGCTGGTGACGACCCCAATGCTTTACAAACGCAAGGTTGCTGATCTGCGCGCGTCGTTACCGGGGCTCAAACATGTGCTGCTGATCGGCACCCCTGAGGAAATCCGCGCGATTCCCAACACCCTCGATTTCCATCAGCTGATGAACGAGGTGCAGGACGATTTCGAGATTCCACCCACCGATCCTGAGGATCTTGCGCTGCTTCACTTCACCAGCGGCACCACCGGCAAGCCCAAGGGCGCAATGCATGTGCATGAGGCCGTCGTTGCGCATCACAAGACCGGCCAATTCGCGCTCGATTTTCATCCCGACGACATTTTCTGGTGCACCGCGGATCCTGGATGGATCACAGGCACCTCATACGGAATCATCGCGCCGCTCACCAACGGCATCACCAGCATCATCGACGAGGCGGAGTTCGATGCTGAGCGATGGTACGCGCTTATCCAGAATCAGAGGGTCACCGTCTGGTACACGGCGCCGACCGCGGTGCGCATGATGATGAAGATCGGCACCGAGGTGATTCGCAAATATGATCTTCGCAGTCTGCGCTTCATCGCCAGTGTGGGCGAGCCGCTAAATCCCGAGGCCGTGGTATGGGGGCAGGAGGCGTTTGGCCTTCCGATCCATGACAACTGGTGGCAGACGGAGACCGGCGGCATCATGATTTCGAACTACGCCACAATGGACATTCGTCCTGGCTCGATGGGCCGGCCGCTGCCGGGAATCACAGCTGGGCTCGTGCTGCGCCGCAAGGACGGCAGCATCGAGGAGGTTCGCGAAGCTGGAGTCGAAGGCGAACTCGCGCTGCGGCCAGGCTGGCCCTCGATGTTTCGCGGCTACCTGAACGAAGAGGAGCGCTATCGCAAATGCTTCGTAGGCGGATGGTATCTCACCGGCGACCTCGCCAAGCGGGACGATGACGGCTACTTCTGGTTCGTCGGTCGTGCCGACGACGTCATCAAATCCTCCGGTCATCTGATCGGGCCGTTTGAAGTGGAGAGCACATTGATGGAACATCCGGCGGTCGCGGAGGCCGGTGTCATCGGCAAGCCTGACCCAATGGCGGGCGAAATCGTGAAAGCATTCGTCGCGCTGAAGCCGGCCTTCGCAGCGAGCGAAGAGCTGCGCAGCGACCTGCTCGGCTTTGCGCGCAAACGCCTGGGTGCGGTGGTCGCTCCAAAGGAGATCGATTTCATCGCGAACGTGCCGAAGACGCGGAGCGGAAAAATCATGCGTCGGCTGCTCAAGGCTCGCGAACTCGGACTCCCCGAAGGTGACACCTCGACGCTGGAGAGCTTATAGAACATGGCGCTGAAACCAGACATCGTGACCTCGAACGTCGACGCCGATCATGCGCTGGCGCTATTGCAGGAGATGGTCCGCATCCGCCGCTTCGAAGAAAAATGCGCCGAGCTGTACAGCGCCACGAAGATTCGCGGATTCCTTCATCTATATATCGGTGAGGAGGCCGTCGCGGTCGGCGCGATGCGCGCACTGACGCCGGAAGATTCCGTCGTCGCGACCTACCGCGAGCACGGTCACGCGCTGCTGCGCGGGATTCCGGCCGGCGCGATCATGGCCGAGATGTTTGGCAAGCAGGAAGGATGCAGCCGGGGCCGCGGCGGCTCGATGCATCTGTTCGACGCGAAGCATCGATTCTTCGGCGGCAACGCGATTGTGGGTGGCGGGCTGCCGCTCGCCGTCGGCATCGCGCTGGCGGACAAGCTCGCGCATCGTTCGCGCGTCACTGCATGCTTCTTCGGCGATGGCGCGGTAGCTGAGGGCGAGTTTCACGAGTCTATGAATCTCGCGGCGTTGTGGAAGCTGCCAGTGCTCTTCTTCTGCGAGAACAACCTTTACGGGATGGGTACCGCGCTTCGTCGTGCGGAGTCGGAGACCGATCTATGCCTAAAGGCATCCTCTTACGAAATGCCGGCGTGGCCGGTCGACGGGATGGATGTAGTGGCTTGCGAGGAAGCCGCGCATCGCGCCGCCTTGGAGGTGCGCGGAGGCGCGGGGCCGTGCTTTCTCGAATTCCGCACGTACCGCTTCCGCGCACACTCGATGTACGATCCGCAGCTCTATCGCAGCAAAGTCGAAGTCGAGGAATGGAAGAAACACGATCCTATCAGCACCTTTCGGGATCGCTTGACCGCGGACGGCATTCTCGATGATGCGAAACTGAAGCTCATCGAAGATGCGGCCGCGGCGGAAATCGAAGAAGCGATCGCATTCGCCGAGGCAGGCACCTGGGAGCCAGACGAAGAACTTACGCGCTTTGCGTACTCGGAAGTAAAAGCATCGTGAGCGCGGATGTAACCAAGATAACGATTACCTATCGCGAGGCGATGCGGCAGGCGATTCGCGATGCGATGAATCGCGACGCGCGCGTTTTCCTGATGGGCGAGGATGTAGGCGCATACGGCGGATGTTACGCGGTGACCAAGGGACTGCTCGACGAGTTCGGTCCCGAGCGGATCCGCGACACACCGCTCTCCGAGTCGGCGTTCGTCGGTGCCGGAATCGGAGCGGCGATGAACGGCATGCGACCGATTGTGGAGATCATGACGGTTAACTTCAGCCTGCTGGCGCTCGATCAAATCATCAACAACGCGGCGACGATCCTTCACATGTCCGGCGGCCAGTTCAACATTCCACTCGTAATCAGGATGACCACCGGCGCGGGCCGTCAGCTCGCGGCGCAGCATTCGCACAGCCTCGAAGGATGGTACGCACACATTCCCGGCATCAAGGTGCTTGCACCGGCAACCTTGGAGGACGCGCGCGGGATGTTATGGACGGCGCTCGAAGATCCCGATCCGGTGCTCATCTTCGAACACGGCACGCTTTATAACATGGAAGGAGAACTGGCGGCTGACGCCGGACCAGTAGAGATTGCGAAAGCGGCGGTGCGGCGCGCGGGAAGCGACATTAGCCTGATCACGTACGGCGGCACCCTGTTTAAGACGCTGGAAGCCGCCGAGCAGCTCGCGTCATCCGGAATCGATGCGGAAGTTGTGGACCTGCGCACGCTACGGCCGCTCGATACCGAAACAATTCTCGATTCGGTGAATCGCACGCATCGCGCGGTGATCATCGACGAAGGATGGCGCAGCGGCAGCATTTCCGCGGAGATCAGCGCGCGCATCATGGAGGGGGCATTTTACGAGCTCGACTTGCCGGTGGAGCGCATTTGCAGCGCCGAGGTTCCGATACCGTACGCCAAACATCTTGAGGAGGCCGCGCTGCCGCAAGCTTCAACGATCGTCGCAACCGTGACGCGGATGATTGGCGCTCATGGCTGATTTCCTCATGCCCTCACTCGGCGCCGACATGGAAGTCGGCACCGTTCTGCAATGGCTGGTGAAACCCGGCGACGCCGTCAAGCGCGGTGATATCGTTGCGGTAGTGGATACCGAGAAAGCCACCATCGAGGTGGAGATCTTTCAGACCGGAGTCATCCAGAAGATCGTCGTGCCCGAAGGAGAGAAAGTCCCCATCGGTACGTTGCTGGCGGTGCTTACCACGGATGGTGAGGCTGCCGCGGCGGCTCCCGAGGCGAAGCCTAAGCCGGTCGCACCTCCCGCGCCGCCGCGGCCAGTTCCTCCGCCCGTCATGGCCAAGCCTGCACCGCCTCGGCCCGCTCCTGCGCCGGTTGCGGCGAAGCCACCCGCACCGCCAAAGACTGCCGCGCCTCATCGCATGCACATTTCTCCGCTGGCGATGCGGATTGCACTGGACCTCAAGGTCGACCTCTCCACCGTCACGGGCACAGGCCCCGACGGTGCGATCACCAAGGCCGATGTCGAACGAGCCGCCAAGGCTCCGCCTGCGCCGGCTCCCGCGCCTCCTGTTGCCGCACGAGCTGCAGCACCCGCTGCGGCGGCCGCGAAACCTGCTACGGCACCGGTCGATCGCACCGCCACGATGCGCAAGGTCATCGCGGCGGCGATGGCGCGTTCCAAGCGCGAAATTCCTCATTACTATCTCGGCAACCAGATAGACATGAGCAAGGCGATGTCATGGCTTACGGCCGAGAATCTCAAACGCCCAGTGACCGAGAGACTTCTCTACTCCGTGATGCTGCTGAAAGCGGTTGCGCTCGCGATTCATGAAGTTCCTGAGGTTAACGGATTCTGGAAAGACGGCGCGTTTGTGCGGAGCGAGGCTGTGCATGTCGGCGTCGCGATCTCGATTCGCCAAGGCGGCCTCATCGCGCCGGCGATTCACGACGTCAACCAAAAGAGCCTCAGCGAGATCATGGTGAACCTGCGCGATCTGGTGAAGCGCGTGCGCGCTGGCACGTTGCGCAGTTCGGAAATCGCCGACGCGACGATCACCGTCACGAGCCTCGGCGAGCAGGGGGTTGAGAGCGTCTTCGGAGTCATCTATCCGCCGCAGGTCGCGCTGGTCGGGTTCGGCAAGATCGTGGAGCGCCCGTGGGCGAGCGGAGGAATGGTCGGCGCGCGGCCGGTGGTGATGGCGAGTCTGTCGGGTGACCATCGCGCGAGCGACGGCCATCGCGGCGGACTGTTTCTCGCTGCTATCGAGCGATTATTACAGGAGCCGGAAAAACTGTGAGCGACGAGGAAATTAGATCACTTTATCTCCGCGAACTGCATAAGATCGCGCCCGAAGTCGACCCAAAGGAAATCGATCCGGCGGTTGATTTGCGCGAGCAGATCGACCTCGATTCAATGGACATCCTCAACCTGGCGGTCGCCATCCATGAGGCGACTGGCGTCGACATTCCTGAGGCCGACTATCCGCAGATGACGAGTTTGAACGGCTGCGTCGCGTATCTGCATGCGCGCACCAGTTAATCAAAACTCCTAGCGTTAGTGCGGTCCCATTGGTGGGGACGGGTTTGACCTTCAATCGATCAGGCTTCGATATTCGGGCTTATAAACCTGGGAATGGATAAACGCTTCGAGATCCTGTGGCTTCTCTACGCTCGAAAGATTGCGGGCGAAAATTACCTCTGCGATTCGTCGGGCCACATGCATTTCGGTTTCGAAGATGGCGGATTGCGGCGGATAAACCAACCCGGTTTCCAGGTCGGCGGGCGTTACGAGTTCCGCCAGTGCGCGGGTGGCCGCCATGAACATCTCGTCGGTGACTCGCTTGGCGCGGGTCGCATAGATAGCCAGGCCCATCGCAGGGAAAATGTACAAATTGTTACACTGACCGGGCACCAAACGCTGCTTGCCGTATTGCATCGGTGCAAATGGGCTGCCGCTCGCGAACACCGCTCGCCCCGCGGACCATTGGTACGCTTCTTCCGCAGTGCACTCGGAGCGCGAAGTTGGATTGGATAGCGCGAAGATGATCGGACGGCGGTTGATGCGCGCCATCGTCTCGATGACACTCCGGCTAAAGGCTTTCGCGAGGGTGCTGAGGCCGACAATCATGGTCGGCTTTAGCGCCTCGATCGCCGCCACGAAATTCCTCGTCGATGCGTGATGATGCGCGTACGGCCTTTGGAAATCGGTAAGGTCATCGCGGCCGGATTCGGCCAAGCCATTGCGATTGAAAAGCCAAATCCGTGAGCGAGCCTGCTCGGCTGAAATTCCCTCCGCGACCAGCAACTGAGTCAGGAGATCGGCGACCCCGACTCCCGCCGAACCGGCACCGAGGAAAGAAAGGTCTGATCGATAAAACCCCCGCCCGTGATGCGCAATGCGCTCAGGATACCAGCAAGCACGACCGCGCCTGAACCCTGAATGTCGTCATTGAAGCAGCAAACGCGATCGCGATAGAGCGCGAGCAGTCGGAACGCATCGGCGCGCCCCCAATCCTCGAACTGGATGCAGCAGTCGGGGAACTCTTCCTGAACCGAGGTCACAAACTCCTCGACGAAATTATCAAGTTCGATGACCGAAGGACGCGGCTGACGTAGCCCCGTATAAAGAGGGTCTTGCAGCAATCTGTCGTTGTTAGTTCCGCAATCCATCATGATCCGTATCGAGAGCTGCGGCCGAACTCCGGCGCATGCCGTATAAAGCGCGAGTTTGCCGATTGGAATCCCCATCCCATCTGCGCCGAGATCGCCGAGGCCCAAAATTCGCTCGCTGCTGGTGACCACGATGAATCGCACATCTCTCCGAGGCCAATTGCGAAGAATCTCGCGCACGTGCCCTTTGCGATTGATCGACACATAGAGGCCTTTCGGCCGCCGCATGATGTGGCTGAACTGCAGGCACGCGTCGCCCACAGTCGGTGTGTATACGAACGGAAGCAGTCGCGCCGGATCGGAAGTCAGGACTTTATAGAAAAGCGTCTCGTCGATGTCCTGCAGTTCCGAGAGATAGAGGTATTTCTCCAAGGGTGAGGTGCGTTGTTCGAGTTGCATCACCACGCGCTGGAGTTGCACGTCGAGGCCCTCGATGCGCTCCGGCACCAGTCCCTCCAGGCCGAGTGCGACGCGCTCGGCCTCGGTGAAACCGGTGAATTTATTTTGACGCGGGTCACGCAAGACATCGGCGCCGCGCGAACCTCCGACCCGATGATTCCACCCCCTCCCGGAGACAGTGCTCGTTCAAGAACGATGAGCTCGGATAGCCCGTCGCACGCGACCTTGAGGTCATCGATCGGAAAGGGACGCATCGAGCGCAACCCGATGAGCTTCACCGGTCCGAATTCCGCGAAGTGGTCCCGCGCATCGGAAAGCGTGCCCATCACGGATCCGATCGAAAGAATTCCGACCGGCGCGTCGTCGGAGTCGTCCACCGAGATCAGACCGCCGGATGTTCGACCGGAGATTTTTTCCCAATCGCGATCCGCCGCCAAGATCTCTTCCTGTGCGCGAAGCAGGGCGCGATGATTCATGTATCGAGCCTTAGTGTAAAATTCCGGGGTTACGAGAGTGCCGATGGTGATTGGCTTTCGAGGATCGAGCGCGCGCGCAAAGTGATAAGCCGGCAAAAACGCGTCGACCTGCTGCTGCGTCGGGATATCGACTACTTCCAGTGTATGCGTAAGGACGTAGCCGTCCATGCACACCATCACCGGCAATTCGCTCCGTTCGGCGATTCGAAATGCCTGGATGGTGGTGTCAACCGCTTCCTGATTGTCGGCGCAGTAAAGTTGGATCCATCCGGTGTCACGCATCACCATCGAGTCTTGCTGATCGCTCCACGCCGACACCGGAGCGCCGATTGCGCGATTGGCGCAGGTCATAACCAGAGGAATCCGCAGCCCCGCGATGTTGTGCAGGACCTCCGTCATCAGCAGGATTCCCTGCGCTGAACTTGCGGTGTATGCGCGCGAACCTGCAGCCGCCGCGCCGAGCACCGCCGAAATCGCGGAGAACTCGCTTTCGACGCTGATAAGCTCGCATCGCAATTGATCGTCGGCGATCAGCCGCACGAGTTTTTCGACGATGTGGGTCTGCGGCGTGATGGGGTAAGCTGCGATCACCTGTGGCCGGCAGAGCGCAACCGCGTGGGCAACTGCCGCGGAGCCCTCAATTGGCCGCAGCATAGCTTGTATCCTTCCAGGACGAGGCGTGACACGCGCCGCCGCCTCGTTCATCAGGTGGATATTTCTATCCAACGCCTCGCCTTCGAACCGATGCGTCAGAACAGCCTGCAAGGCGGCGAGTGGAATCAAATCAGTGAGGGTTAGAAACGCAGCGAGCAGAGCTATGTTAGCGATCGGCTCGCCCAAGACCTGCATCGCCATCTCTGTAGCAGGAATCGTCGTCACATGGGCGACGGTCGGGAATCGCGATGAAGCGATGTCTTTCGATGAGTTGATCAAAATCCCACCGCGAGGACGCACTCCTTCACCGATACTCACGACATGAAGAAGGCTCGGATCCTGAATGATGACGTATAGTGGTTCGCGTACTTGACAGCGACGTTTGATGGGACGGTCGCTGATGCGAACGAAAGCCGATACCGGTGCGCCTCGGCGCTCGGGGCCAAAGCTCGGATACGCTTGTGCAAACCGCCCATCCTCGAATGCGGCCCGGGCGAGGGGTATAGGCGGCAACTATGTTCCCCTGACCACCTCGGCCTTCAATGCGTATTTCCACCAAATCAGACATAGGTCAGCGATTTGTCAAGCAACATGTGTCCCCGCCTCAAGTCGGAGAAAACTCCGCCGTGGTGTATCGCTTCGCTACAGTAGGCCGGTCGCGGTGACTCTAGCCGTGGCCGATCGCGTCACGGGTCTGAAATGACGGAAAGCCAAAAATGGCTGGAAGTGGCAGGCACCTGAATGGCCCTCGAAGAAATCCTTTTTTTCATCGCTATTCCGAATAGAAAAGGGCATGTATGGCATTGCTGTGTTTCGTGTTCACCGGATTTCCTTGGCAAGTGCTTTGCCCTGGTTACGTAGGGGTGAACGAAATGCTGATTAGAAGACTAAATGTCCCCCCGACCCCACAAACATATCGCCCCAAGACACTGTAGGCGACGCACGCCTCTTGGTGGAGCGCGGCAACTTTCGAAGGCTGCCGGTTGTCGAACTTGAACGGCTGATCGGCATTATAACAAATCGCGACATCCTTCGACGCGTTGGGAATCCCGATTCGACTAAGGTCAGTTCCGTGATGACATGCGACCCCATAGTTGTGACCCCGGAAATGACAGTTAAAGAAGCGGTCCAGACTGCTGCTTTCGCACAGAATAAGCGGATTACCGGTGCTAGAGAATGGTAAGATCGTTGGCGTGATTACAACGACAGATATTCTTAAATCTTTGCTGGTCTCTTAAACACCATGAATCACCAACTGCCAACAATCGGCTATGCGGCTTCGAAACAGGATCGTCGAGCCAACTACTTCTGCCAGAGGATGTGATTTTCCTCTAATGGAACGTGCACCTCCGGATGGTAGGGCGTTACTCGATACGTGTAGTCGGAGGTAGGACGAACAGCTTTAACTTCGGCCGAATAGAAATAGCCATTGATGGCTCCAGTTATGGGGCCTTCACAGCTTGCAGGCATACACTCGGCGGGTCGGCCTTCCGACGGATCAGCATAGAGTTCAACACGGAGAACCGACGGGTCCAGTTCGGACAGATACAGCTCAGCTTGAAAACGATATTTCCCATCGACCTCGTTGACACGAACCGCACCAAGGCGAATTCGAGACCAATTGTCGCGGATACGCTGCTGCCATAGGTTGAGTTCTCTGGCGATCTGCGCGCTATCAGCGATTCTTTTTTTGAATGTTTTCGCCGCGGGAATGTAGACCTGGCCTAGGTATTCACGAACCATCCGGTTTGCACTGAAGCGCGGTGTTAGCATCGACATGCTTTTTCGTACCTTCGCCAGCCATGCCCGGGGCAATCCCGTTTCGTCGCGGTGGTAAAACTCGGGTATCACCTCGTTTTCCAAGAGACTATAGAGCTGATCGGCTTCGGAAGCGGAATCGAAGTGAGTTCCATCGTGCACGTGGTCACCGAAAGCCCAGCCAATGTCTCGGTCATAGGCTTCCGCCCACCAGCCATCCAAGGTGGATAAGTTGAGACCGCCGTTGACCAGCACCTTCATGCCGCTCGTTCCGCACGCTTCCCACGGCCGCAAGGACGAGTTGATCCAAACATCAACGCCCGCAACGATGTGTTGCGCCGATGTAATGTCATAATCCTCAATGAACACCACTTTATCGCGAAGATCAGGCCGTCGAGCGAAATGGATAAAAGCCTGTACCAGGCCCTTTCCTTCTGCATCCTGAGGATGCGCTTTTCCCGCGACGATGCGCTGAACCCGACGAGTGGGGTCGAGCAGCAGCGCCCGCAGCCGTTCCGGATTATCCAGCATCAGCGTCGGCCGCTTGTATGCGACGAAGCGACGCGCAAAACCGATCGTCAATGCTTTGGGATCGAGGACATAGCGTGCCCGCTCGATCAGATCCGGATCTGCGCCGCGTTGTCCTAGATCTCTGCTAAGACGCAAGCGCGCGTATTCCACCAAGGCCTTTCGGCCGCGGGTGCGCATGGACCAGATCTCTTCGTCGCTGGCGGTTGCGATCTTTTCGCTTATACCATCGAGTTCGCCACGCCACCGGTCCTTTCCACAGATACGCGTCCACAATTGGTCCGAATCTTCTGAATCCCATGATGGTGTATGGACGCCATTGGTAACGTGACTGATCGGAACTTCGCTCTCCGGCCATCGCGGGAACACCGGCCGAGCAAGCCGTTTGCTAACCAGTTCGTGAATTGCGCTGACAGCGTTGACTGAGCCACAAAGACGGCTCGCCAGAAACGCCATAATGAATCGCGCTGTAGCGTTTTCAGAGTGCCCGAGCCGGAGCAAGTCATGTACTGACGCTCCAACGTCATCGAGGTATTCGCGGAAGTATTTGACCACCAGCGCAGGCTCAAAAGCGTCGAAGGCCGATGCCACCGGTGTATGAGTCGTGAACACATTGCCGGCCCGGGTCGCCCAGCATGCCTCTTCGAGCGTGAGTCCCATCTTCTTCGCAAAGCTCCGTGCGGCTCGAGAGAGGCGAATGCGACGTGGCCTTCGTTCAGATGAAGGACCTCGACATTGATTCCCATAGATTCCAGAGCTCTCCAGCCACCCACTCCGAGAACTATTTCCTGAAGCATTCGACGCTCTGGCTCGGCATCATAAAGTTTGCTCGCGATACCGCGATCGCTCGGGCTGTTGAGAGGATGGTTAGAGTCTAGGAGAAAAAAATCGACCCGCCCCACGTGTGCATGCCAGACGCGTAACAGGACCGAACGTCCGGGCAGTTCGATTGGCACGCTCAGCCATCCTCCGCTTCGCTCGCGAACCGGGAAAATCGGCATCATAGCCGGATCATTGTATGGATATGCTTCGAGTTGAGCGCCGTTTTCGTCCAGGACTTGGCGGAAGTAGCCTTCCTGAAACAAGAGACCTACTCCAACCACAGGAACGGCGAGGTCACTCGCCGCTTTGAGAAAATCTCCTGCCAGGATCCCTAGGCCGCCAGCATACAGTCTCAGCGCTTTGCCCAGCCCGAACTCCATGCTGAAGTATGCGATGGTAAGTGCGCTGCCAGTGTGAACGCGACCGTACCATCCCGGATCGTCGAGGTGCTCAACTCGGTCTCGCTGCGCCCGGTTGAGTTGCTCTACGAAGTTCTTGTCATGCGCCAATTCCTCGAGGCGGTCTTGCGAAATGGTCTGGAGCATCGCCCATGGGTTGGCGGTTATTTCCCATGCAGCAGGCTCGAGCGCTTGCCAAAGATGATCGGTGCCGTGACTCCAGGTCCAGCGGAGATCCAAAGCCAAATCGGCGAGCGCCTCCAATTCAGGTGGCAAGCGTCGCGGCAGAAACGGATGTGCTACACCTTGGTGGTTCTGGACAGCTGAATTAGTCACGTGTTGCGCCCTTCAAGTGCGTAAACCTTGTTGTTTCTCTGCATGACCCAATTGTAAGTAGCCGTCGGCCCACTCGGTCTATCATCGGGTACCTACCCATGAACCGAAATGTTAGAGAAAGATTTGTTTTTTCCATCTTCGGCTGATGTTCGCAAAGATTTCCGGAGCCGATCGGAGCGTGGACCCACGCCCCGCGGCAACGTCGCCGTTATGAAGGTGAACTTTTTCATTGGGACTCGTTGTCTGCTGAGCTCCTCACAAGGTTCGAGGTCGAAAAACTAGCTCTCCCTGACATTTTTAGCAGAGCGGCGCAATTCCATCTCTCTCTGGCCCGATTTCTGCTCGGATTAGCCATTGTTGAAGAATCTGCAGGAGTCCAGAGTCGTGTGTAGCGAATGGTTACAGTTCTCGTGTCTCGAAAAGTGAGTATTCTTTTACTTGCCGACGTTTTGCCATTTCTCTAGCGGCGCCAGTCGGCGATGGAAAACTTTCTCCTGCCTTTGTTCCGAACCTGTTCAGCTTTTTAATCGGTATCTTGTGGATCTCCAATGACTTTGGCCGCGAAATAACCTGCCAAACGCGAGCATGATTCCGGGGATTCGACAGCAAGTTAGGGTCCATCCCAGAATATCAGAGGTGGAGATGCGCGTTGCTTGTTGGCTTCGCTTGAGCCGTGCGGACATAGTCTGGGCGGGAGCAATTCTGTTGGCTGCCTTATTGATCCACCTGCCAACCGCGCTAGGTCAGGAAGAGTCCGAGCAAGCCCTCCTCGCCAGTCAGGCCGCTGATTACCGAAACGAGGCTGCAAAGACGATCGTCGATCTGCAGCAGTTTCGGCACAGTGAGAGCATAGCCGTTGAGGGATCCGGAAACCGTAGCGGCAGAGCTACTCTCATCAATCTCAGCCCTCAGATCAACACCTGGTTTCTGCTGACGTTCGACTGGGATGCTCCACATGGGCATTTAACCTATCATCTCGAAAATCCAAGCCCAGGGATCAAACCTTTCACTTAAGCGCTGCCGACCCGCATGGCATACAGATCTCATTTGGAGATCACAGCATCAGCTGCGAACTTTGGTCCGATGTCGCTGCCGGGCCTTTGGAAGAGGCGCGCGGCTCATCCCTGCCCTACGCTCCTCTTTGCGATGGCCGTCTCTATCTGCGCAATCGCGCGGTCGGTCGTTATACGGCGTTGGAGTGGACCAGCGAATTTCTGAGAAGTCACGTCTGGGGTGGCGAAGAGATCGTCGGACTCGTGCGCAAGGAGTTTTTTAGCGATCATTTCGTAGAGCAGGGAACGGCAGCCACACCGCTCACGGCGGCTGTCGCCGCCTCCACAGAGCCGGACTGGCCTTTGGCGGCATCGTTGGATCCCGGCAAATCTCAGGGTCGGGTTGCACCGGAAAATCTCGACATCGAGTTGGGTCAGGCGAAAGACACGCTGATGCCTGGTCGATGGTATCCGGCCCGCGGCGTGCCAGGGGTTTATGTGAGCTTTATTCAACCGCGGATGATCTCTTCGAAAGTCCTCGAGAGCTATCCCGGTGTCGTCAACAGGCTGGATTCAGTGGAAGCCGGCGCATTGGACTATCTGGTGGCCTTCGATCTGGCGGAGTTCGATCTCGGCTTTGCACTGGGCACCGATCATCCGCGGGTGAGCTGGTCCGATCGGCCGCCTCAGGAGCTGCGCGCCGGTCTTCCGGGGCCTGATGGGATCAGCAGTGTGGCGCCGTTGGTTAGCAATGGAATGATCAGCCCGAACCTCGCCGGCTGCACAGTCGCGGCATTCGCCGGTGGCTTTAAGCGTGAGCACGGCGCTTTCCGGTACGGAACATTGGCGAAACAAAACCATGGCACCCACTATGGCTTCATAGAGCAGGGAGTCGTGTTCAGCAAACTCCTGCCTGGCCTCGCAACACTGTACACGCTGGATGATGGCACAGTCGGAATGAAAACATGGGCTCAAGCTGACAACTCATTGCTTCCTCGCATCAAGTTTGCCCGGCAAAATGGTGTACCGCTTATCGAGTACGATCCGGCGACCAACACTTCGGCCCCGGGTTCTCTGGTCGCTAGATGGGGACCGGGCAACTGGTCGGGCTCCGCGGAAGAGGAACTGCGGTCTCTGCGTGCCGGAGCCTGTCTTCAGGAGACGCCCAATCGACGCTTCCTCGTGTACGGCTACTTCTCGACGGCAACCCCTTCCGCGATGGCCCGCGTATTTCAGGCGTATAGTTGCCGCTATGCAATGCATTTGGATATGAACGCGCCCGAACTCACCTACCTTGCTTTGTACCTTCATCAGGGAACTCAACTGGGAGTTGAGTATCTGGTTCGAGCTATGTCGGAGAGCGATAAGCAGACGGACAATGGGCCGCTTTTGAGGTTTCTTCGCTATCCCGATAATCGGGATTTCTTTTATCTCATGAGGCGGGAGGCGAACCGGCGATGAAGTTCCTGGCATCAGCGGTCATATTTGCGATGTTATTCATTGTCCCGGCGCCGGCGGCGCGGGCGGGAACGGCTCTGCAGGCGCAGAATGAACAATTATTTCATCAGATGCAGTCGGTTCGAGGGCTGACGGACTCCCAGATCGAAATCATCGAAGAAATCTTTGCTAATTCGGGTTTTTTGGGACAGGGAAATCCCGCCATCACAGAGCACCCTGATACCCCTCAACAGTGTCAAGCGAAACTCGATCGGCAGTCAGTGAAATACGCTGAGCCCGAGTTTGAACGCATATGCGGGGCGAAGTATATGGCGCCTCTCTACAATCGCATCAACGAGAAGCCTGACCAAGCCAAAGCGTGCATCGACCAATTCGAATATCCAGATATTCCCTGTGCTTATCCGGTTGTATGGGTCCGCGCTCGCGAGGCTGCTGAACTTTGCGAGGCAGAAGGTAAGCGGATTTGCGATGCGCACGAATGGGAAGGAGCGTGCGCAGGAAGTCTCGAGAAGCCTGACTATCGTTTCGACCTGGCGAAAGGTGTCAGTCCGAACGTGGCGGTAAGCCGCATGCGCGCGGCCCACAACCGTGCTCACGAAGCGGATCGATCCTGGAGTTACGGCCCGTCGTATGAGAAAGGCGTCTGTGGCGCAGCCAGCCACAAAACTCCGGGCTGCACCGGAGGTTCATGGCCAGGATGCGGTTCCAACACCTATCCAGCAGGCGATTTTCCAGCCTGCCATAGTTCCCTCGGTGTCTTCGATCTCAACGGTAACGCAGCCGAGCATATGAACCTGCCTTTAAATCCGCTGCAGATGTCAAGCCAAGGGAGCAAAACTCTGGGCTACACCGAGATGAAGGGAAGCTGGTTCATCTTCGATACCTACCGCGCCCACGAGGACTGGTGCCGCTGGCGAGCGCCGTTTTGGCACGGTTCACGAGTAATGGACGAACACAGCCACGCGAACTATCACTTGGGATTTCGATGCTGCAAGAGCCTTCAGAAATCTGAAACAGGGTCGGCAGTCCGTCTCCGATAGGACTCCTTCCACCGGGCTAATGTCAGGGCAGACATCGCGCGTAGTTGATCATCTAGCGATATCGCCGAGAACGTCTTTGGAAGGGATTTCCGCCGTGGAGTATCGCGGAAGTAAATCGAGTTTAAGGGTGGCGAGCTTGTGTAGGAGATCGGTCAGGCGCGGCAGCGGACCTTCACCGCTGAGCATCTGGGAAAGCCCAGGGTCTGCGAGCGCGTCGAAAATCGACATCGGTTTGCCATTGACGCAAATGGTGGTGCTCACCAGCCGTACCCCATGGCTGTAGTCGGCATAGCGCGCACCATGAACCGTGCTAAGCGGTTGGATTGGACATGCGTCGGATCGATGCCAGCCGTAAATTGCCACCCGATCCGGGTATCGCCAGAGGCGATTGGTGATAACGAGATCTTTTTTATGGCCGGCGGTGAGCACACCTGGTTGTACGCCAAGCGCCATTCGCTGCTCTTCGATCAGTTCGTTGTGATGGCAATAGTACTCCGTCGAGCGCATTTGATCCCCGGCCGGCAATGGCTGTGGGGCCAAATGTACTTCCGCTTGCCGATAGATGGCATCAACGATTTTCCAGGTGGGTAAAGTGAATCCAAAATCGCTCGCTACGGTCAAAGCAGTTGCGAGCCTCATCGGAATGGTAAGGAAGTCACGATCCGAGCCGATAGCCAGGTAGTCCGTCAAAACGCAAACGGTCACATCTACCTTCTCGCCGTCTGGTAAATAGCCGTTCATGGTAACCGGCACTAGCCTTCGGAGAAATTGCGGCATATCGCCGGCCATCAATTCGGCCTCGATTTCTTCTTCGCGCTCCGGCCCGCTCAACGCCTCCACGCGATGGGCGAACTCGCTGCCGGTCAGCGCCGCTGGCGCGCGCGATGGAATCTTCCACAGCAACCCATCGCTGCAAATCACTGTCGAAGTTCCGGCCAACGCGATCCTGGGCAAACAGAACGCTGCGCAAACCGCCAGCAGCAAACTCATTGCTGTCCTAATCAAGGAGGAACTCCACAGTTGGTAGTCGCCCGGAAATCGGCCAATGCTGCTCGAACTTTGCGATCGTTCCCCGAACCAGGCAGACGTCCCAAAAGTTGGAGTATGCAGAACTCGGGTTTTGAAAATCGGCATCGTCCGTGGCGCGTCGATTTGCTGACGGTAACAAAATACCCGGGCCCAATCCACGACTTTTCAAAACGAACCGCCATCGTTCGTTCGAATCCCGAAGCACGAGTTTGCCGGCGATGCGACGCTGTCATGGTCGACGCGCCTGACCACATCCATCTCGCGCGACCACAGGCCGAACGGCCCCGGCGAGAAAATCTTTCCCACAATTTCGGTGCCCGGAAAGGGGCGTGCGGCGATGGTATATTCCTCAACTTTCGATGAAGTGACCATCGGAATGTCCGCCTCATCGGCCAGTGTTTCTTCACCTGGAACTGGAAATCGATAAAGATCCGCCCCATTCAGTTCGTAGCCGGCATCGATGTCCGATCGCTTGATGCCGCATAGTTCCAGCCGGTCGCGTGCTGCCATCACCGCGGACAGGACGCGCTGGTACGAGTAGGTGCCAGTGAGCGAGATGAAACCCATCGCAATCATCATCGCGAAGGCAGAAATCCGCAGTGAGCGCTTTTCCGGTAGTCGCGCGAGTTCCAATAGCAAAGCACCCGCGGGAAGCAGGATCAGGTAGTAGCGATCATTAAACAGCCAGAGCGTGACCATCCCAGCCCAGTATATTGCGGCTGTATGGAGCACTGCGGCCGACGCGCGCGTCAATCTCGGAATTACTTCGAAAGCGGCGAATATGAGTCCCGACCCGCCGATGCTGCCCAGCGCGGTGAACACATACTGCCACGCGTCCTCCCACACGAAGCGAGAGGACACCCCACGCAGTGCCAGGCGGTTCGGCCAGCCACCGAAACAGCTCAGCTCCGGCGTCGACGGATAGCTGGGCCTCGACGCCTACATGGTCAAGCCGATCACGCGCAGGCGCCTGTTCGAGGCGATCGGCCACGTGCTACACGATCCTTCGCAACGCAGCCCGGTAGCGGCTGCATCGAGTGAGACCT
>Ga0182024_10007861_pt1 | contig 22837 bp, 16 predicted proteins | sample P32metaG_FD_120480 | JGI IMG/M metagenome (GOLD analysis project Ga0182024, IMG submission 120480) | Permafrost microbial communities from Stordalen Mire, Sweden - P3-2 metaG (Illumina Assembly) | ecosystem: Environmental > Terrestrial > Soil > Wetlands > Permafrost | place: Sweden: Stordalen... | reverse complement strand
GAAATCATATATTAGTATTGGAATTAAGCCGGGGAGGCAACTCCCACCAAAGCGAGACTAACCTCATTAAAGACCCCTGAAGCAATCCTCCCCGGCGCCCGAAAGGGTTTGGGTCTTCTAAACAGCTACTTAGACGTATCAGCATATGGCCGGGATACGAGGTTTCTCAAACCGTTTGACGTTATAATGGAGCGATTGAAGACGCTCACCCTCCTTGGGTCCACCGGGTCTATTGGTGTCAGCACTTTGGACGTGGTCGGACGACATCCGGAAAAATATCGCGTACATGCGCTGGTCGCAGGGTCCAATGTTGATCTACTGGTCCGGCAGATCGAACGATTTCGGCCTCAAATCGCAGTCACAGCAACCGAAGAGTCCCACAAGAATCTAATCGGCAGGTTGAAGGATGTTGGGTTGCCTCGCCAGTCCTGGCCAGAGCTCTCGTGGGGCGCCAGGGCGAGGGTGGAAGCAGCCACGGCGTCTGAGGTGAACTTCGTCATGTCGGCCATCGTGGGCGTGGCGGGGCTGGAGGCGACCTATGAGGCCATCCGGCGAGGGAAACGAATCGGCTTGGCCAATAAAGAGGTGCTGGTGGCCAGCGGCAAGCTCGTCATTGAAGCCGCTAAGAAGTCGGGGACCGAACTGATACCAGTGGATAGCGAACATAATGGCGCGCATCAATGCCTGAGGGCCGGCCAACGCAGCGAAGTGGCCCGGCTGATTCTGACGGCTTCCGGTGGTCCCTTCCGCGAGACGCCGGTCGAAAGGCTGGCCGCGGTTACTCCGGCCGATGCTCTGAACCATCCGACATGGAAGATGGGCCGCCGCATCACCATCGACTCAGCGACCTTAATGAACAAGGGTTTCGAGGTCATTGAAGCCTGCTGGTTGTTCGACTTTTCCGCCGATGAAGTGGATGTGGTGGTCCATCCCCAGTCCTCGGTACACGCCATGGTCGAATACACCGACGGCAGCGTCATCGCGCAGATCTCAGCCACCGATATGCGCATGCCTATCCAGTATGCCCTGACGTACCCGGCTCGCGATCCCGCGCCCGTTCCGCGTTTGGACTGGGCCGAGTCGCGCAACTGGACTTTCTCGGCCCCCGACTGGAAGAAGTTTCCGGCATTGCGCCTGGCCTATCAGGCTTTCCGGGCGGGTGGATCTGCTGGCTGTACGCTCAATGCGGCCGATGAAATTGCGGTCGAAGCTTTTCTCTCCGGACAAATCTCGTTCCCTTCCATCGCCGCGGTCGTGGAGGAGACCCTCGCACGTGTACCGAATCGCGAAGCGGGCTCCGTCCAGGAGATACTAGAGATAGATGAACAATCGCGTGCGGCGGCGCGTAACATCGTGCGTAACCAGGCTGCCGGCGCTGTACAGGCGCGCCGGCCACATTCGATCGAGGCCTAGATTTTTATGAGCTTCAACGTTTTGCATGACATTTGGTGGGCGCTGATCATGATCGGCATCATGATCCTGATTCATGAGCTGGGCCATTATTGGGCGGCGCGATTCTTCGACGTGAAGGTGGACACGTTCAGCTTCGGATTCGGGCCTCGCTTGTTCGGTTTCAAGAAGGGCGAAACCGATTTTCGCTTTTCTCTCATTCTGCTCGGCGGCTACGTCAAGATGGTGGGCGAACAGCCTGGAGACGAGCAATCCAACGACCCGCGCAGCTTTCTGAGCAAGCCTCGCTGGCAGCGTTTGATTATCGTTTTCGCCGGCCCCGCCATGAACATCATTCTGGCCGTGGCGGTGCTCACCGGACTCTTCATGGTCCAGTTCCCCAAGATTCCTTCCTCTCCGTCGCCTGAGATCGGCTACATCGTACCCAACAGCGCCGCCGCCAAGGCCGGCTTGCACGAAGGCGACCGCATCGTGCAAATCGGCGACACCACCAACCCAAGCTGGGAGGACATCTATGTGAAAGAGGTGGCCAGTGCGGGCCATCCTCTGAGCGTCTGGATCGTTCGCAATGGAGAGCGCAAGCTGGTGACCGTGACTCCAGTCCTCGATCCCAAAACCGGCGCTGGATTCGCGGGTTGGGGCGAGCAGAGCGACATCGAAATCGCCGGTTTCTCGCACGCGGATTCGCCTGCCGCCAAAGCCGGCCTCAAGTCCGGAGACATCATCGTGAGCGTGGACGGCCAGCCCATCCATTCCACTCCCAAGGTTCACGACATTATCAATAGCAACGGCGGCAAGCCGGTGGACCTTGTTTTCTCGCGTAACGGAACGCTCATGAATGCTCACCTGACGCCGGCGATTTCGAGCGATAACGGCGCCAAAGAGTGGCTGATCGGCGTGAAGCTGCAGCCGAAAGTTGTGTTCGTCAGCTTGCCGTTCCCGCAGGCGCTCTCGGAATCGGTCCGGGAGAATGCGAAAAACGCGACCTTCATTTATCAGTTCCTGCGCGGCGTGGCCGAGCGGCGCATGTCGCCGAAGTCTCTCGAGGGCCCCCTCCGCATTGTGCAGATCTCGGGTGAAGAGGCTCGCGAGGGCGCTATCCCCTATCTCGGGCTCATGGCCGGGCTCAGCTTGAACCTGGCGGTTGTCAATCTGTTGCCCATCCCCATCCTGGACGGCGCAACGATTTTCATGCTGTTGGTGGAGATGTTCATGCGCCGCGATCTCAGCCTGCGCGTGAAGGAAGCGGCATTTCGCCTGGGCTTCGTTTTTCTGATGGCGGTAGTCGCGTTCGTGCTCTACAACGACATTTCCAAACTAGCGGGCTAAACCGCATGTCCGATGTGGGGCGGTCCCCCTGGACCGCGGCCGACGCCCTCGTCGGCTCTTGTTGCCGGACCGGGGGTCCGGCGCGGGCGAGGGCGCCCGCCCCACCTTGACTAAAGATTCGCCGTCACAAACACCGGCTGGATGTCCACCGGAATCCCATCCAGCCCCTTGAGCGCTTTCTGCATATTCGGCCGGATCACGCCCAACTGATCCAGCATCTGCTTGGCCCGCGCGTAGTCGCCCGTCGCTTCCAGCGTCAGCAGTTCGTGATCGAGATCGCGAACCGCCCCGCGGATCTTCTCGAAGTTCACTTCGAACGTGCCGTCGGGATGCGCAATGAATCCACCTTTATCGGTCACATAGTTCACTTGCATCGCCATCCCCTTGCCGTGCGCGTCGTTTAAGCCAAACCGCAACGTGCGGAACGTGGACGCGAGAAACGTCGTGTACAACTGGCGCTCTTTATCCGGGCCACCCTCGATCAGCTTCTTGTCGTAGAGATGTTGCAGCATGAAGAGTCCCGTAACGTCGGCCTTGGCCTCTTCGATCGCGCTGTAGAGCTCTTTCAACTCCTGCCGCGGCGTGGTGGCGCGGCCAGCCACGGTGATCTGATGCGGTCCGATGCCGTGGCTCAGCTCATGCGCCAGAATATGCGTGAAGAACGAATCAAAGCTCAGAGCTTTCTGACTGGCGGGCGACAGCACGCGCTTGGCGATCGGCTCCAGCGTCGAATGAAACTTGGCCTCCTGCACGTTCTTCAGCATCACTCGCTTGCTGCCCTTGAGCGTCACCACGCGTTCGTCGTTCGGCAGATTGTAAGCGGCCGTCTGGACGGCGTGCGCGGCGTCGCCTGCGTCGAAAACCTCATTCACCACGCGAATGGGCGAACTGGCGCCGAGTTTCGGATTACGATATTGCGGATCGATCGGCAGGTTGTTCTCCACTTCCTGCAAATGGTCGGCGAAGAACCGTAGCTTGGCCGTCTCGGCGTCGTCGCGCACATTGACGTAAGCCTCGAACGCAGCTTTATAACCGAAAATGTCGTCGTTGTACGTCTCATAAGGACCGATCGTGATGTCGATCGGCGCATCCAGATCCATCCATGCGATGTCACTCTCGTAGTAGTCGTTGGAGCGATACGCCGCCGCGCGCGTGGTCAGGAACTTCTTGAGCGTCGCGTTGTCGGTTAGCCCAGCCGCCTGCTCCAGCAACTTCGCCGATTTCTCGAGATCGGCGCGATACTCCTGGCTATAAGGGACCGCGTGCAGCTGGCGATTTGCATCGCGACGAATCACGGTGAAGAAACTTTCGGCCTGCTCCCGGCCGGACTTCGAGAGCGTCTTCACCCAGGCTTCAAACTCCTCGCGGGTCATGTCCTCGGGATAGAAATTCGCGCCCGGCAGTTTCTTGGGCGGCACGCCGGGAAGAAACGCCTCATGATCGTCGATTTCCGACCAAGGCGATTTGTTCAGCCAGAAATAATCGAGCCGCGCCTTGCCGAGCGGCGTGGTGTCTTGCCGCAGCTTGGCATATAGCGCATGGTTTCCACTCCACATTTGCGTGAGGAAGATGTCGTTCAGCACGCGCGCGGCTTCAATCAGCTTGGGGAGCGCCTGGCGGTCGCCCGGAGAGAGCCTGGATACATCCACGCGCAGCTCAGTCGGCTGGAAACGCGCGATCATCTTCTGGAGTTGCGCAAGATCGGGGATGGCGGCAGTGGCGGCAAGCATAGGAATCAGGAGCAGAACTTTCTTCACTCTCCGCATGCTAACGCTAAATCGGCAACATATCCAGCGCGGCTTGCAGCTCGCTTCTGGCGTGCTGGTCGCCTGTGCGTCCCGTCACCTCCACGCCCTTCTCGTAGAACTGTCGCGCCTGTTCCACGTCGCCCAACTTCTCCAATGCCTGACCGCCATGAAAATAAGCGGCCGCATAATTGGGATTGTGCTCCAGCAATGCGCGGAACTCGAGGACCGCGCTCTCGAGTTGTGCAGTCTTCACCAACTCCATCGCCAGGCCGTAGCGCGCAAAGGCGTCGGCGGGATTCTGGGCCACCATCGCTTTAAGAACTTCCATTCGGTTTGTCGCCATATCTCTACGTGCTACTATACCGGGCAATGGCGTGCCCGTTTTTTTACCCCGTGGCGCGATTCGAAACTAATCCTTGGAGTGTATCGCCGCGTTTGCCCTTGGGCGACGCGTTTTCGGGCGTTTGCCGCGCTCCTGGAAGCGCCTTCCAGCCGGATGAGGAACGCATGCGCGCAGTGTGCAACGTCGGATATGGACGCCATAGTTGCGAGCAATTTCCCGCAGGCTCGGCAGCCGACGCCATTCGCTTCCATGTCGCCAAAGACGCAGGCGAGTTGATCCACATCCAATACGTTTTCGAAAAAGACTGCTGGCCCGGGGAGCACGGAGATGCGGCGACCCTCACCAATGAAACCTTGCGGCGCCAAGCTCAGGTCTTCCTCGAAAACTATCTGAGGAGACGCAGCGCAACATGAGTCCGGAATTGGCCGGACGTTTCGTTCGCGAGAGCGTTTCCGAATATTCCGAATTCGCGCTTCCCACCGACGCCAACACGCTCGGCAATGTTCTCGGCGGGAAGGTGATGCACCTGGTGGATCTCGCGGCTGCACTCGCCGCCGTGCGCCATGCGCGCTGCCCCGTGGTGACGGCCTCGGTGGATCAAATGACCTTTCTCCACCCCGTTCACATCGGCCAATTAATCATTCTGCAATCCAGCGTAAACCGGGTATTCCGAACTTCCATGGAAGTGGGAGTGCGGGTCGAGGTGGAGGATCTGCTTACCGGTCACCGCAAGCACACCTCGTCGGCATACTTGACGTTTGTCGCCATCGACAAGAGCGGGCGGCGCGTGCCGATCGGGCCGGTGATTCCCGAGACTGACGAGGAGAAGCGGCGCTTCGCGGAGGCTGAGGAACGCCGAACGTACCGGCTGGCGATGCGCGCCAAAGCCTTACGAAAACTCGCGTAAAGCTCTATTCGCTCTCCGCCTTGTACATGTACTTAATGTTCGGCTTGAAGATCAGCAGGTTCGGGTGCCCATCGCGATTCACCTTCAAGCAAGTCTTGTCGTACCACTCGATGACGCCCTCTAATGTTTCCCCGTCTTTCATGACGAACACCATGGGTGTCTTAGACTGCATCTGTTTCATGTAGTAGAAATTCTCAGCGTTGGTTTGATCCGGTGGGGCGACCTTCTTCTGGTGATTGGTGGGACGGCGGTTCATTTGGTCTTTCACTTCGTTCAAAGATGGACGGATTAGCTTACGATTCCCGGACTCCACGGCACGCTCCATAATTCGAGATGATCCAAATCCAGGCCCAATACCCGTTTCGAGCCGGCCGGGGCCATTCGGAGGATTACTAGACGCTCAGCTAAAATCATTGAACCATACTGACAAACCCTCCGCAAGGAACCACGCCATAAGGAGCAGACGTTCCTGCAAGCCTGGGGTTACATCGCCAAACCGCGCAATTCTACTACCAGCGCGTCCAGCGCGATACTCTTTTGAATATTGCGCCGCACCAGCCCGGACAGCTCATCGGCCCGGTGTACGGCGGCGCGGATCCAGCGGAACGACACGCGCGACGCCAGCGCTTCCAACTCGCGGCGGATATCGGCGTTGCGGATTTCGCCGGCGCCTTCCGACAGCAGCAGCACGTCCTCCAGCAACACATACAAGATATTCAAAAGCGCATCCAACTTTTCCGTTTTGCGAGGCGCCATGGCCTCGGCATACTGGGCCCATTCGGAGAAGGGCGCGCGGCCCGCCGCCACTTCCAATAGTTTCACCATGGCGGTCCGGCGTTCGTTGTACACTTCCAGATCCATCGAGACCGCGAGGCCGGGACTTCCGGCGGCCAGCGCTATGCGCCGCTCGGCGTCGGGCAGTCCGCGCGACGCGACGAAGGCCTGCATCTCCGCATTCGACAACGGCGCCAAATGGAACGACACAGCCCGCGAACGGATGGTCGGCAGCAAATCGTAGGGATTCTCGGCGGCCAGCAACAGGATCAATTGCTCGGGTGGCTCTTCCAAGGTCTTGAGCAGCGAGTTGGCGGCCTGCTCATTCGCCCGATCGATATGGTCGATCAGGAAAACGCGGCGCGTTCCGTGCAGCGGCTTAAACTGCGCGCGCTCCTTCAGCAGGCGCATCTGCTCGATCGTGATCTGCCGCAGCGGCCCGTCGGGCGGAAAGGTCAGGAAGTCGGGATGCGTGGCGAACAGCAAGGGATCTTCGTTGCGCTTATCGGATGGCCATTTCTCGCGCTCCGCGATCGTTTCGGCATTCGCTTCCAGGCTTAGATCGTCCTGCTCGATCTTGTCCGCCCCCCCGATCATCGCCGCCGCGAAGCGCCGCGCCAGCGTGGCTTTGCCCACTCCTTCCGGCCCGTCCAGCAAAATGGTTTGCGGGATGCGCTCCTGCCGCGTCATCGCGAACAGCGTTTGCGCGACTTTGCCGTTACCGTGGAAGTGCTCGAAGGACAATCTTTAGTCTCCCACACAGGCCGTATCGTGGATGTGGCGCACGTACTCATACGTGCCGTGTTGGCACCCGTGCCAACACTTGTGCGGAAGCACCGAAATCGTTCCCATGAGTGTGAACGTGGCACGCAAAGTGCGTGCGCCACAATGTGCGTCCACCTCTTACGGACGGTATGGATTCAACTCAAGGTGAGTTACAATCGCGATGGAAGGCTTGAGCTTTGGCATTAAAATCTGGTCAGCCGGTGAGATTGGGAATTGACTTCGGCACCACCCGCACGGTTGTGGCGGCCGTCGATCGGGGGAATTATCCGCTGCTTTCGTTCGAAGGACCGGAAGGCGCGCCGGTGGACTGGTTCCCTTCCCTGGTGGCGGTTCGCGGCGCCGAGCGCGTTTACGGTTGGCAAGCCTGGGCCTGCCAACAGGACCCGGAGTGGACCATCATCCGTTCGCTCAAACGCGTGCTGCAGGATGCCGGACCGAACACCATCCTGGAGCTGGCCGCCGGTCAGCAGGTATCGCTGATTCAAGTGCTGCGCGAAATGGCATCCGCGCTCCGCGCTCTGCTGCCGCAGGAAAAGCTTGAGGTGATGCTCGGCGTTCCCGCCAATGCCAACACCAACCAGCGCTTTCTGACTGTGGAAGCGTTCCGTTCGGCTGGGTGCGATGTCATCGGCCTGTTGAATGAGCCGTCCGCCGCGAGCATCGAATTCGGGCACAAAACGAAAATCAACGGCGTGATTCTGGTATACGACTTGGGCGGTGGAACATTCGATGCGTCCCTGGTGGAAGTAGGAGAGAAGACGCACCGCCCGCTCGCTACCGAAGGCATCGCCACTCTGGGTGGTGACGATTTCGACGAGATCCTGGCGGAATTGGCCACCAGCAGCGACGAGCGCCACGGACTGTCGCAGGCGGAACACTTTCGATTGCTGGAGGAATGCCGGATTCGCAAGGAAGCCCTCAATCCAAATACCCGGCGAATCGTCGTCGATCTGGACACGGTGCGCGAAGGTTGGGGAACCGTAACGGTGCCTGTCGCCGATTATTATGAGCGCTGCCGGCCCTTGGTGGACGAGACCCTGCATGTGGTCGAAGATTTGCTCGAAGCACAGGGCGGCGCCGACATTGAGGCACTTTATGTCACCGGCGGCGGAAGCGAGCTGCCCATCGTCAGCCGCGTGCTGCGCGAGCAGTTTGGCAAACGGATCCGGCGCTCGGTACACGCACGATCGGCCACCGCGCTTGGTCTCGCCATCCAGGCCGACGCGCAAGCGGGATATGTCTTGCGTGAAAAGTTCACGCGTTACTTCGGCGTCTGGCGCGAAGGCGACGCTGGACGCCGCATCGTTTTCGATCCGCTGTTTCAGAAGGGCGTCGCGTTACCCGGGCCCGGCGAACGCCCGCTCGACATCCGCCGCCTCTATACTCCGGTGCACAACATCGGGCATTTTCGCTATCTCGAATGCACGCATCTGGATCAAGAAGGACAACCGGGCGGCGACGTGACGCTGTGGGATGCGATCCAGTTTCCGTTCGATCCGGCACTGCGGGACTCGGAGGTCGCCGAAGTCAAGCACTCCCCGGCGGCACGATCGCACCAGATTGAGGAGACCTATTCGATCGACGCCAGCGGCACGGTCACCATCACCATCGCCAATCTCACGGCCGGTTACAGCCGGGTGTATCGCCTTGGGCGCTGGGCTTCTAAAGATGCGCCCGTAACGCCTGCCAAGGCGCGCATGCGGCACGTTCCACGAAAGCAGGCGGAGGGTCGCCGCCGTTAGGTTAAGGCGTTAGGTTAATAAGTTGAGTGAACTCCTGGATCTGCTTTCCGAGCACAGAATTCACGACCTGGCGCACTCGTATTTCCCAGGCATGCCGCACTTTCCGACGCATCCGCCCTTTGTGTTCGGGCTCGCGCGCAAACACGGCGACATGATCCTGGAAGGCGGCGCCAGTTCGTCGGCCGAATCCATTGCATTCGGGGGCCACGTCGGCACCCACATCGACGCGCTCTGCCACTATTCTTGCGACGGCAGATTGCACGGTGGAGTAGAAGCCAAGGACGTTCAAAGCGACTCAGCCGGATTCAGCGAGCTGGGAGTGGAAACCATCGCGCCCATTCTGCGCCGCGGGGTGCTATTGGATATCGCGGCGCAGATGAAGGTGGATGCCTTGCCGGCGGATTTTGCGATTACGCCCGATCATCTCGATACGGCTTTGAAAGCGGCCAAAACCACCATCCAGCCCGGCGACGTGGTTTTGCTGCGCACCGGTTGGGCACGCTATTTCGCCGACACCGCGCAATACGTCACCGGCGGCCAAGGACACGTCGTCACTGGCCCGGGGCCCGAGATCGATGGCGCGCACTGGCTGAGTGAGCACCGAGTCTTCGCCGCGGGTTCGGACACGATCGCGTTCGAGAAAGTTCCCGCCGCGCGAATGCCGGTCCACGTGCATCTGCTGGTGGAAAGCGGAATCTATATCATTGAAGCGCTCAACCTAGAAGGTCTCTCGCGCGAGCGCATCTACGAGTTCGTCTTCATCGCCGCGCCGCTCAAGATTCGCGGCGGAACCGGAGCGCCTATTCGGCCGCTCGCGTTGGCTTAAGGACTGTGGAAAAACTCGATAATACCGCTTCCTCCGGTCGCGGCTCGGAATCCGCACTGTGCGCTCACTGCCACTTACGGAGCCGCGACCAAAGGGAGCGTGCGCGCCGCTAGTTAGTTAGTACCGATTCAGAAACGCAGTCAGTTCGGGCGTCAGGCTCTTTCGCGCGGCGATGCACAGATCGATTCCTTCGAGCGTCTGCGCCAACGTCCTGGGGCCTCCGTTGTAATCCTTCACGCGATCGGCGAAGAACGAATCCAATTCGTCGCGGCGCTTGGCATCGCAGAAACCGCCGCCCACCGACGGAAGCATGGCGGCGTAGTCTTCGCCCACTTCGCGCGGGAGGCGTTTCAGCAGCGCATCCAGGTGTTGCTTCACAAATTCAAACGGCACATCGCGCGTATCGGCGTAGGACAGCGGACCGAACAGCAGTGGATAAAACGATTCGCGCGGATCGAAATCCTTCGAGAGCAGCAAATCGAGCGCTGCCCGCGCTAGTTGGGGACTTCGGAACGAACCCAGCGCTTCGAGCAATACCTCGCGAACATGATGATCGCGCTCCCGAATAGCCGCCGTTCGAAGCGCATCGAAAAGGTCGCGGTTTCCGAATTCGGCAGCGATCCGAAGCACCGGCTCCAGCATCTCTGGAGCGATTGTCCCTGGAGACGTTCTGGGCCGCGTCTCCAGCCATTGGCGCGCCAGCATTTCCGCTTGTTCGATCAATTCTTTTTCTTCGCCCGTGCCCGCCACAAAGGGAACCAGCTTTTGGCGCAGCAAACGTGTGTCGTCGGTATCGCCCGGCTTTGCGATCCATCCCAGCGCCAACGCCTTCTCGCCGAATTCCCGCTGAATGAAGCGAGCCCCTTTCTCACGCAAGTTGGCCGGCACGCTCTCGCCCTTGAGCAGCGCCGCGATGCCGGCCGCCGTTTGCACCACGTGCCAGTCGGGATCTTTGCTGAATTCCGGGACCAGCGCCAGCGCCACCTGGGCCGAAACCTCTCCCTCGCTGGCCAAAGAATCCATATCGCCGAGAACACCCACGCGCTCGGCAACGCTCAGATGGCTGCCCCGATCGGCCAGCACCTTTTTCAAAAGGTCGCCTTCGTAAGCAACTTGGTAGTAGCCGGTCTCGCCGTCATTGGGCAGAATCCACGCGGGACACGTCTGAGCGCCCAGCAATACAATCTCATCCTTGGTATCCGACAATAAATTGCATTGGCGATGTACGGAACCGTCCGCTTCAAACGCTACGCAGATGGGAATCTGCCAGGTCTGGGGCTTGGCTTGCGATCCCACCGGCAGCGAGCGCTTCTGCGAGACAGCCAGCGACGGCTGAGCTTCGCACTTGAGCGCCACGGAAACCTCCGGCACGCCCGGCTGATCCAAAAAACTGTTGAACGCCGGCGCCACGTTCTTCCCTGCAACGCTACTCATGGCCGCTTCAAAATCGCTCGCGGTGGCGTTCCCCCAGGCGTGCTGCTTCAGGTAAAGTTGGACGCCTTCGCGGAACTTCGCGTCGCCAATCCAGCGCTCGAACATTTCGATCACCGCGGCGCCCTTCTCATACGTAATATCGTCGAACGCGTTCGCGATGTCGTCGTTGCTCTGGATGGGCTGGCGAATCTCGCGCGCCGACGCCAGTTCGTCGCCTCGCATGGCGCCCAACCGGGCGTTGACGGCCGTTACATCGAGATGCCACCCGGGTTGCCACTCGCCGGGAATTTTGCGCTCCATCCAGGTGGCGAACGCCTCGTTCAGCCAGGTATCGTTCCACCACGCGGTGGTCACCAAATCGCCGAACCACTGGTGAGCCATCTCGTGCGCAGTGGTCCCGGCCAGCTCACGCTTGTGATCGATGGTCTCCGTGGCCGGATCGGCTAATAATGTGCTTTCCGCGTACGTAATCATGCCGGCGTTCTCCATGGCGAAGTCGCCGATCGGCATGACCACCGAATCCAGCTTCTCGTAAGGAAATGGCATCCCGAAGTAATCTTCCAGCAGCTTGAGCAGTTGGGGAATCGCCGTGGCGGCATAGGCAGCCTCGGCGCTCTTGCCTTTTGGAACGATCACGCGCACGGGGGTGGGACCAACCCGGCCTGCATCCACGACATCGAATCGCCCCACCGCGAATGCGACCAGATAGCTCGGCAACGGCGGCGATGGCTTGAATCGCACCATCTTCATGCCGTTGGCTTCGCCCGATTCCATTTGAACCGGCGTGTTCGATAGCGCGAGATCGTCCTTGGGAACATGCAGAGTAACCTGCCATGGCACTTTGAAGCTGGGTTCATCGAAACAGGGAAATGCCCGGCGGGCATCCGTCGGTTCGAATTGGCTGTACACGTACCATTCGCGGTCTTCCTTCAATTGGAAAATACCCGCGCTGCTGTTCCGGCCGATCTTGCCCTGATAAACGACGTGAAGAACGCCTTTGCCTGAAATCGCACGATCGAAGGCGAAGCCTATAAATTGGTCGCCGCCCGGGACGGTCTTGGCAGGCAGCACGCTTCCGGCTTCCGGGCGAAACTCGGCTTCTTGAATCTGCAGACCGACGGCGTTCAACCAAATTATGTCGCCGGGCGTCCGAACATCCACGCTAATGTCGACGCTGCCGCGGAAGGTATCGCGATCCGGAACGATGGTGAGATCCACCGCGTAACTCGAGGGCTGCGCCGATCCGTCCAAACGCAGTTTCGGCGGATCCAGAGAAGGCGCGGAGAACGCAGGAAGGGAAGACGCGCAGAGAATCGCAATAACCAGCGAATATTTCATAACAACCTGAACTACGAACGAACTACGGCTTCGGCGGGTGCGGAAACCGTGACCGCCGCCTTGTGAAACAGCACCACCGAAAGCGCGGCTAAGTACAGTAACGCGCCGGTCCATATGGTGGCGCGCAGACCAATATAGATGGCCAGACAGATCGCCGCGGCGGAGCCTAACACGCTGGCGGCCGCGTTCAGCGCCCAGGCCCAGCGCACCGCTTGCGGAAAACTTTTCTGAAGTCGCGTGAGACCGGTGGGAAATGGAATCCCCATCAGGAAACCCGCCGGCGCGATCATGCACACCGTGACCAGAATCTTCAACGGCAACGGCCACCCCACGCCAAATTCGCTCACCGGCGCGGCAAGATATGCCAGCGCGGAAACGGTAGCGGCCACGCCCAGCAGCACAGCGCTCAGGCGTCCCGTGTCGCTCTCCTCGCCAGTCAAACGCCGGCTCCAATAGCTGCCTAAACCGCTCGAAATCAGCATCGAAAAAACGATCACCGTTAATGCATACGTAGGATGGCCCAGAAAGAGTACAAACTTCTGGATCAGCGCCACCTGGATCAAAATGTATCCCGCGCCAATACATGCAAAGTACAGCAAAAATCCGCGCACGCCCTTTTCGGCCGGCAACCGCTCACCGAGTAACAACGGGGGGAAGGCCAGCACGACGACGATGGCGAGCATGCTGATGCCCACCACTTCGAACAACAATGGCAGCGCGCGATTGATCTTGTAATCCGCGGAAAGGCCGCCCTGCTTCAGAAAATTCAAAAGATCGCGCGGCTGCACGGTGTAAAAGAAGAATGGACGGTCGTCGTCCACGGGCGTGACGTTGTAGCGATAATTTCGCCAGAACGTCCTTGGATCGGCGCTCCGCAACAGTTCTCCAAACTCGTTGGATGGCGCGTCACCCGGCAGATACAGCGCGTGTAATCTGGTCTGGCTTAATGCCGACTTCACCGCAGCTACATCCGCATCGGACAGCGGCTTGCGGAAGATTAACACCGTATCCAGCGCGCCAAAAGCATCTATATTCTGCGCATGGTCCCGCAGCACGACCACGTGCTTCCAGGCGTCTGTTTCGCCCACTTCGGCGAGCGCCGCAATAGCCAGCGATAGCAATCGCAAGCTCTCGCGCGGCGGCTGAAAACCCCAGCGCGTAAAGACCATCAATCCGTCGTCCGTTAAATGATTCAGATAATCGCGGAACGCGTCGGTGGTATAGAGATTGTTTTCCGAAAGCGCGAAAGCTCCGGCGGCGGTGGAAGCCCAGGTGTCGACTAATGTGGCCTGCAACACTTGATACTTCTCCGTACTCCTGCGGACAAAGCTGCGCCCGTCTTCGACGAACAGGTGCACCTCCGGCCGGAAATACAGCCGGTGGCTCAAGTCCGGAAAGCGCTGCTGCATGATGGTGTGGGCGATGATCGGGTTGATCTCCACCGCGGTGACATCTTTGCTGCCGCCGGTGAGCGCGCGCGCCACGTCCCACCCGCCACCCGGTCCAATCACCAACGTTTTGGCGCCAGGCCGCAGCATATACGGAAAACCGGGGCCCTCGTGCAACAGGTTGGCCCGCTCTTTTTCCGTCAGATGTTGCAGATCGAAGGTGGGAATGCCGGTGGAGGCGTCCGCGTCGATCACGATCTCCGGATCGCTGGATTTTGGATTCACGAGCCCGATGCGCGAAATGGGATTCCATCGCACAAACGATTCCCGGCCAATGCGATGGCCCTTAGCGTAGCGGATATCGATCAGGTGGCTCTTGCCGTTGAAGGCCATCAGGGCCACAAACGCAAGCGATAACGTAACGGCGCCCGCGCGGCCGCGCAACGTGCCGGCCAGGTTGTACCAGATGGCCGCCGACACCGCTAACAGAACCGACACCGCGATCACCGTATTCGGGCCGCCCAGGTAATTCAAAAACGGAACCAGAACCAGGCACCCTCCGGCGGCGCCGAGCAGATCGAAAAAATACACGCGATCGACGCGCTGGATGCCTTCCGCCACCGCGATGGAGACCACCGCCCCGGAGAAAAAGAACGGCAGCGCGCTTGCGAAATAGACGCCGGCCAGCGTCAGATTGCTAAGCTCTCCGCGTGTCAGGATGAAGACCAAGGATGCCAGAACGACGACGCTGTTCACCACCGCCAGGACGCCCAGCTTGTAAAAGATGTTTCCGCCGCGGCTCACAACAACGTAGGAAAATAATCCGCCCGCGCCCAGGCCGAACAGAGCGATCGAGATCGCGAGAAACGCAAAATGATAATAGAAGACCACCGAAAAGATGCGCGTGAGCGACAGCTCCAGGATCAATGTCGCCAGCGTGGTGAACGCCACGCCCAGATAGAGCTGCGGCCATTTAGTCTTGCCGGATTCAGTGGACGAACTAACGCGAGGCAATATCTAATGTTAAAGGATCGACGGCTTCCATCGCAGGAAAACAGGCGCCGATAGAGCAGCCGACAGGCGCGCGAAATAGCAGCGGCGCCCGGCGGCCGATCCTTCTTCCCTGTAGATTCAGACGAAGGGCCGCCGGACCCGGTTGCGGCCGCGGTAGCTCTTCTACATCATCGCCGCGGGGGGCGCCGGCTCGTCCGGACTGCCCGCCTTCGATAGCGGCAGCCGCACCAACAAAGTCCCCAGCAACAGAATGACGATCGAACCGGCAATATAGGACGGGTTGGGGAAGATCTTCGGCAACGGCCATTCGAAAAAGCGGAACGTCGCGATCACCAGTCCCATTAAGGCTTCGCCCGCGATCAACCCGGAAGCTACCAGAATGCCTACGTTCTCGACGCGCGCCGATTGCGCTTCGTTGAACCCGGAACGTTTCCGCATCGAGTCCGTTACCCATCGAAAAACGCCACCCACGAATATCGCGAACGTAGTGTTAATCGGAAGATACATTCCCACCGCCACCAGCATCGGGCTCTTCACTCGTCCCATAATCATCACGACGCCGAACATCACGCCCACCACCACCAGCGGCCAAGGCATGTCGCCTCCCACGATGCCCTGCGCGAGAGTGGCCATCAATCCGGCCTGCGGCGCGGAAAGTTTGGGATCGCCAAATCCGATCCCACCGCCCTTGATGTTGGCGGCTTGCAGAATATACAGTGGCCAGTACATAGCCGCGCTCGCCACCACCACCGCGATCAGCTCGGCCCACTGAATCAGTCGCGGCGTGCCTCCGAGGATATAGCCGACCTTGAAGTCCTGCAGGAGCTCGCCCGCCACAGCCGAAGAAACGCAACCCACCGCCGCCACTCCCAGCACCACCGCTACGCCGCCCGGCCCCGACACGCCCAACGACACCATCAACAGCGCTGCGATGATCAATGTCGTAAGGGTCAAACCGGAAATCGGATTGTTCGTTGAGCCGATTGTCCCCACCAGGTAGCCCGATACGGCCGCGAAGAAAAACGCGATCAGCAGCATCACTGCCGCCGCAACAACTCCGCCCAGCACTTGATGCGACAGGTAGATATACAGCGCGATCATGCACGCAAACATTACGGCGATCAGGGCGAACACAATCTTCGAACTCATGTACTGCTCGGTGCGGCTGGTCTCCTCTGGTTTAGCCGTGGTGCGCAGATCGGAAACGGCGCGCCTCAGTCCATCGAAAAGTCCATTGCGCATGCGAAACAGCGTGTAGGCAGCACCTGTCATCATGCCGCCTACGGCGATCGGCCGCACGATATAGCGCCACACCGCGTTGATCAACCCGACCCAGGAATCGTCCCTGGATCCCGCGGGCAAGAACGTCCGCAACTGCGGCCCCATGAAAAAGATCAGCAGCGGTACTAGAAAGCCCCAAGCCAAAACGCCGCCCGCGAAATTCAAAGCCGCCAATTCCGGCCCGATGATATAGCCCACACCGATGTACGCGGGACTCACGGTGGGTCCCGAAGCGAGCGTCACGCCTCCCGCATTCAAGGCCTGCCGCGGCGATCCCAGCTTCACTACGCTTTTGCCCAGCTCCCCTACCCGCACGATGAAATCTTTGTCGTTGGCAAAGAGCTGAATCTCGGCCAGAAATTGAATCAACGCTCCCAGCCCCAGGTTGTAGAACAGATATTTTGCTGCGTCGGCGCCACGGCGGCCTGCCTTGTGAATTTCCGATGCGGCCACCGATTCGGGAAACGGCAGATCCGGATCTTCCACCATGACGCGGCGAAACAGCGATACGAATAAGACCCCGAGAATGCTGCCCACCACCATCAGGGCCGTCGATTTCCAGTACGCGTCTTTCGGAGCGAAGGAAGGCCACGCGCCGGAAATCAGGAATGCCGGCAGCGTAAAAATCGCACCCGCCGCGACGGATTCTCCAATCGATCCGGCGGTTCGAGCGATGTTTTCTTCCAGCACCGATCCATTCACGATCCGCAGCACCGCCATTCCGATCACTGCAGCCGGGTAAGTGGCGGCGATGGTGATACCGGCGCGCAATCCCAGGTACGCGTTCGCAGCGCCGAGAATTACCGTCATTACGAGACCCAGAAGCAGCGCTCTCAGCGTGAACTCCCGCATTTGCATGTTCTGCGGGACAAACGGTAGATGGCGTGGTTGTTCGCTCATTGGATCACAATGATAGCAGGTGGTCGGAGCAGGGCGCGGGAGCCGTGCACCCGTGAGCCAATGCCTACTGAACCGTCATAGTCACAGCGCTTGGGCTGACATAGTCGCCCACCGTGACGACGACTTGGTCGAACGTTGCTCCCAACGCGCCGGAAGGCACCACCACATTAATCTGCAACACTCCGGCAACCAATCCGGGAGCGGCTCCTGCGTAGATTACCTGGGCTGGGAGACCGTCAATGGTAACCGAAACGGGAAGCACCGGCGCCGGGTAGGGTGAGGTGGTGACAAGGCCGTCCACGCTGGAGGGCAGTGTAATTCCCGCGCCGGTGGCGTAAAGAACCACTTCAGAGCCGGGCGATGCTGGATTAGTGTGGGAGTTTACGCTGCCATTCTGATTGAGGATCGCTCCCTGCCCCCCGCCGTTGCTATCCATGGAAAACACAGCGGGTGAAGCGGGTTGAACCGGAACCGTGGCCGATGCGGCAGGCTGCCCTTGATAGAGCACCTGAATTTGTGTCGTCGTTCCCGTAACGCCGAACGGAACCACCGTGTTGATCTGGGTGGATGAAGCGTACAAAATAGGCGACGCTGTGCCGCCGATCAAGACCTGCGTGGATCCGGCCGCGTTTGTGATGGAGCCGCCATGCACTTGGGCTTGTGACTCCGACGCCGGCCCCAGGTTGGCGCCGAAAATGGTCACCAACTCACCGGGCGAGACCGCGCCCTCCAGAAAGCTCGCGCTATTCACGATCGAAGAAATTACCGCCGGGCCTTGGGGCGGGTCGGCGCCCAGAGGTCCATACACGACCACGGCATTAGAGAGCGTGGGGAGATAAACGCGCCCGTTCGCTACGGTGGGCGGTGCGAATTTCGTGAAGATACCCGGCTGATCCCGGGTTGCGTTCAGATCGCTGTTCCAGAGCTCGTTAGCAAGATTGTTTGCGTCCAAGGCGTGAAGAGTGGCAGGCTGGGGATCCAGGTCTACGTTGCCGGTGATCAGCCAGACAATGCCGTTCTGTCCCGCATTTGCCGAAAGAGAAAGACCCGCATAGAGTGACGTAACGGGCGGGGTGTATTCAGAAAGGATCGTTGAATTGAGTCGATTATTTACGATCTGAAATGCTTTCAGCGCCCCGCTCGGATCGAACTCGTACACCACGGGACCATTGGCCGCATCGTTCCACAGCACCATCTGAAACAGGCCCCACTCATTGACCTGCACTCCTTGGACGGTGCTGGTTGTATCGGCGCCCAGATGTCCCAGCGAGTCGTAATTCACCAGATACAATAATCCCGACTTACCGCCCATGAGCATATAGTGGACGCCCGGTATCAATATCGCGCCGGCCGATCCAAGATCCCAGTCCGAACCGTTCAGGCTGCTCCATTCCTGCGGAGTGTACCAGTCGAGTAACGAAAGATTGCCACCGGAAAGATGCAGCAGCGATTCGCCGAAGTTAGCGACGCCGTCCCAGTCCCCATTCCCGGTGACCGCGAGGATATCTCCGTTACCATCCACCGCGGGCGCGCGCCCCGAATGCCAGAACGCCGCCTGCCGCCCGTTTGGCGCGCTGTTGAAGACGGCCGTCGCCTGCAAGGTCGAGGGATTATATTGCAGCATCCAGCCCTGATAATTGCCCGCGTCGGCGTGCGATCCGAATGCCATGTACAGCTCTCCATTGGCCAGCATCAGTCCGGGCCTCTGCAATTGCTGAGAGGCGTCGAAATCGATTTTCCCGTCGCTGCTTCCAGCGCCGGTCCCGGAGACGGATGCAGCAACCTGCACCGGTCCGCCAAACATCTCATGTCCATCCACTAGCGAGAGCGCATGGAGTTGAAACACCGGATTGCTGAAGGCGCCGGGAGGCAGCGTATCGGCGACGACATACATGACCTGATTCGTGGCGTCGATCGCCGGGGTTCCCAAGATTCCGATCTCAGGCAGAATATCCGTGAAGTTGTATAGACCCGAGGGAACTGGTGGGCCGAGGTTTACCTGCCAAAGCGGCGTGGTGGTTTCCGGATCGTCGGCATTGAACGCGAAAACGCTATTTTGCATCGTCGCGACATACACGACGTTATACTTAGCTCCGCCGATGGCGACGCCACTCACATACAGCGGCTGTGCGTAGACTTGCCCATCCACCGGATAAGCGCCGAGCTTCCCAAACTTAGTCCAGTTTGTCTGCGGAGAGAGACTGGTCTCTTGCAGATTGGCGCCCGTCTGGTGGGTGTCATAATTTACGTTCAGCACATTCACCTGCCCGTATGCGAGGGCAGCGATACTCAGTGCTAACACAACAAAACGGGGCCAACAGGATCTATTACATTTATCGAAGCAGTACAGTTGTCTCAGGTGGATTAAGATTCTCAACGGTCCTTTCGCTTCGCGATCGGCGTCGCGAACCCTTCCTTACTTGTTTACACAATCGTCACAGAGAAGTTGCGGCCCCTTACAATTTCTTGCATTGTGAATAGAATCTGGCCGCACCCGAGTTAGCAGTCGCCTGCCAGGCGGTGGATCGCTTGCAGTTTTTCCCACAGCGCCGCCAGTCCGTCCAGACGAAGCGCATTGGGGCCATCGGACAAGGCTTTCTCGGGTTCTTCGTGAACTTCTATGAAGACGCCGTCCACACCGGCGGCCACTGCCGCGCGCGCCAGCGTCGGAATGAACTGTGGCTGTCCGCCGGAAGAATTGCCGAGGCCTCCGGGAATCTGGACGCTGTGCGTGGCATCGAAGATGACCGGCCATCCAAAGTCGCGCATGATCTGCAATCCGCGCATATCCACCACCAGGTTGTTATAGCCGAACGACGAGCCGCGCTCCGTCAGCAGGATGTTGTTGTTGCCTGTCGAGGCCACTTTATCGGCGGCGTGCCGAATGTCATGGGGCGAAACGAATTGTCCCTTTTTGATGTTCACCGCGCGGCCCGTGCGCCCAGCCGCAATCAACAGGTCCGTTTGGCGGCACAGGAAGGCCGGTATCTGTAAAACATCCGCCGCCTCCGCCGCCGCTTCAGCCTGCGACGTCTCGTGAATATCCGTCAGCACTGCATAACCTTCGCGCCGCAAATCCGCGAGAATCCGCAAACCCTCTTTCGGCCCCGGTCCACGATAGGACGAAACGCTGCTGCGGTTGGCTTTGTCGAACGAAGCTTTAAAAATGAACGGCCCGGCGATCTTCCGGATTTCGGCGGCGAGAAAGCGCACATGCCGCTCGCTTTCGATCACGCAAGGCCCGGCGATCAAGACTAGCGGATGGCCGCGGCCGATAAGAGGAATGGCGCTCAATCTGCGTGTGTGAATTGCTCGGAGCGAATGCGTTGAGCGGGCTTGGAACGGCTCTTGCGATGCTTGTGCGCCGCCGCCATGAAGGCTGCGAACAACGGATGCGGCTCCATCGGCTTGGACTTAAATTCCGGATGAAACTGGCAGCCCAAGAACCAAGGATGATCCGGGATCTCGCAGATTTCCACGTATACCGAGTCCGGGGTCTGGCCTGCGATGCGCAATCCGCCGGACGTCAAAACTTGCTCATACTCCCGATTGAATTCGTAGCGGTGCCGGTGGCGCTCGCTGATTTCCGGCTGGCCATAAGCCTGGCGCGCAAAACTGCCTTCCGCCAGCATGCACGGATAAGCGCCCAACCGCATGGTGCCGCCCAATTCGTCCACGCCCTTCAACTCGCGCAGCTTGTAGATCACGCGATCGGGCGTCGCAGGATCGAATTCGGTTGAGTTGGCGTGCTCCAGTCCGCACACATTGCGCGCGAACTCAATCACCATGGTTTGCATTCCGAGACAAATTCCGAAATAAGGCACCTTGTTTTCGCGCGCATACCGGATGGCCGAAATCATCCCCTCCACGCCGCGCTTCCCAAACCCGCCCGGAACCAAAATACCGTCGTATTGTTCCAGCTCGCGCGCGCAATCGGGCCAGCGCATGTCATCGGACTCGATCCAATGGATGTTCACCTTCAGCCGGTGCGCCAGCCCACCGTGCAGCAAGGCTTCCTTCAGGCTCTTGTAGGAATCCTCGTACTCCACGTACTTGCCGATGAGCGCGATGTCCACCTGGTCTTCCGGATTTTGCATCCGCTCCAGCATTCCGGTCCAGCGGCTCAGATCGCGCGGCTTGGCGTCCATGCGGAGTATGCGAAGAATGATTTCGTCCACACCCTGCTCGGCAAAATCGAGCGGCACTTCATATACCGAATGGACGTCGCTGGCGGTAATCACAGCCTCCACATCCACGTCGCAGAACAGCGCGATCTTCTCCTTCATGTCGTGCGGCAGCGCGCGCTCAGACCGGCACAGCAGCATGTCCGGTTGAATACCCAGCGCCCGCAGCTCCTTGACGCTGTGCTGGGTCGGCTTGGTTTTTAACTCTTGCGCCGCTGCGATCCAGGGGACCAGCGTCACGTGCACGAACGCCGTGTTGTCGCGGCCCATCTCGTGCCGCAGTTGACGGATCGCCTCCAGAAACGGCAGCGATTCGATATCGCCGACGGTTCCGCCAATTTCCACGATCACCACGTCCACGTCCGCCGCCACTTTGCGCGCCGCCGCTTTGATCTCGTTGGTGACGTGCGGAATCACCTGCACTGTCTTGCCGAGATAGTCGCCGCGCCGCTCGCGATGGATGATCTGCTCGTAGATCCGCCCCGAAGTGAGGTTATTGCTCTGGGTGAGCTTGGCGTGCGTGAACCGCTCGTAGTGCCCCAGATCCAGGTCTGTCTCCGCCCCATCGTCGGTGACGAAAACTTCGCCGTGCTGGAATGGGCTCATAGTGCCCGGATCGACGTTCAAGTACGGATCGAACTTCTGCAACGACACCCGCAGCCCGCGGCTTTCGAGCAGACAACCGATGGAAGCCGCCGCGATGCCTTTTCCGAGCGATGAAACCACCCCGCCGGTGACAAAGATGTATTTGGCCATGGACATTCCCCTCAGTGCATTCGTAAAGATGGTTCAAAGAGCGTCGACACCCGTTCCAGATCCTCCGGCGTGTCGACCCCCAACGATTCATATTCGGTTTCCACTACGCGGACACGATGACCGTTCTCGATCGCCCGCAATTGTTCCAGCCGTTCCATCCGCTCGAGGGGACCCACCGGAAGACCCGAATAGGCGAGCAGAAAATCGCGCCGGTAAACATACAACCCCAAATGCTTATAGTGAATGCCGCCGCCTTCGCGCACAAACGGAATCGGGCAGCGGGAAAAGTAAATCGCATCGCCCGCCAGATTGGTCACCACTTTGACGACGTTGGGATCGCCGATTTCGCGCGGATCTTCGATGACCTTCATGAGAGTGGCCATGGGAACATCGTCATCCTCAAGGAGCCCCAGCGCTGCGGCGTCGATCGCGGAAGGATCGATCAGCGGCTCGTCGCCCTGGATGTTCACGATCACCGACGCGTTATCGGCGGACGCCGCTTCGGCCACGCGATCGGTTCCTGAAAGATGATCGGAGCGCGTCATCATTACCTGTGCGCCGAACGCACGCGCGGCTTTGTGAATGCGCTCGTCGTCGGTGGCGATAATCAGTTTGGAAAGATAACGCGCCTGGCTGGCCCGCTCGTAAACATGCTGGAGCATGGGCTTACCGGCGAT
>Ga0182024_10007860_pt1 | contig 22839 bp, 17 predicted proteins | sample P32metaG_FD_120480 | JGI IMG/M metagenome (GOLD analysis project Ga0182024, IMG submission 120480) | Permafrost microbial communities from Stordalen Mire, Sweden - P3-2 metaG (Illumina Assembly) | ecosystem: Environmental > Terrestrial > Soil > Wetlands > Permafrost | place: Sweden: Stordalen... | reverse complement strand
TGACCGTTCGGTGACGGGCTGGAAGGCGGTGAGCTGATGGACTCCCAGTCGTCAATCGATGTCGTCCGGCTGGTTGGCGAGTTGGACGTGAGCCGCCGGAGCGAGCTGAGGACGGCACTGTCGCAGGCGACCGGCGGACGCGCCGTGTTGATCGACCTCGGCGCCGTGAGTTACCTCGATTCGACCGTGATTGCGGACCTGCTGCGCTTCCGCGCGGAGGCGGACGAGAACGGCCGGCTCGTTGCCCTGCTGATCGGCAGCCGGCAGGTCGCCCGCGTCCTCGAATACGCCGGGCTCGCGCAGGCCTTTGCGGTCTTCGACGATCGCGGGAGAGCACTTACGTATCTCGCGGGTACATCCCCGACGTGACGGGACGCTCAGAACTGCGCATCAATCGCGACACCGCCGATCCGAGCACGCCGAAGGCGATCCGTCAGGCGCTCGGCGCCTTCTTGACGGCGCTGCGAATCGACTCGCCGCTGCGCGAAGATATCATCATTGCGGTCGGCGAGGCAGTTGCGAACGCCGTCGAGCACGCCTACGAGACGCGCGATCCCGGAACGGTCGAGTTGCACGCCGCGACGGACGCCGAGAACACGTTGCTCGTCGATGTTTATGACCGCGGTGCATTCATCGAACGCGACCTGCGCGAAGGCCGCGGCCTGGGTCTGCGCATCGTGCGAGCGATCGCCCGCGCCGTGTCGATCGACACGGAAGGCGGAACGCGAGTCCGGATGGTGTTCGATACCGGGGCGCCGGCGGACGCGACGGAGCAGACGACCTTCTAGTCTTTGGCGATGTAGTCGAGCGAACCGTAGCGCCCGGTGGCGAGCTTGCCGCGCTGGAGCAGAAGGTCGTCGAGCAGGGCGGACGCACCGATGCGAAACATCTCCGGCGAGAGCCAAGCGTCGCCGAGCGTCTCGTCGATGAGCACGAGATAGGCGATCGCCGACTTGGTATTGCGCACACCGCCCGCGACCTTGAGACCACGCTGCTCGCCGGTTCGCCTGGCGAAGTCGCGAATCGCTTCGGACATGACCAGCGCGGTCGCGAGCGTCGCCGACGTACCGATCTTGCCGGTCGACGTCTTGATGATGTCCGCGCCGGCTTCGAGCGCGAGGTCGCTCGCGCGCCGCGTCGCGTCGTACGAACCGAGCTCGCCGGTTTCGAGGATCGCCTTGAGGTGGATCGGTCCGCAGATCCGCTTGACGGCGACGATCTCGTCGAAGACCTGCTGCTCGTCACCGGCCAAGAACGCACCGCGGTCGATCACCATGTCGATCTCGTCGGCGCCGGACGCGAGCGCCGCCTCGGTGTCGCGCAGCTTGACGTCCAGCGACGAGAGCCCGCTCGGAAATGCAGTGGCCACCGACGCGACCTTGACGCCGGTTCCCTGCAACGCGTCCTTCGCGACCGCGACGAGGTTCGGATAGACGCATACCGCCGCCACACGGGGTGCACCGGGCCCCGGATAACTCGCCTTCGCGCACAGCGAGCGAACGCGCCCAGGTGAATCGCGACCCTCGAGGGTGGTGAGGTCGATGCAGCGGATCGCCAGATCGATCGCGGCCAACTTCGCTTCGTTCTTGATCGAACGCTTGGCGAATCCGGCGGCGCGAGCTTCGAGCGTGACCGCGTCGACCGGCGGTGACGGTGGCGACGGCAGAACCGGCATGGCGGACGATTTCGACGCCTAGGCGGCGCCGTCCCAGAGCGCGCCGAGCCGCGATGCGACCGCGTCGTCGTGCGGCTGAAGGCCCGTCCCCTTGCAGACGCGGCACCCGTCCGGCGCGCATTGCCGACAATTGCCCGCACCGCCGCAATGACGGCAGTCGTCCTCGGGTGAACGCCGTTGCCGGCGCCTGCCGGGCAGCGTCCAGCGCTCGGCGGCGAGCCGTTGGCGGCGCCGCGTGTAGAGCTCCGCCTCGTGAAGCATGGCGTAACAGCCGCCGAGGACGGAGATGCACGCCAGCGCGCCGGCAATAACGTCGGCGAACCTGCGATCTCTCACTCCATCGGTTATCGGACCCGCCCCAATCCGAGTTGAGCTAGGCGGATCGGCCGTAGGCCAGCCTGTCCTGAGCGTGGTCGAAGGGCGAGTGTTGGCGCACTTTGCTCCAACACACTAGAGGTTACCGCGCTTGGACTGCTCGTGCTCGATCGAGACGAACAGCGCTTTGAAGTTCCCTTTGCCGAACGACAGTGAACCACGGCGCTGAATGATCTCGAAGAAGAGCGTCGGCCGGTCTTGCAATGGTTTGGTGAAGATCTGGAGCATGTAGCCCTGGTCGTCCTTGTCGACCAGGATGCTCAGCTCGCGCAGGATCGCGACGTCCTCTTGGATCGCGCCGACCCGCTCGCCGAGCGTCTCGTAGTACGATGACGGCGTGCCGAGCAGCTCCACGCCGTTGGCGCGCAGCGCACGCACGGTCTGGACGATGTCGTCGGTCGCGATCGCGATGTGCTGCACGCCCGGGCCGCCGTAGAACTCGAGGTACTCCTCGATCTGCGAGCGCTTGCGCCCTTCGGCCGGCTCGTTGATCGGTAGCTTGATCTTCCCGCTCGCGCTCTGCATCACTTTCGAGCGCAACGCGGTGTACTCGGTCGAGATGTCCTTGTCGTCGAAACCGATGAGCTGCGTGAAGCCGAATGCCTGCGCATAATAGTCGCACCAGCGGTCCATTTCGCCCCAGCCGACGTTTCCGACGGTGTGGTCGATGCGTTGTAAGGCGGGATCCGCTGCAGGCGGCAGCACGGTGGACCACGGCTGATAGCCCGGCAACCATGCACCGCCGTATTCGTCGCGTTGAATGAAGCTGTGCACCGTGTCGCCGTACGTCGCGATGCTCGCGCGTACCACGCTGCCGAGCGCATCTTCGGTGGCGGCCGGCTCGGCGATCGGGCGCGCGCCGCCGGCGACGACGGTACTGAACGTTTGGCGCGCGTCGGACGTCCGGAATGCGACGTCGCGCACGCCGTCTCCGTGGCGCATCACGTGCTCTGCGATCGGGCCGTCCGCGCGCAGCGGCGAGGTGAGCACCAGCGTGAGGTCGTGCTGGCGCACGACATACGATGCGCGCCCCTTGACGCCGGTTTCCGGACCGGCGTACGCGAGCGGCGCAAAACCGAATGCCGTGCAATAGAAATGGGCAGCTTGCTTGGCATTACCGACCCACAACTCGAGATGGTCGAACTCGAGCGAGGCGGTTATCGCCGCGCGGCTCGACGTAAGGGTGTCCACATCGTTGCGAATACCCCGGCCGCGCGATGTTCCCTCGTCGTCACGGGACGATGTTGACCGGAATCTGGATCGACGACGAGGCACCATCGAGCCGCGCGGCGGTGACGGTCAACGCAATGCCGGTCTGACCGGGCGTGAGGCCGGCGGCCGAGAAATTATACGCCGATTGCCATTGCCCCGGCGCGGATTGGGCGATCTGCGTTTGAAAACCCTGATACCCGATCGTCAACCGCGCGACGTTCGTCGTCGTCACCGCACTGAAGCGCACCGGCGCGCCGTTGCGCAGCACGGTCGGCGTGAAAGTCGCGTAGAAGATCTTCACCGGGTCGGTCGGCCCGGCGTAGTTGTTCGTCGGCGGCTGTCCGTAGGTGAAGAGATTCGTGGCTGCAAATGCCGACGGCACCGGCGACGGCGTGCTTACGGAAAGGGCGATCGTCGACGAGGCGCTCGGCGGCGGCGGAACGCTGAGCGTCGCGGCAGGCCCGATCGCTTTCGGTACCAGTGAGCGCGGTGCTGCGGCGCGCGGCGGCAGGGTCGTGCCCGGCGGCAGCGTTGGGAGCGGCTGTGCCGCAGGGATCGGCGGTAACCCGGGTGCGGTGACGGCGTTGGCGGCACCGGGCGAGACCACGTGCGGCGTCACCGTAATGATCAGTTCGTTGCGCTGGCGATTGTACACGTCGTTGCGGAACGCTTTGCCGATCAGCGGCAAGTCTCCGAGCAACGGAATCTTCGTCGAACTAGTCGTCGTGGTGTCTTGGATCAAGCCCCCGATCACCAATGTTTCGTCTTCGCGCATCGCGACCGTGGTCTGGGTGTCGCGGGTCGAAATCTGCGGGATGCCGTTCGAAACTCCGGACAAACTATTAACGGTCGGATGGAGCGCGACGGTGATGAAGTTGCCCGAGTTGACGACCGGCGTGATGTCGAGTGTGACGCCGGTTTGAAACGTCTGCAGCTGGGTGGTCGCGACCGTACCGGTCCCGCCGCCGGTGGTGGTGAGGATCGCGATGTTGTCGCCGGCGCGAATCGTCGCCGTGCGCCCCGAGATCGTGGTGATGCGCGGGTCGGCGAGGACGCGTCCCTTGCCGTTCTGGATCAGCAGGTTGAGGTTCAGCCCGAGCGAGATCGGCGTGCGCGTGAGCGGCTGGAACCGCAAGAACGGCGGCGGCGTTCCGCCGTCCGGTGAGTTCGGCGTCGTCTCGGTGAGCGTCGTGCTCAGTACCGGCGTGCTGAAGCTCAACCCGAGATTCTTGGCGGCGTTTTCGTCGACTTCGAGGATTTCGGTATCGAGCACGACCAGCTTCTGCTCGACGTCGAGCTGATCGATCAGCCCTTTGGCGAGCCGAATCGACACCGGGCTGCCGGTGAGGACGAGTTGCGTTCCGTTGGGCGGAACGGTGATGCGCAAGTCGGAGACTTGTCCTTGCAGCGCCTGCGTCACCGTTGTCGCGATGTCGCTCGCTGACGAGGACGGTGCACCGTTGAGTCCGGGCGCGGCAGCGCGCAGCGAGATCACCTCGAAGCCGCCGGCACCGAGTTCGGCACTTCCCGGCTGTTGGACCGGCGGCGCCCCGTTCGCCGGCGGCGCGCCTCCGCTCGCATCGAGCTGAGCAATCGCGTCGGCGATGCGCTGCTGTTCGGCAGGTGTTGCCAGGGCCGAGAGCGCGTTGAGGTCGGCATCGACGCTGACTTGCGCGTCGCCGAACGAACGCGTGAGCAAGCCTGCCACCGATCGCGCGTCGACGAACCGCAGCCGGTAGACCTGCGTGTAGCGGACGCCGCCGGCGGGCTGATCGATCAGCGCCACCAAGGCCTTCGCTTTGGCGAGCTCATCGGGCGGACCGCCCAGCACGACCGATTGGCCCGCGACGCTCGCGCGCACGCCGTGAAATTGGTTGACGATCGCGCGCGCAACGTCACGCGGCGAGGCGCGCGTCACGCGCACGGCATCGACCGGTGCCGCGCTCGGCACCGGCGTCGCGGGCGGCGTGTCGAGCGCCGCGATCAGGGTCTTGATTTGGGCCAGGTCCGCCGGTCTTGCTTCGATCAGCAGCGTGCGGTTCGGGCCCGCGGTGATCCGCGCCGCGCGGTAGAGACGATGAAGTTGCAGCGCGACCGCGGCCGGGTCGGCGGTGCGGAGTTGGACGGCTTCGGTCACCGGGCGCTCCGGATCGCGCACGTCGATCCCTTCGAGCACGCCGCGCATCGCGGTAACGTCGGCCGGCGGTGCGACGACGACGATCGCATTGGCCGACGCATCGACCGAGATGCGATCGCGAGGGTAGAGTCCGCGGAGAATGCTCGCCGCGCGGGCTGCTCCGACGACCTGCACCGGCAGCACCGCCGGTGGATACGGCGACTCCGACGGGCGCGGCGACGACTCCGGGCGCCGGGTAACGACGACGACGCGGTTTGCCCGCGACCAGGTCGCACCGACGGGCGCTAGGATCATCGCCAGGGCTTCATCGAGCGTGACATGATCGAACGAAACGCTGACCCGTCCGTGCACGTCGGGTGCGACGGCAATGTTCACGCCGTAGAGGCGCGCGACGCGCGCGAGCACGTCGCGAACCGGTGCGGCGACGACGTGCAGGGACGCGCGCATTGCCGGCGCCGGCGGTGCGGCCCCGAGCGGTCCGGAAGCGAAGACACCGATCAGCAGCGCGATCGCGGCGAGGGCGGCGAACGATCGTCGCCACAGCGGCGCAACCTTACCGGCGCCGGGCTCGTTCACGAGGGACACAAGCAGACTCCGACGCTTCTCGACGGGTGGGATGCAAACGGTGACTGATGCGGGGTGAGGCTCACGCGCTCTCGAGCGCGGAGCAAACGGGACTCGAAGCGGCGATCGTCGCCGATGCGACGCCGGATTATGTCGTCGTTCGCGCGCTGGTCGCGCTGGGCGAACAGGCGCCCGAGCGTCTCGCACGCGTCACGGCCATGGGCCGTGAGTTCGTCACCGGCGTTCGGCGCGACGTGAACGCGGGGCGGGCGTTGGAGTTGCTCCGGAAACGTCCGAGCACCGGCGAGCGGCTGATCGAGGCTGCGGCGGAGCGTCTGATCGCAAGCAGCGGCCGTGAGATCTCGATCGCCGAGGTCGCGCAGGCGGTCGGCATCGCGCGGCGCAGCCTGCACCGGCAATACTCGTCGCGCACGCTGGCCGACGCGTGCCGGCGCAGAGCGCTGCTGATCTGGCGTTCGCGGTTCGTCCGCCGCGTTCGCGACGCCCGCGATGACCCGGTACGCCGGCTGTATCGTGTCGTCGACGTACTCGCTGCCTGGACGGCTTCCGAGCGCTTCCGCGCCGACCTCGCATTGCGGCCGGCGCTTTGCGCTGACGCGTCCGGCGAGGATCTGCGCGACCATCTCGATGCGATCGCTCGTTTCGGAACGCAGCTCGCACACGAAGCGTCGGTTGCAAACGCGCCGGCCTTCGGCGCATTCCTTGCGATCAACGTCGCCGGTGCAGCGGCGTGGCTCGATCGCCCAAACGACGCTCACGCTGCCGCGACCGCTTTCGTGGCGTTCTTGACCGGATCGCAGCGTTTGCCGTAGTTTCTGCTCGAATTGGCACATGTGTGCCATATTGCTTCCAGCATGACCTTGCTATTTCATGCTACGCGGATGCATGATCATCGTGCTCGGGGCGCCGAGATCTCGCCGGCAGTCGCCGGCGCGTCCGGCGTCGAGTTCTGGGGTTGAGTGTAGGATGGTCCGACGTGCACGCATCCAAGGCGTGTTCAGCGCGAGCATTGCCGCAATCGTAGCGGCAAGCGTGTTACCGGCGGTGGCAAATCCTGTTGCCGCGGTGCGCGTGTCGAACGCTTCGCCGGCGTTCGACCTCGCGTATGTCACGAGTGCATCCTCGCTCGGCGGCTTCGTCACCTCGGAGAACGCTCCGCAGGCGACGATCGCGCGCGGCACCAGCGACGCGTACACCATCACCTCGGCCAGCGCCCAGGCGCTGGCGGGCGTGCTGATCTATCGCGTCGAGGGCGATCCGTCGCGCGAATGCACGTTCCGGTACACGCTCACCTACACCGGCACGCGGTACACGCTGGCCGGCGATGCGCGCGCGACCTGGACGAGTCCGGTGAAATGCACCGTGACGACGACCAGCCCAGACAAGACCAAGGGCGACTTCAGCGTGACCTTCACGATGCAGTGACCCGGCGTCCTCGAGTGACGAGCGGGCGGCGATCGCTTTTCCCGGCAACGCCGTCCGCCCGATCTCGTCAAGCGGCCCGCAATCACGGGCCACCAACCAGGAGAACGTTCATGACCCGACTCGTCAAACTCCTCGCCCTCGCCGGCATCACGTTCGGCGGCGCGTTCCTCACGACCGCCGCACAGGCGTCGGCGGCAAACTTCCAAGTCAACTTCGCCATCCACAACGCGGACTCGACCAACAGCATGATCCGCGCGACGACGCCGCTGCCGGCAGGCGTTGTGGGCCTCATCAATCCGCCGACGGCGATCTCGGCAGGTAACAACGACCCGGCAAGTGGTTTCGCCACATACGAGGGGGCGCTGCCCGGGTTCGGGCAACACTCGTCCGAAACGGTGCAATACGTGAACACGAACAACAGTTCCGACGAGTGCACCTTCACGATCCAAATCAGTAACGTCGGCGGCGCGAACCCCTACAAGCTGCACTTCTCGAGCGATCAGTCGCGTTGCACGGTTCCGGCAGATCAACAGAACGCGACGGGCGTCTTCACTGGCACAACTTTCGTCCTGGGGTGGACCGGCTAAGTTTCCGGCTAAGCTGAGCCCCGAACGCACTCCCCATGTGTGCGTTCGGGGCTTCGAGCTTCAGTAGCGAAACGGCTGGACGTCGAAGCTGAAGATCGTCGGGGTAACGGTCTCCTGACCCAGCGTCGCGCCGCGGCGCAGGGTCCCGTTGACGCCGTTGAAGTAGTCGGTCTGAAGGACAGCTCCCGAGAAGAGGTCGGGGATCGTCTTCGTCAAGCGGCCCGATTCGTCGTAGAGATTCAAGCACAGGCGCGCGTTTTGGTCGAAGAGCCCGACAAGAGTTGGGCACCAGATCGAACGTTGCAGGATCAAATGATTGACGGGGTCGATCCCTATGATCGGCGAGTCGCCGCCGTCAAACTCATTAATCCCGTGATGAGCCTCCTGGACGCGGTCCAGAACATGCGCAAATACTGGTGTCGTCCCACTCGTCGCGAGGTCGATGAGGCTGAGCTCCGACCGAAAAACCTCCTGGCCCGCTTGAACGAGCTCGCAATTCGTTGCGATGGCTCCCCGACCGGTGCCGGGGTCGATCGCCATCTGAAAACCGAAGTTGGGGTCGCCGCCGTCGATCGGCAGCGGCGTGGACGTGGCCGAACCCGTGCCGAAGTCGGCCGTCACCAATGCCGGCGATTGTGCGTCACACGCGAGGTTGTTGTTTTCGATCAGCACGTAAGCGCGGTCGGTCGTCGGGTCGTAGGCGAACGTCTGGACGTTTGCGTCGAATGGGAAGGCGCCGTTCATCAGCGCGGTGATGTCGATCCCAGGAGCGAACCCTGACCCGGTCGTGATGTCGCCTCGCGTAACAAGGAACGTGCCGGTGACGAAGTCCGACGTGAGGTAGGCGGATCGCGACGACGTGGAGTTCGTCGCGACGGCGGAGATGATGGCGGTTGCCGGTACACTGCTGGGAGGAAAAGTAAATGACTGAAAGACTCCGGAGCTGAGCGGCGCGGCTGCGTAGAAATTGATGGTGGGAAAACCGAAAACGTCCTCAGAGATCGCCGTGTCATTCTGGACGATCGGAAAGTTGGCGTTTTCATTGTTCGTGTACGACAGCACCACGCCACTGTTTGCCCCAGTGCCGATGTCGAAGAGTTCCGTCGTGAAGAGGTCTTGATTGGCTTGGCTCGGGCCGATGACGCCGCTCTCGTCAAGGAAGCCGTCGGTGCCATTTGGATCGATGAATACCGTGTTGATAGCGCCGCCGAGGGCCGAGTCGATCCCGTGATATTTGAGGGTATCCGCGTCGCTCGCCTCGGCGATCGGACCGGCGCCGTTCGTCGGGAGCACGCGCACGTTGACGGTCGCCGTTGCCGGAATGCCCGCTGCGATCGGGTCGATAGTGACCGTGCCGGTGACGCCGCTCGCCGTGACGTGGTAGAGCGAGCCGGTGACGACGCCATTGTCGTCGATCGCGTTTCCGTTCGGATTGCGGAATGTGTTGAAAGCGTCGTCAAGAAAGGGGTTTACGAAGGCGGGGCTCGGCGGCGGAGCGGCGAGCTCGACAATTGCGCCCGACGCGCCGGTAACGGTCGAAACGTCGTAGCGGACGGTGAACGGCGTCTGGTACGGAACGTCGAGCGTATGCACGAGCGGCGCACCATTGCCGAGCGACAGAAGAGGCGCAAGCGGACGCGAGGCTCCCGCATCGACTCGGGTGAATGCGAGATCGCTGATGTCGGACGGGAACGTCGTCGTGCCGGACTGGAGATCGATCCACACGGTGTACGTTCCGGCGCCGGCCAACGCGCTCACCGGAACGTTCACCGTACCCTTCGGCGCCGAGAGCGGCAGCGAGAAATACGGATAAAGCCCGATGTCGGGCAGTTGGTGGGCGCCGATCCCGGGTGGGGAGACGTTTAACGTCGGCGAACCGAGCAGCGCGCGCGGATAGCCCGTGAAGTCATACGACACCGGAATGGACTGACCGCTGACGACCGCGGGGACAACCGGCGCGAAGACAAGGCGCGAATTCGTGGCGGGCGGTCCGAACGTCAATTGAAAGGTCGATCCAGCGATGATGTGCAACCCGACCATCGCGCTATAGGTGAACGAGAGCGTCCGCGAAACGCCGGGCGTCAACGGAACGCCGGCGGCCGCGAAGAGTTGCACGGGCAGTAGACGCACGTAGGGCGTCGTGGCAATGACACGTGACGGCTGACCCGCGACCGAGAGCCGGTAGGTCGCGTTTGCCGGGATACCTTCCCAATCGGGTGCAATCGTGATGTAAGAGTTCAGGTCCGCACCGGTGTCGCTGCCCGGGAACGTCGCCTCGAAACCCGGATACGCTTGCGCGTACGGGCCGTCGAGCTTGATCATCGTCGGATCCAGCGTGGTGAGATACGTCGCATCGTTGAAGGCGCGGAAGTTTGCGTCGGCGGCGAATGAACCGCTGCGCCGTCCCTGGATCGCGACGCGCGCGATCCCGGGCTGCGCCGGCGTCCCGGCGGTCGCAAGCTGCTGTTCGACCATTCGGCGCACATCGACTTGTGGTCCGACATTCAACGTGACGTCAGATGTCGGCGGCGTCACGACCGGAGTACCGGTCGACGCGAGCAGGGCGCGCACTTGGGACGGTGCCGTGAGCGGATGGCCGCTGAGCCGGCCAACCTGAAGCGCAATCGCTGCCGCGGCGGCCGTCGCCGGCGCAGAAGCCGATGTGCCGCCGACGATACCGGCCCCGACCGAATCGAACGACGGGCCGGTCAGGCCGAGTGCGAGGATGTTGTCACCAGGGGCCGAGACGTTGACGCGGCTACCGAATCCGCTTGAGAAACCGACGTCTCCGTCGTAGCGTGTCTCGGCGAAACTCTTCGTGTTTGCTAGGTTGGCGAAGGCGGCGTTGAGCGGGTTGGCGGCGATAATGTCGTCGAGGGTCGAGGCGCCGACGTCGATCGCGCCGCTGTCGAGATCGACGGACGGAGCGGTCGAGAGACCAAGATCGAGCGAGGTCGTGGTGGCCGTTCCGACGTTCGTCGCGGCGCTGCCCCCGGACGGTCCGATCGCGGCCGCGGTGAGATCGCGCGTACCGTCGTTCGCCGCGATGCAGACGACGATGTTCGAGCTGACGATCGACGCGACCACGCTTTCGGAGAGTGGATCGTCCTCGAGGTACCGTCCCGGAAAGCCCTCGCCGTCGAAACCGAATCCGATACTTGCCGTGATCACGTTCGGCGCCGGGAGTTGGCGCGCCGCGCCGATGAAGGCGCCGAGCACGTCGCTCTCGCCGACCGCGCCGTTTACCATCCCCGGCGCGACCCAGCGATACGATGCACCCGGCGCGATGCCGACCAGATCGAAGCCGGTCGTATCGGTCTCGCCCGAGCGCTGCAGGTTATCCGGTAACGGCGCCATCACCGAGAAGTCGAGCCCGACTTCGGCGAGCGCCGGATCCACGCCGCAGACATCGGCGGTCGTCGACAGGTTGCCGCTCTCGTCGGCGACCCAAACCGGGATCAGCGGCAACGACGGCCAGTCGAGATAGCGCTGACCGCCGATCACGTGCGTCGTCGGCACGCCGCCGGCGACGAAGCCGTTGCACGGATCGTTCGAGTTGAGTCCGGCCGATGCGTCGTCGACGTCACCCAGGCCGACGTTCGTGATGATCTCACCGGCGCCGGGAAGCTGCGAGAACCGCTGGCCGATCTCGTCGAAGGCCGCGATCGCGTCGACGCCCGGCGCGTTCAACAGCGCTTGCGCGCTGAACGATACCGCGACGTTGCTCGGAATGCTCGGCAGCGCGACGCTCGTCCCTTTGACGGAACGCCCGAACGGGTGCAACGACCGTCGCAAGGTCGAAACCTCTTTCTTCGCCAGCGAAGGAATCGGCGCACGCTGAGCGATCATCGAGTCCATCGCAAAATCCGGTGCGACGTACGCGACCGACGGCGACGCGCGCAGCGTTCGGACGGCGTTCTGGACCGACGAAGCTCCGACGTGCAGTGCGAACGCGTTGTCGAACGCGAGCAGTTGATGGCCGGTGCGCGCTTCGGCTCGTGCGCGCATCGAGCTGAGTGTCCCGCGATCCACCTTGGAGAAGAGCCGCTCGGCCCGGTCGACGCCAAGATGCATGAGCGTCAGATTCATGCGCGCATCGGTGGTGAATGCATGCGGCGAGAGATCCTGCCGTTTCGCTCCGACGCTCTTGCGCAGAGTCATCGCCGCTGCCGGGCTCAGCGCATCGACGTCCTGCGGCACGGTCACGCCCGATTTGAAGACGACGATGACGCGGCCAGGAACGAAGGGCTGCGGCGGGTGCTCGAGATCGTACAGGATCCTGCGGCGCTGCGGCGGCGTAATCGCTCCGGTCAGCGAGCCGTATCGGATCGGCGAGAGTCCGACTTGCGTCGTGCGTTGCGCACGGCGGGATGCGAAATACGCCTGGGCCTTCGCGCGCGGGGACCCCGACGGAAGCCGCGGCGGCGCGATCATGGCACGACCGTCGGTGTAGACGGTCGCGACGCGGCCGTCGCTTAGCGTGCCCATCATCGCAACCCGCGGATGCGTGATGCGCGGGTGCACGACCGTCATCGGCCGGTTCGGCCGCGCGTCGATCGACTTGCCTAACGACGTGACGAACAGCGCGCAGCCGATCACAGCGAGAACCTTAGAAGACATCGCACACTCCTTGCGGCTGCGTCAGCCCGAGCACGGACGGGGTGGTAAACGAATGCGCGGCATCGACCGCGCTCAGATCGTCGAGATAGGTGGTAACGCCGTTGCCCGAGCGCTCGACGACCTGGGGTTCGCGCGAGTTCGGATCGACGGTAATACCGAACGGCTGACCGGTATCGGCGATCGTGGTCACCGCGCCGCCGGTCGGCGTGAGCGCGGCCACGCCCGACGTGCTCGTGACGTACAATTGCGCCGTCGTTTGCGGCGACTGCGTCACGCTCAGCGGCGCGCCGTACGCGATTGCGATCGGCGCGGAGAGCAACGGCGCGGAGCCCGCGCCGCCGCCGCTTTCGCTGAAGAACGCGAGGGCGGGCGTCGCAACGTTTCCGACCGCGAGCTCGTCGAGCACGAAGCCGGCGGAGCGTTCGTCGAAGGTGACACCTTGGGCGTTCGCGACCGCGAATGTGGCGGGAACACCGCCGCTCGGCGCACCGCCTGATGGCGAGAACACGGTAACGCCACCACTGCCCGTCGCATAGACGTTGCCGTTGTCGAAGTCGTACGCGACCCCGTTCACGCCCGCGACCGTTGGTGCGGTGAACGCAGCGAGCGGCGCACCGCTTTCGTCGAACGCGAGCACCTTGCCCAAGCCTGCGTCGGCGACCAAGATCTCGCGATCGTCGGCGTCGTACGCGAGCGCGACCGGGTTCTGCAGCCCGCCGAACGCGCCGGCGGCGAGGGGAATGGGCGTTCCGTCCGCCGCGAACCGTGCTACCGCCGGCGCACCGCCGTTGGCGTACGCGACATAGACCGCGCTCGTCTCGTCGACGATCGTCGAGCTCGTCGCGCTGTTGCCGTTCGCGTCGAAGGCGGTCGCGACCAGCGCCGTCGGCGAAAAGCTCGTGTTCGGGGCGATCGCTTGGACCGTGTACTGGTCGGTCGTCCCGGCGACCGCGATTACGGAGAGGATGTGGGTGGCGCGAACGTTCGGCGTAACCGAGATCGCCGGCGGCGCGTCGGGTTGGACGATGACGTTGCCATCGACATCGAGCGGGGCAACGGTGAACGTCGCGGGCGCGCGCCCCACCAGCTCGAACGCGGGCGGATTCGAGCCGGCGACGGCGACGAGGTTGTTCTGGTTTGGCATCGGGCCGATGCGTACGCTCGCGACGGTGCCGATGATCGTCGCGCTCAACGTGTTGGTGACGTTCGGCGCAATGCTCTGCGCGACGCGAACGCGGCCGAGCTCGTTACCGGCGGCGGTCGTTTCCACCGGTACCTGTACTTGATCGTAGAGCGAGATGACGAAGACGTCCTGACCGGCGGGCGCGTCGATCGTGATGGTCGACGTACCGCCGCCGGCCGGTGCATTTGCGAACGTGATCGGCCCCGCCGCCGCGGCGTCGGGGTTCACCTCGATCACGACGCTTTGCGCCGACGGCGAGACGAAGGCCGGTCGGCGCTTCACCTGCGCGGTAGCTCGCGCAGGCCAGTGCATCGTGAAGCTGACGGGAACGCGTGCTTTCCCGGCCGTCGAATGTCCCGCCGGCGGAAGCACATGCCCGCCGCCCGCGCACGCGGTCGTCACGGACAGCGACGCGATCGCCACGATGATCTGGATCTTCATTGGATCGTGCCTTGCGTGATCGTCACGCCGACGGTGAGCGTCGCCGATTGGCCGAAGCTGTCGGTGAACGTGACGGCGCACGAGCCCGATCCTTGTGACGTAATCGTGAAATGCGCCGGGGAACTCGTTGCAGCGGCGGGCGACACGACCGCGACGACGCCGCACGCGCCGGCGGTGATCGGTCCGGAGTAACCGGGCTCGCTCGCCGTGACGGTCGCGGTCTGTCCCGGCGCGCTGAACGAAACCGAAGTTTGCGACAATGCCACGCTCCCGGTCGGCGACGCGGTCGGCACCGGCGTCGGCGTCGGCGTCGCAACGACGAACGAGCTCGGTGCCGGTGAGGCACCACCGCCGCCGCACGCAGACAGAACCGGCAGCATCGAGCACATGATGAACAAGCGTCGCAGCAGACGAGTCGACATGCCCACCCTTCCAGGTAACGCGGCGCACGAGCCGTGCGCCAATCCTGTCACGTTACGCGACGAGCGTTATGTCCGACTCGTTACGGCGGCGCTTCGTCCGAAGCGCGGCCGAAAAGAACGCGACTCAGTTCAAACCGACACGTCGCGCAATGGCGGCCGCATCTTCTTGCGCGGAACCCGTGCCGAAACGGTCGAGCCGCGGCAGTGCGTCGCCGATGAAGCGCCGTGCGTCGCGCAGTTCTCCTTCGTCGAGCGCGATCCGGGCGAGATCGCGTTCCGCCGACCCGAGCAGGCGCGCGTTCCCGAGCTCCGCGGCGTCGGCGCGAACGGATTCGGCGATGCTGCGCGCCTCCGCGTAGTGGCCCGCCGCGATCGCACGGCGCGACCACATCGCGCGTACCAGTAGGCCCGTCGCGCTGCGCGGTGGTGCGTGGTGTTTCGCGATTGCCGCGGCGCGCCGCGCGGTCTGATGGTCGTGATGCCACTGCGCGACGATGCAGGCGAGATGACCGATCGTGCGCGTCATGCTGCCTCGTTCGGTCGTGCTCGCAATTTCGAGCGCGTCGTCAAGCACGCCGTCTCTGATCGCCGGCTGCAAGGTCTTGACCCCGAACCGCTCCGCGCGCGCCATGAGCATCGGCCGGATGTGGCCGGCCTTCTCGGCGAGCCTCTCGACGGCCAGGAACTTTGCGTACGTGCGGTCGGAAGAATCACGAAGGTCGCACAGGATCGCGTCGACGTAGGCGACCGCGAGCCGTTCCTTGATGCGCGACGGCAGCAGCGTCGGAAGAATGCTTTCGGCCAGGCGAACCGTCTCCAGTCCCCGGTGAAAATCACCGACGTCCCAACGCTGCGAGGCAAAGGCTGCCAGCGCGCGAACGGCGAGGGCGCGGCGCGACTCGCGGGGATCGTTCCAGGCCAGGTGATCCGTGACGAGCGCCGGTGGGCGCATGGTGACACCCGTGCCGATTCCGTGTTGCCAGCGCAGCGCCCATTCCAAGAACTCGAGGTGTTCCTCGATCGCGACGCGTTCGGCGGCGCTGAACGTGAGGAGATGAAGCGCGAACGCCGCGGCGGCTTGCGAGATCTGGGCGCGCGCCTCGCAGAATCGTCCGGCGTCGAGCTCCACCTCGGCGGCGAGGCAATGCGCTTCGATCCGGGTGCGCAGCGCCGGTGCCGCGCTCGCGACCGAGCCGAACACGTGCAACGCGAGCGCGCTTTGCCCGGTCGCGTGCAGCTCGACGGCTTGCGCCAATCGCAGCTCCGCGAGATCGGTCCGGGCACTCACCGCCGTGCGATCTTCGGTCGTGGCAAGGCGCCGAAATGCGCGCGAGAAGGCTTCGTGCGCCGCGGAGCGCTCACGCCGCAATTGACGCTCCGAAAGTCCGAGTTCCGCCGCGACGCTCTGCGGAAACTGACGGTCCACCTCGCAACGAAGGAGCACGGCGTGCAGACGGCCGATACGCGCACGGTCGGTATCGGGTTCGGTTTCGTCGCACAGCGCGCCGAGCGCTTCGCGCACGAGGGCGAGGATCCGCGCGAGCGCGACGCGGTCCTCGCCCGGTGTGCGACGCCGCGATCGCGCCGTGGTCGCAAAGTACCCGGCGGTCAGCGGATTGCGCCGCAATTCGCGCGCGTTCTCGACGTTGCGCAGCAAATGCCGCGACGCGCAGTAGTCCGAGCGGGACGGCTTAGCGCGCGGCATCGGTGCCAGCCGGCGACGATGGTGAACGGGACACGTTGCGTCGGCCTCCAAAGGCCGAACGGGACTCGCCTACACCGCGCTTTTCACCCGTATTGGCCAAGAATGGGTAGGGAGTCCTGCCAAGATCATGCTAGGCGATCAATTCTGCTTGGGCGGCGAGATCCCGAGTTCGCGGTAGAACGCCGCCGGGTTCATCGGCCGGCCGAGGAAGGCGCTGACCTCTTGGTCGGGCTCCTCGGCGCGAGCCGGCGCGAGGATGTCCTTGCGATAAGCGGCGCCGGCGATCGGGCTGGTCAGCCCTTGCGCTTGAAATCTCGAGAACATGTCCTGCGCGTACACCTTCGACCACAGATAACCGTAGTAGCCCGCGTCGTAACCGCCCATGAGGTGACCGAAGCCGGCTTGCGGATGCGTTCCTTCGACGAAGTGATTCGGCGTCGTTCGCGCGACGGTCGTCCGCCAGACCGCCGTCGTGTCGATCGGCGGCTTGGTCGTATGGTATTCCATGTCGACGCTGGCGTAGAGGATCTGCTGTGTCGTCTGCAAGGCATAGTGCACGTAGCGCGCGGCGATCATCTTGTTGATGAGCTCATCGGGGAGCGGCTGACCGGTCGTGACGTTCGCGCTGACCCGGCGCAGGATGCCCGGATCCCAGGCCCAGTTTTCGAGCATCTGCGAGGGCGCCTCGATGAAATCCTGACGAAAGCCGCCCGACAGGGTCTCGTACGGTTCGTCGGCGAGCATCGCGGCCATGTTGTGGCCGAACTCGTGGAAGAACGTCTCGACGTCGCCGTGCTGCAACAGCGCCGGCTTGCCGGGCGCGGGCTGCGGCCAGTTGCCGACGATCGCGCTTTCGGCCAATCGAACCGAACCGTCGGGCAGCACGCGCCGCGGGACGATCGGAAAGTTCGCGAAGTGATCGTACTTGCCGGGCCGCGGATACAGGTCGAGGTAGAAGCGTCCCAGCGGCCGGCCGGACGCGGCGTCGGTGACGTTGTACGATTGCACCTGGGATTGCCACACCGGCACGTTTGCGCGCGCGAACTTCACGCCGAGCAGTTGCTCGTAGATCGCAAAGACGCTGTCGATCACATGTTGGACCGGGAAGTATTCTTTGATCTGGTTTTGGTCGACGGCGTACTTCGTCTTTTGCAACTGGTTCTCGTAGTACGTCTGATCCCACTGATCGAGCGGACCTCCTTTGAGCGCGGCATCCTCGTCCCGCTCTTGGCGCGCCTTGGGGAGAATCGCCGCGTCGATCTGCGCGAGGAAGCTTTCGACGCGCTCCGGCGAGCCGGCCATGTGATCGGCGAGCACGTACGCGGCCCAGGTGTGGTAGCCCAGCAGGTGCGCGAGCTGGTCGCGGGTTGCGATCGCGTCTTCGAGCAGCTTGACGTTGGCCTCACCACCGCGGTTGTTGTATGCGATGTAATACGTCTTGCGCGCCGCGGCGTCGGTCTCGTTCTGCAGAAACGGTCCGACGGTCGACTCGTTGACCGGGATGGTGTAACCGCCGTCGGCCCCCTTATTGAGCGACGCGGCGACAAAATCGGGCGGCAGCGACTGCGCCTGATCGGCGGTAATGCTCATGGTCGAATGGTCGTTGCCGAGGTTCGCTTGGAAGGTGTTCTGTGCATTGGTGAGCTTCTGCTGAAGGCTGACGAACGTGCGCCGTTGCGCGTCGGGCAGTCCCGCACCGCTGCGCGCGAGATTCGTCAACCACAGCGACTGCAGTTTGAGCTGGGCGACGCCGTGCGCGGTGTGACTATCGCGAGCCGCTGCCAGCGCGCGGTAGAGATCGGCGCGCGCCGAGAGTTCGGTGAGCGCATTGCCGGCATCGGTCGAGCACTTGAGTGATGCCGCGCGCACCTTCGCGTCGGTCGAAACATTGTAGAGGAAGCCCTGCGCGGCGAGATTGTCGTTGAGATCAGCAGCGGCATTCTCGACCGCGAGAACGACCGTCGGGAACGTGCGCGCGGAGCGCGCCACGGCGACGCGGTCGGCGCCGCGTTTGAGCGCGGCGATCGAGGACGCGCACGACGACGCGATTTGCGCCGGCGACAGCGACCAATCGATCGCGAGGACCGAAGCCGCCGGCTTGGCCGGCGCGCTGAGCGGAAGCGTCGCGACTAACGCCGCGCTCAGTGCGGCAACGCAGCTACGAGAGAATGCGGAGTTCACCCCCTCGATCTACGGTCGCGAAGGCCACACACCCTGCGCCCGCAGAATGGTGGCGCATGCTTCGTTCGCTCCTCCGGTTGAGCGCGGCCACCGCCTTCGCGGCGCTGCTCGCCCCAGGCTTTGGGTCGGCCGCGCCGACGCCGGGTTTGGCCTACGATGAGATCGTGCGGATCGTGGTCAATGCGACCCCGCCGCCGCCCGGCAATTTTCAGGCCGACGTCGCCGCGCTGAACACGAGCCAAACCGCGGCTGCGTCGCCCACCCCCGCCCCGAAAAAGCGCGGCTTCGGCGGCATCGGTTCGATCGTCGGCACCATCGCCGGCGGCGGCAACCCGGCCGGCGCGGTCGGCGGGGCCGTGGCCTCCAACGCGATGGACACCGCCGTGCAAAACTCGCTCGGCGCGCAGTTCGGCGCGCTGGGCACCGGTTTCGCCAACTTCCTCCAGCCGCACCTGATGCGCTACGCGTTCTGGAACGGCTGGGAGCGGGTCGAGGACGTGACCGGGCAAACGGCGACGATCCGCAAATGCGACGTAGGCGAGGTGATCCAGCTCAACCTCGCCGCGAAAACCTACACGATCTACACGCCCAGCACCGAGCCGCTTCCGACCGCTCCGGCGCACGGCCGCGCGCCGGCTGGCCCGCCCGCTCAGCCGGGCACCGAGGTCGCGACCCTCGACAACACCACCAAGTCGCTCGGCCCCCTGAAGATCGAAGGCGAGCCGACCAGCGGCTACGATACGACGACCAGGGTCAGCACGACCCAGGCGACCGGGAGCTGCCGCAACAGCAGCGAGTCGATGGAGACCGTCCAATACCTCGCGCCCCTCGCGCCGCCGGCGGTGAACTCGTGCCCGGTGCGTCCGCCCGAGGGGCTGCCCGAGACGGCGACGCCGCCGAGCCCGACCGGGTGCACACCGACCCTCTCGATGCACCGCAGCGGCGCGGCCGTCCCCAGCGGGCGGCTTGCCCTCTATTCATTGGTAACGTTCGGCATGGGGACCCAAGCGACGCCCGCGCGCGGCGGGAGCGCGGCGCCGTCGTCGATGGGCTTTCTCACCGAGCGGGGGAACCTCAAGACGCTCGGCCCGGCGGACGCGGGACTGTTCGGGATACCTCAGGGGTTCACGAAAACACCCTAGACGGCTATTATAGGCGAGCCTTGGCGAGGGTTGGGCTTCGCGCAACGGTAATCCGTGAACCCCGCCAGGCCCGGAAGGGAGCAACGGTAAGCGGACTCTCCCGTGTGCCGCGAACCACCTGGTCCTCGTCCTGGCCTTTCTTTTTTTGATGCAGAATCTCATGACAGCGGTGCTCGCCGGCGTGCTGAGCGCGCTCGTGGTGACGAGTGGATACCACTTCCTCGTCGCCGGGCCGCGCTTTCGCAAGCTCCGGGCGATCATCGATACCCACGACGGACTGCTGGGCGGCGGCGCATCGGGCGCCACCGATCGCCTCGGCGCGCTCGAACGCGACGGCCTGGCCGCCGAGACGGAGCGCGCCGCCGCGCGAGGCCGCATCGATGCGCTCGAACGCATCGCCCACGCTGAGCTGCCGCGCCTGGGTTTCGTTCGGTATAACGCCTTCAGCGACGTCGGCTCGGACCTCTCGTACGCCCTCGCGCTGCTGAACCGCGACGGCAACGGCGTCGTACTGAGCAGCATCTACTCGCGCGAGGACACGCGGACGTACGGGAAATCGGTCAGCGCGTTCAAGCCGGCGCAGGACCCATCGGAAGAGGAGCTCGCTGCCATCGCCAAGGCCCGGGCGGCGACGACGTGAGCAGCATGAGCAAGACGTTTCTGATCAAGATCATCCCGCCCGACGGGTACAGTGTCTACCGCTTGGCGTTCACGCGCCGGCACCTCGCCCTGCTCGCCGCGGCGCTCACGGTCGCCTTACTCGCCGCAGCCGGAATCCATAGCTACCAGCTGCACGTCGCCGAGGGCAACGTGCGCCAGCTCCAAGCGCTCACCTCCGAGCAGCAGCACAAGCTCGAGACGATCGATCGCCAGGCCGACGATCTGGCGAACCAACTTAAGGCCGTGCAACGCGAGAACGCCGACATCAAGCGCATGATCGGCGCTGATCACGCCGATCACCATCAGCATGCGGCGGCGACGCCACAAGCGCCGGCACAGCCCGACTTCGCCGCGGTCCAGCGGCGCTTGAGCAGCCTCCAACGCGCGTCGGCACAGACACGTGACGACGCGCGGCGCGTCCAGTTGCTCGCGATGCGCGTCCTGAACATCCGACGGTTCGAGGCGATCGCGCGGGAGCGATTCTTGGCCGCCGTCCCGTCGATCAATCCGGTCGGCGGTGCGATCGCCGCCGCCTACGGCTGGCGGACGAATCCGTGGCCCGAGTTCCACAAGGGCGTCGATCTCGAGGCGAATTATGGCGACGAAGTGCGCGCGACGGCGGCCGGCACGGTCGTCAGCGCGGGCTGGGATCCGGGCGGTTTCGGCATCAAAGTCGACATCGACCACGGCAACGGCTACCACACATGGTACGCGCACCTTTCGCGCACCGCGGTCGCGCAAGGCGAGCGCGTCACCAAGGGAGAGCCGATTGCATTTGTCGGCAGTAGCGGCGAGTCGACCGGCCCGCACCTCCACTATCAAGTGATGTACGATGGGGCGCCGGTCGACCCGGCACCCTATCTCAACGGTGTGCCGCCGCACGTCTTGGCGACACTTCCCGACACGCCGGGCGTATAAGAGTCGATATGTGCTTGATTTGGGACGCCGTCTACTACTTCTTTGAAGCGTACATCTTGGTGATGTTCCTCTATGCGGTTGTGTCGTGGGTCCCGAGCCTGCGCGGGCGCTGGACGGACTATATCGCGATGCTGGTCGAACCGGTCCTCGCACCGGTGCGGCGCGTCATTCCGCCGCTCGGCGGTTTGGATCTTTCGTTTCTGGTGGTGGTGATCGTGCTGCAGGTCGTCGTCAACGTCATCGTCGGGCCGCAACGCGTTTACGCGTGTTTCTACTAGCGCTTCGACGGTGATCCAGCGCGAATCGGCCGTGGCCACGAGCGGCCCGGCCCATGTGCGGAATTTCTGCATTATCGCGCACATCGACCACGGCAAGACGACGCTCAGCGACCGGTTGCTCGAGTTCACCAAGACCGTCGAGCACCGCGAGATGGAAGAACAGCTGCTCGATGCTATGGACCTCGAGCGCGAGCGCGGGATCACGATCAAGATGCATCCGGTCTCGCTGACCTATACCGCGCACGACGGCGAGACGTACGAGCTGAACTTCATCGACACGCCGGGTCACGTCGACTTCAGCTCCGAGGTGTCGCGCTCGCTGGCCGCTTGCGAAGGTGCGCTGCTGGTGATCGACGCCGCACAAGGAATCGAAGCCCAGACGCTGGCGAACTATCACCTTGCGCTGGCGCAAAACCTGACCATCATCCCGGTCATCAACAAGATCGATCTGCCGGCCGCCGACATCGAGCGCGTCAAGCACGAGATCGAGGAGCTGCTCGTCATCGAGGCCTCCGACGCGATCCCCGCCTCGGCTAAGGAAGGCATCGGGATCGAGGAGATCCTCGAAGCGATCGTCACTCGCGTTCCGCCGCCGCGTTCGGCGGTGCCCAAGCTGCGCGGCCTCATTTTCGACGCGCAGTTCGACACGTATCGCGGCGTCGTCGCCTACGTGCGCGTCGTCGACGGCGAGCTGCGAACGGGGATGCGCTTCATGTCGATGGCGCACCGGCGCGTCTACGAGGCGAGCGAGGTCGGCGTCTTCAAGCCCGAGATGCGCAAGACCGGCGTGCTGGGCGTGGGCAACGTCGGCTACGTGATCGCGAACATCAAGTCGCTCGGCGACATGGACGTCGGCGACACGATCACGCTGGCCGACGATCCGGCCGACGAGGCACTCCCGGGCTACAAGCCGATCGTTCCGATGGTTTACTGCGGGCTGTATCCGAACGAAGGCGTCGAGGTCTCCGATCTGCGCGACGCGCTCGAGAAGCTTGCGCTCAACGACTCGGCGCTACACTTCGAGCCCGAGTCGTCGATCGCGCTGGGCTTCGGGTTCCGCTGCGGGTTTCTCGGCCTGTTGCACATGGAGATCGTGCAAGAGCGGCTCGAGCGCAACTACAATCTCGACCTGATCGCGACCTCGCCGTCGGTCGTGTTTCGCGTGACGCTGGCCGACGGCACGGTGGAGTCGATCGACAATCCCGCCAAATTGCCGGCCCGCGACAAGATCGCGCTGATGGAAGAGCCGTACGTCAAGGCGACGGTGATCACGCCGCCCGACTACGTCGGCGC
>Ga0182024_10007859_pt1 | contig 22840 bp, 22 predicted proteins | sample P32metaG_FD_120480 | JGI IMG/M metagenome (GOLD analysis project Ga0182024, IMG submission 120480) | Permafrost microbial communities from Stordalen Mire, Sweden - P3-2 metaG (Illumina Assembly) | ecosystem: Environmental > Terrestrial > Soil > Wetlands > Permafrost | place: Sweden: Stordalen... | reverse complement strand
CGGAATCTGGGCGATCCGAAAATTCTCGTGTAGCCTCATCTCAATCTTCCAGAACGCTCTCGTCAACATCGCGCAGCGAATCCATGGCGCGCATGGCACCTCAGCAACGGGCCCAAACATATAATCGCCTACCGGCGGCGCAGCGCAATCAGGCAATGAGTAGGATGGCACCGCAAGCGCGTGCTGAAACTATCTCCCAGCTGAAGCCAGCGCAGCGTGCTGAAGCTATGTACAAAATGAATCCAGAGCAGCGATCTCAGACCCTGGCCCGGATGAGCCCACAAATGCGCAATTCCTTTGAAGGCAAGCCATCAATGTCCGGAGGTCAAAAGCTCGCTATGGGTGCGGCCGCCCTCGGTGGAGGCGCAATTGTCGCCAACCAGATGATGCGCGGTCAGACAAATGTGCCTCAAAGAGAGGCTAATGCTTCTCGCAATGCTGGTCAGGAGAATATCCAGAAAAACGCTAATTCTTCCAGCAATTCGCGTTCTCTTGTGCCCCGGGCTCCCAGTTTCGCTAATCCGCGAATGGTTGATCGATCAGCGCTAGGATCTAAGCCGCAATTTTCCAACCGCATCGCCCAACCGTTAGCATATCGCCAGGGCGCAGTAGTTCCCCGTGCCGGCAACGCCAAGACTGGCAGAGCTGGAGCGCTCGACCCGGGCGGATATACCCGTCAAGCCGCGAGCGCCTCACCACGCATCACACCATCAATTGCCGTCAAGCAATTTGCTCAGCACATTCCAAATTATGCCGCACAAATCGCATTCAATCATCAAAATGTGGTCGCCAACAGAGCCAATTGGCCATGGCAGTTGCCTGGCTACGCTCCAGGCTGGGGTAACAATGGGCAAGGAAACTGGAACTGGAACCAAAACTGGTGGCAAGCTAACAACGCCAACAATTGGTGGAATTGGAACAACAATGGCGCCGGATGGGGGCTCTCGCCCTGGGGATTGAATTCTGAACTCGGCTGGATTGCCGCTCTAAACTATTACAACCAGTATGGATGGGATGGCAACAATTATCCGTGCAGTTACTTCGCTGATGAAGGATATTGTCCGACGCCTGACGTCTTCGACGTGGAGGCGGGGCAATTCTGGCAGCCAGGTAATGGCTACTCAAATTATCTACCCGAGACCAATCATGCACCGATTACGGTGGCAATCAAGGAAAGTGTGCCGACATACAATCCACAGGGTCAGATTATGGGCTATCAAATCCAGAACTTCTATTACAATGCGTTCTGGGATGCTCAAGCACAATCCTATGGATATTATGACTACCGCCAACAGTTTCACTGGTTGACGTTCCCATGGTTGAACAGCTGGGAGCAGTAAACTAACAGCGAGATCTTTAAAGAGATCCTAATAGCGAGATCTTTCTTTGGCGATCTTTTTGTAGGCTTTTAAATCTGGAAGCTTGACACCGGATGTGGTGGGGGCATGTACTTTCTTGCCAAAATATTGGCCCCAGTAGCTGATGCCAACCGAGTCTCCCTTCGGCTTGCCTGCGCCGAAAGCGTCGTACTCATTTTGATGGAAGAGAGAGACGATCGCAGCTGCGAAGCCGACAGACAGAAGTAAAAAAACTGGAATTGTGAGTGCGCCTAGAATATTTTCCATAGTCCCACGATAGTCCTAATTTGTGTCTGAGCCTGGGTAGTCGATTTTGATGGAAGCGGAACCGTCTTTTTGAACGAAAATAGTAACTTCGGCCGAAAGTCCGTGAATCTGATTGCGAGATGCTTCACGCAAAATCATTGAGATTTGCTGGCGTGATAGTAAAGGTGCTCCCGGTGCGATCTCATACAAGATAGTTCCGAGCGATGTGGCGTACATTTGGTCGTAATCATCAAAGTCTGTCGGCACTGAAGTTAATTGTTGAACAGACATGCTGCTGCTAGTATGCATTTTGCAAAAACCTCGCCAAATACAACCGGCATGACCAGAACTCTGGTTCGCCGTTGTATCTTTTTTTGGGATTTAAGCCTCTATGGGCAAAAGACTTAAATTAGAATCCAACCTTCCGGTTGTGGAGTAAACAATAACTTGGCAACACGCCGACGTCATTGGGGAAAATACGAAACCAGAGATGAGAGAAAACTCATAATCTATTCTGTCTCAGAAAGCTCACTCTTGCATACATCTTGCTGAAAGGCCGATTGTAGCTTGGGCAAGCTCCAGGGGCATGAACATCAGTGGGTCGTGACAGTAGTCACCGACTCGGAGAATGTGCGGGCGACTGCTATGAGCTGGCCGCGCCATAATGGCACTCAGAGCGGGCCGGGGCCACGACCTTGCTTGAGATTCCAGATCGCGGCGATGAGCGCATCGATATCTTCACAGGTATTGTAGAGTGCAAGCGATGGACGAACCGTGCTCTCCAGACCAAAGCGCCTGAGAATGGGCTGCGCGCAGTGGTGACCAGCACGCACAGCGATACCCTGCTGATTGAGAGCCGAGCTCACCTCTTCGGTGCGAAAGCCATCCAGCACAAAAGAAAGGATGCCGGCCTTTTCAGGCGCAGTGCCAATGAGATGCAATCCGGGAATGCTTTTAAGACCTTGCGTGCCGTACGCCATAAGTTCGTTTTCGTGGCGAGTAATATTGACCATGCCGATGCGCTCAAGATACTCAACCGCCGCTCCCAGACCGACTGCGTCGGCGATGCTGCCGGTTCCCGCTTCAAATCTGACTGGTGCCGACTGATAAGTCGTTCTTTCGAAAGTGACGTCCTTAATCATGTTGCCACCACCCTGCCATGGCCGCATAGAATTGAGCAGTTCCTCCTTGCCGTAGACAACGCCTATGCCAGTGGGCGCGAAAAGTTTGTGCCCCGAGAAGACATAAAAGTCGCAGTCGTACTCTTGCACGTCTACACGCATATGAGAGACGGCCTGAGCACCATCCACAAGCACCCTGGCTCCGTGTCGATGAGCCGCAGCCACCATCTCGTTTATCGGAGTGACAGTGCCCAGTGCATTTGAAACTTGTGCCAGGGAAACCAGTCGAGTGCGCGGCCCAAGCAGCCTTTCATACTCATCCAGAATAATTTGACCGTGATCGTCAACCGGAGCGACTCGCAGCCGCGCCCCTTTTTCGGCGCACAGCATCTGCCAGGGCACGATGTTGGCATGGTGCTCAAGCCATGTAATGACGATTTCATCATCCTTGCCAACGTTCTGTCGCCCCCAACTTTGGGCCACCAAATTAATCGCTTCCGTGGCACCACGAACAAAAATAACTTCGTTCGCTGATGATGCATTGAGAAACCGGCGCACACTCTCGCGGGCAGCCTCATAGGCGTCGGTGGAGCGGGCAGCCAACTCGTGGGCGGCGCGGTGAATATTTGAATTCTCATGCGTATAAAAATAATTGAGACGATCGATGACACTTTGTGGTTTCTGTGTCGTCGCTGCATTGTCCAGCCAGACAAGGCTGTGCCCATTTATTTGTTCCTGGAGGATAGGAAAATCTCGCCTGATCGCAGCCACATCAAAGTTTTGCCCCGAGAAATTAAAGTTGGAAAGCCCGGCAGACTGCGGCACGCTCATAGGCTCAAGAACAGGAATGACATCGATGCGAGGCATTTGTCGCATCTGGCTAAAGCTGTAATAATCGGCTCCCTGCTGAATATTCGGATGTGCTACCGCTCCAGGCATTTGGGGCGCCGAAAGATTAGTCAAATCCTCCACCGCCCTGGAAAATTCTTTCAAATAACTGTCGTCTGTCAGTGCATCGACTGAAAGAGCGGATGCCGGCAAGTTCGCCGACTCCGACGCTAGAGCAAAGAGAGGTCGTATCTCATTGAGAAAACCGAAGGTGGGATCTGAGGGCATCTGCACAAGAGACTGAAAGTCTGATGGCATTCCCGGACGAGATGGCATCGCCGGTAAGGCGCCAGGATTGGAGGGAACCGGCAGAACCGAGCCCGCCGGTACCACCGCCGGCATCGCGGTCGGCACCACCGTCGGTGCAAAGAAACCAGATGCCGGCATTGAAACAGATGCAGGCGGGACGCCTGCGCTCCCGGGGTTGACGGCCCCCATCGTGGAGGGAAGCTGGCGCAGTTCAGCTTCGCCAGGAACAAGCTGAGCCGAAGTTCCAGTCTGACCTTTCAATACCGTATCCAGATCGCTGAACACAACGTTCTCATTGAGCCCTGCTCTCATAAACTCGTTAGCAAGACGAGTCAGTGCCGCAACATCCACAGGATCGTCGCCATTTCCAGAGTTACTTGAGGTCATGGTAGTTTCCTACCTCGACATTCTCGAGCACGGCGATGGCATCATCGGTGAGAACGGCCGCCGAACAGTAGAGAGCGATCAGGTACGAGGCCAGAGACTTGTTGTTGATGCCCATGAAGCGCACCGACAGACCCGGTGTTTGCTCACCAGGAAGCCCTGGTTGGTAGAGTCCGACAACGCCTTGCTTCTTTTCTCCAACGCGCAAAAGAAGAATATTTGTTTTGCCCCCTGTCTCTGTCGGATTTCTTTGCCCGTCAACATGCAGCTTATCGCACGGAATGATCGGCAAGCCACGCCATGTCAAAAACGGAGAACCAAACAGCGTCACCGTCGGTGGTGGCACACCGCGGCGTGTGCACTCTCTGCCGAAGGCCGCTACCGCGCGTGGGTGAGCCAGGAAGAATGAAGGCTCCTTCCAAACCTTAGATAGCAGCTCATCAAGGTCATCGGGTGTAGGAGATCCTTTGCGCGGCTGAATTCGTTGCGCAGCCGGTACGTTCTTCAACAGTCCGTAATCATCACTGTTAATGAGCTCGTTCTCTTGCTGCTCCTTCACTTGCTCAATTGCCAGTCGAAGTTGCTCTTTGATCTGATCGAATGGGTTGCTGAAGAGATCCGACACGCGAGTGTGTACGTCAAGCACGGTTGATATGGCACTGAGCGTGTACTCACGAGGTTTTTCTACGTAATCAACAAAAGTTTCGGGTACGGTTCTTTCTTCTTTAAGAGCACAAACCACATTGACAGGCTTTTCAGCCACTTTGTTGACCCGCAAAATACCGGCTTCTAGCGGTTTCCAATCTAAAAATCTAACCAGCCAACGAGGAGTAATCTCAGCCCATTGGGGAGCAGTTTTGGTTACGTTGGCTAATTGCGAAGCAGCAAGATCGCCTAACGCCTGATGTTCTGCCATTTTGTCTCCTTGTTACTAATTGCGAAGCAGCGTCTTCATTCTGACGCGAGCAGCAATGGACTAGCCTAGGCTTGATTTTCCAAAAAGTAAATTGCTCGTGAACCTTTGATGCGCGCTAGCAACAATCGGCGCTAACCGAAATCCAGCCAGAGATAGCTTAGACGAGCCATGTCAAGGTGTGTAAATGTTTAAGAAACAGGCGAATGTGCAAAGAGACCTTTTGAATCGACGATCACGTTGCACCACCGATGGTTCCGATAGCACTTTACCCTTAAGTATTCTCATCATTCGGTTTAGGCTTGATTCCGCATCTATACGGCAAGGTACGTGGGAACTATCCTGACCTGTAATGAGACTATGTGCTTATAGATCAGGCATTCGCTGGCTCGCAATTGAGGGTTCCGAAGGAACAGCCGTTAATAACCTTGTCTGAGGTCACGACACGGTGAATAAATGGCACGGATCTTAGCCTTACTTGAATTACAGGAGAACTCTCGCCAAGTCGTGCAGAGCTTAAAGGAGTCTGGCCATGAGGTTGATGTGGTCGAGACGTTCACTGAAGCCACGTCGCTATTGCATCGGCAGCACAAAATTGATCTGATTGTCTCGGATGTTCATTTAGAGAACGGCGGCAACGTCTTTGACTTTTTGAGATGGATAAAAAGAAATCCTGCCATGGGTGAAACTATGTTTGTTATGTTCAGTTCAAAGCCGACACGGGCGGCGAAATATCTTGAAGATGGCATCAGAGTATCGGCGCGGATGTTAGGGGCGGCGATGTACATAACTATGGAAAACTTTGATTCAGACGAATTTCGCAAAAAAATCGATTCGCTGTTACCAGCAGGGAATCAAACAATGGCACTAAACCCCAAAGGAAAACAGTGAATGATATGACAGCAAAAATTCTAATCACGATGGAACATGAGGAGCAAAGAAAAGAGCTTGGCGGCTGCCTGGAGCACGTTGGTCACAATGTGACGACAGTAGACACGTTTCATCATGCAATGGAAATCTTGAGGATTGCCGACTTTGATCTGATCGTCTCTGATGTGCATTTACAGAACGGTGGTAGCGTCTTCGATTTCTTGCGCTGGGTCAAAGGTGATCCTCACATGCGTAATGTGCCCTTTGTCTGTTTCAGTGCCGAACCGCCAGAGGTTGGCAAATACCTCGCTGATGGAGTACGCACTGCTGCGCGCGCTCTGGGTGCCGCTAGATACGTAACGATGGATCATTTCAACGGACCGGCGTTTCTGCGCGAAATCGAATGGTTGATACCACAAGAGCAAGCGGGAAGCTATTACAGCGCCAGTGGTAATGGGCATGATGATGGTGATCACAAGGTCACAGCAGACTCAGTCAACTGACAGATGCTAGACTGACGAAATTGCGACCGGTTCCGTTTTTTCCTGAAGCCAGAAGGCCAATTTCTCTTTCAGTTCAGCCATAGTAAACGGTTTAGACAAATAGTCATCCATACCGGACTGCAGACATTTTTCTTTATCGCCGGGCATCGCAAGTGCAGTCACGGCAATGATCGGCGTATGTCTGCCTTTCTTTTTATCTATCTCTCGGATTCGCTTCGTGCATGACAACCCGCTTTCAGCGCCCAGTCGCACGTCCATCAAAATCACATCAAAACAAAAATACGTCGAGGCCGACACTGCTTCGTCGCAATCTCCTACTATGTGCGCCATTATTCCCAGCGCTGAGCTAATCAACAGAAATAGCTTCTGCTGTCCGGGATTGTCATCGACCACAAGAACTATCGGCTTGCCCTCAAATTGGCGCTCGGCCAGACTCGATATGGATTGGCTGTTCACAGGCGAATCGCCTATTTTTTCCGGCACGATCCAGGCACCTAATACTCATCAATTTGCTGTTTGGCCAAGTATAACTTCCATGGGTTAAAATGCCAACGTGCCTGTGGAACCATACGATTCTTTTCGCGTCTTTTCTCATGATAATCACAAGGAAAATTTAAATTATGGGAAAAGCTATTATTCTAGGAGTTCTGGGCGTACCGATGAGCGTTATCGCAGTGCTATGGATGTTCGGTTTTCTGCATTAAGATTAAGAACAGTCCGGGTCACTTTCTTTAAAGGTGCAACTACATAGGGAGACATCGATATAGATGTCTTCCTATGTCGTTGCACTGGTAGAAACAGTGTCCGTCACTGGCTGTCCGGTCACACCGATTCGGAACCAACGTAACCTCAATGCGTCTCTATCCCCGTTGACGCAAGATAAAGGGGAAGGAATTGTCCTCTGTCCATTCGACATGGCTTTTGCGTTCTCTTTCTTCTCGCATTTAAGCCTCTCAATGATCACGCAAATCCCCAGCCCGAATCGATCTCTAAACCTGGAAGAACGCCAACTTCCAAAAAGGCATCGCGTCACAAGCACACAGATATGTTTCTGGGACGGAGTTTTGTTGGCATTCGCTTTGGCTACCGTCGTAGGTGCTATGCGCCTACATCAACAACTCAACCTGCCAGCGGCAACTCTGCCGACATTAGTAACGGCCGACCGCGGTGTTCAGTTTTATGATCGCTACGATCATTACATTTGTACGATTCATGCTGACCGAGACCGCCAACCAGTTCCACTTTCAAAAATTTCGAAAAACATGCGCAAGGCTGTGGTGGCAGCTGAAGACCATCACTTCTATAATCACCATGGCATAGATATCTATGGTATCGTGCGCGCCTTTAATAAGAACCGAAAAGCCGGACACGTTGTTGAGGGCGGTTCAACTATCACTCAACAATTAGTGCGCAATTTGTACCTCGATAAAACCGATCGTTCGTACAAAAGGAAGATCAAAGAAGTCTTCCTTTCATGGGATGCAGAAAACCGATACTCTAAAGCGAAACTTTTAGAAACCTATTTGAACGAAGTTTACTTCGGTGGTGGCGTCTACGGTATTGAGCGAGCAGCCAACCACTATTTTGACAAACACGCTTTGCAGCTGAGTATACCGGAATCGGCCTTTTTAGCCGGTTTGATCAAATCGCCTTCTGTGTTTGGTAATCCGGCCAATAGGAAACTCGCTCTTGCACGTCAGCACGAGGTGCTCGATAAAATGGCTGAATATGGCTACATCGCTCAGGCACAGACAGATGCATTGAAGTCCGAAAAACTTTCATTCAAAGAAGGTCAAAACCAGCTCAAATATCCGTGCTACATGACTTATGCTCTGCATGTGGTCAGCAAAGAGATGGGTGACCAAATGTGGAAGCAGAACCTGCAAGTATACACAAACCTTGATCCTGGCGCGCAGAAAGCGGCGACTGCTGTTTTGAATAAGGGCATTAAGTCAGCGCCAAAAGGGGTCAATCAAGGAGCGCTGGTATCAATGTCAGTGCGCGATGGAGCGGTGCTGGCAATGGTGGGAGGCGTCGGTAACTATCAAGACAACCAGTGGAATCGGGCTCTGTTTCCCCACACTGCGGGCTCATCCTTTAAGCCCTTCGTTTACCTGACTGGTTTGATCAAAGGAGTACTGCAACCGGACACATTGATAGACGATGCACCGCTTTCCATCAGCAGCCCGAACAGCCCAACATGGACACCTAAAAATTTCGACGGCAAATTCAAAGGTTGGATGACGGTTCGCGATGCCCTGGCCTATTCAAGGAACATTTGCGCAGTTCGAGTTGCCCTCGAAACAGGCATTCCGGCCATAGTAGAAACCGCCCACGCAGCAGGAATTACCTCGCAACTAGATCCTTATCCTTCTTTGGCTCTGGGAACATGCGCAGTGTCGCCGCTCGAGATGGCAGTTGCTTATTCCACTCTGGCGCGCAATGGTGTCTATATGCCACCACAAGTGATCCGTGCCATTCACACTGCTGACGGCAAAACCTGCCGAGAGTTTGCTGCCACTGCCAGTAATAATCTGCCCGCAGAGGCGGTGTCTGAACTCGTCGATGTAATGCAAGACGTCGTCAAGCGAGGCACCGGCACCCGAGCGTCCCTGCCCGGAATTGCCGTTGCCGGTAAAACAGGCACGGCCGACGGAGCACGAGACATCTGGTTTTGTGGTTTTACACCAGATACGGTGACGACTGTCTGGGGCGGCAGCGATAAGAATCAAGCGATCCACGGCAATAATGTGACCGGAGGGTCGGTTATGGCAAGCATCTGGCGTCAATATATGATCGCCTACTATGCAGAGCATAAACCTGCTGCGCTTGCCTTTTCGTCACCAACAACACGATTGGCTACGGCAATTCCCAAATATGACGATACCGCCCTTCTCACTATAGACAGTACTAAAGAGAATGTCTCAGGCAATGGGGCTAAAGTAATCGCACTGCAAGAACAAGCTGCGCCGAGTGATGAACAGGTGTCTGCAAATATTCCGACGATCGTATACAACTCAACCAATGCAGTTAAAGAAGGTATCGCTAAAGCTTTCATTGTGCAGGGAGCCGGCGCGGTCAAACGTTGGCAGTATTCGCAGAGTGAACATGAACGCCTGGAAAGAGTGGCGCAGGTTGTAGCAGAACAATCAGAACCGCAGTTGGTGCCAATAGCACTTGAACTATCTGCCCCAGCTTCGCAACAAACTGTTGCGCCGGCTGCTGCACAGACTGTTGCGCCGGCTGCTGCGCCGGCAATGCAACACAATGATGCCGAATATAAGGTTGCTCCGGACCATTCGGTCACTGCCAGTCTTGAGACTCTAACGCCGGTCATGGAGCAGGATTTGGGAAATCAAAAAGTCTTTTCAATCCTAGATCAGAGTTCTAACTAAGAGTGACTACGGTCGCATAACATATCACTCGTATTCAGGAACCTTGCATCAACCGGATCAGTCTCATTCTGGATACCTCAGTCAAATTATGGAGATTCAAATGACTACAGTAATTAATTCCGGTGAGTCAAGTGGGACCAATGCTCTTAATGTGGTCTTGTCGCTTGTGGTTATCGCAGCGATCGGGTTTGGTGTCTACTATTTTACCGGCATGTCCAATTCATCGACTAGCACAACCATCAATATGCCCGCTCCGTCTGCCCCAGCAGCTCCTGCTGCACCAGCAGCACCGGCAGCGCCATCTAACTAGGCTCGAAGGCGTACATTTTCTCAAGGAGCATAACAACAACCTGGCCGAAGGGTCAGTGGATAGCCCTTGAGCGCCAATAGACCAGAACGGCCGCAGAGTTACTGCGGCGTTCGTATTGAGAACAAAAGTGACGTATTGGATTTCCTTCTCAAGATGAGGGATGGGGTTTTTGGCCCTACGCGATTTAAACGAATTCGCTTAAGTCTTTTCAAATCAAAATCAGCCGCAGAATAAGTCCTAAAAGCCTTGACTGGAAGAGTTTTGAGGTGAATTTCGGCTATGGCAATGCGCCAAAAGTTTTAAACGGATTCGTTTAAATCACGTAGGGAACTGAGAAGAGATGCCCGACACACTCTGCAAAGAATCTTCTGATGGAAAGGGGAGCATTACGGACCCAACTTTGGTTGCAAATACTAAGCGAGTATGCACGCCATTTGCGTGGAAGAACTATGAGGGCACTTGTATGTCGGTCGGTTCAGAGACCTTGCTCAGCAGCACGGGCTTAAGGAGAAGAAATGAGTTACCTCGGCACCTTGCACGAAAAGAACAAAGTTCGCTTTGAACGTCTTCTACCGGCCCCGATTGAACTCGTCTGGCAATACTTGACTGAGCCAAAATTTCTGGCGACATGGATCGCCGAAGCTGACGTCGAACTTCGGGTTGGCGGTCGTATCGAGTTGCGTTTCGATGAAGAAAGCGACCCCGACGATGTGTGCAAAGGCGCAACCGTCAGCGGTGGCATTATTACCGTTTGCGAACCGCCGCGACGCTTAACCTTCGCCTTCAGCGACGCACCAGCAGGCAAAACCATCCTCACGTACCAACTGGAGGATAGCGATGGGCAAGTATTGCTCGTTCTCAGTTTTCTGGAGTCATAACCACACTTTGCGTTGCGATTTTCGATGTTGTTTTGTCGCTATGGCTTCAGAGTCATAAAAAAGCTGTTTCAGTTTTCTGGAGTCATAACCACACTTTGCGTTGCGATTTTCGATGTTGTCTTGTTGTTATAGCTTCAAAGTCATAAAAGAATGGGCTGTTTTAGTTTTCTGGGTCATAACCACGTAGTAACATTGCGCTGATATGGCAGACTCAGGCTCAGGCGACTCAGACTCAGGCGATCAGCCCCAAGGCAAAACTTTATTCGGTTTTGACCGGCAGATTTGGATTCTCGTTTTGGGCAGGCTGTTGTCTGCCATCGGCTCCGGATTCACGTTATTTTATGCGCCCATTTACTTCGTCAATGTTGTTGGACTGAGGGCTACTTCAGTCGGCGCGGGGCTAAGTGCTCAAGGTATTGCCGGCATCATCGGGCGAATCTTAAGCGGTACATTTGCCGATAGTAAGTTCCTCAAACGAAAGGGCACGATTCTTCTGGCCGCCTTGACCATGAGCGCCGGAGCATTCATTTTTTCTGCGACAACAGATTTTCCAATATATTTGGTCGGTAATGTGCTTATGGGATTGGGCATTGGATTCTTCTGGCCGCCCAGTGAAGCGTTTATTGCCGACATAAGCCGCGGCGCGAAGCTAAACGAGGCCTACGCCATGAACCGCCTTGCAGACAGCATTGGTCTGGCTATTGGTGTCGTTTCAGGAGGGCTTCTGATCAGCATTCACGGCGCCTATCGACTGCTGTTTATCGTCGATGGATCATCATATTTGGTGCTATTTATTGTTGTGCTGGCAGGCATAAAGGAATCATTTCAACCAACGAGCGGTCCACCACGCCACCTAATGCAAGGCTGGCGTTTGGTGCTGGCGGATTCGCGCATGCGCATCTACGTTTTGTTCAATGTGCTCTTCACCAGTTTCATTGCCCAGGTGTTCACGACTCTGCCGTTGTATTTCAAAAACTTCGTTCGTTATCATGACGCGAACGGACTTCCCTACCCTATAGTCTGCAGTCTATTTGCCGGTTACATTCTTGTCATGGCAATATTTCAACTGCCCAGTGCCAGACTTTTGTCCCGATTCAAGCGCTCCAGGGTACTTATGTTCGCCTGTGTTCTAGAGCTTCTTGCTTTCATGTCAGTCTGGTTTGCAGGCGCTTCAACTGATGCGCTCTTTGTCCTCATTGCCGCATCAGCATCGGTGGCACTGTTCGCCCTCGGAAACGCCGTTTATAATCCGGTCGCCTCCGCTCTGGTCGTCGGGCTTGCTACAGCAGAGACCCGAGCTGTATACCTCTCAGCAAATTCCCTCTGTTGGGCTCTGGGGTTATGCATCGGACCTGTTCTTGGTCTTGCCGCACTCGATCATTCGTTGCAGTTCTCCCATGCACTCTGGCTTGTCCTGGCAGCAAGCTGCCTTGTAGCGATACTGATCCTGTTTCTTCTGGAACCTAAACTTCCCGAAAAGAGCCTGTCAGGCTGAGTGCGAATGGTCAGAAACGTCAACGGGGTCGGCCGTCATATAGTCGCAAAAGATGCTATAGCACCGCGAGCGGTGGCGCCTGAGCTTTGGGCGCCCGATATTTAAGCCTTTACTTTCGGCTTTTTCATCTCCAGATCGATGGTGATGCTCACTTCATCGCCTACAGTAACGCCACCATTATCCAGACTCTTGTTCCAGGTGACACCAAAATCCTTGCGGTTTATTTTGGTCGTTGCTGAAGCGCCGCGCTTTCCGCCAGTGATCTCTGGGGTCGGTCCATCCACATCCAGCGTCACTTCTTTCGTGACGCCATGCAAATTCAGATCACCAATCACTTCCAAATGTCCTTTGCCTTTGGCGATCACCTTCTTAGAAGTGAAAGTCATGGTCGGATACTTCGCCACATCCAAAAAGTCAGGAGCGGTCTTCAAATGCTCATCTCTATGCGGCTCACGCGTGTCAATCGAGGACATGTCGATGGTGGCGTTGACTTTTGAATCCTGGGGATTCTTTTCGTCGTATTCAATCTCTCCGGCCACTTTCGAGAACGCGCCTTTGACATCAGAAATCATCATATGCCGCACTGAGAACTCAGCGGCGGAATGGGCTGGGTCTATTTCATATTTGACCGGCTCTGCAAAGGAAGGATTAGCAGATACCAGCAAAGCTAGAGAAACAAGGATAAAAGGGGCGCGGCTCATAAACTCCTCCATAATCAAACTAACTCTTGCAGCCCTGGTTTAATCGAGGCAGCGTGGGACCGCATGATCATACTAGAGCGCTTGCTGGAGGGGCTGGGTTGGGCTAGGATGTTAAGGTATCAAAACGAAAGGAAGAATCAAATATAAATGTAGTATCGGTTTGGATACCTATGGAAGAAGTACCGTTTCGCGACTTTAATCGAGAGAAAGAGATTTGAGGTGACCCATGTACACGAAGCTTGAATGTCCAGTAATGGCAACGATTGCAATGATTTCGGACAAATGGAAAGTTTTAATCATCTGCAAGTTAATCAAAGGCACACTTCGATTCAATGAGCTCAGGCGAGAACTTCAAGGCGTCACCCAGAGGGTGCTCACGCATCAGCTGCGGGAGCTGGAGGCCGATGGGCTCGTCACTCGCACCATCTTTGCGGAAGTACCGCCTCGCGTAGAATATTCGCTCACGCCTTTGGGGCGCACTCTCATTCCAGTGCTTGAGAATCTGGAATCGTGGGCCAGAGATCATTCAGAAGAGCTTATGGCAACGCGAGGAGGGCGCAAGTGTCAAGAGCAGATGGAAAAGAACAAGCAGCTCTCAGCCTTGTCCACTGCCTCGGCCAAGTGATTTAGCAGCTCGTCCTCACACAGGCATCGCATACGGTGCCTGGCGCCAGCATGATCCGGGAGCGCAGGCGTCTCGCCTACTTCTGCCAGGTCGGAATTGAAAGGACAACTCCCTTGTGGGTACAATCTGCTTGGGGGTAGGAAATGACTGAGAAAACCGCAGGATTGCGCATTGGTGAAATTCTCCAGGCCGTAGGGCTGGTCACTGAGGCGCAGCTGAAAGAGGCGATACGCCTGGCCGGAGAAGTGGCGCTGCCACTTGGTCGAGCTGTTGTTCTGTATGGCTTCCTCTCTCAATACGATCTCGACATGGCACTGGAGATCCAATCTCTGGTTAAAAACAAGGGAATGCCCTTAGAGACTGGCATGCGCGCCTTCAAGATGGCTAAGCGGGAAGGTATGGATCTGGGCGCCGCCCTGGAGTCTGTCGGTTACACCGGCTCGACTGTCTCTATGACTGCCAGCCGCCTGGGCACGATGCTGCTTGATTGCGGGCTGGTTACACCGCCGCAGCTCGAAGTGGCTCAACGAGCCAGTTACGAGACAGGTCAGCCAATGGGAAAGATGCTTGTGGTGATGGGTGTGATGCCACAGCACCAGGTTGATGAAGCACTGGAGGTGCAGAAAAGCTTTCGCGAGGAGCGCATTACATACAGTCAGGCTCTGGCTCAGCTTACACCACCGCCAGAAACCAAAGCTGCTATCGCCAAAACAATTAGCACCAGTGTGGCTGATAAAGTTAGTCAAAAGAAAATTCGTCTTGGTGAGTTGCTTTTGCTTTCCGGATTGATCACCGACACAGACATCATGAATGCGCTTGAATATGGCTTGACCAGAGCCGATCAGCCGTTCGGCAAGAGCTTGATTGAGCTTGGTCTACTAACGCAGTCGCTGCTTGACCTGGCTCTTAATTTGCAAGAATTGATTTGTGATGGAACGGTGCAATTGGACAGCGCCTGCGACACTTTGTACAGCTATTCGCTGACCAGAAAAGCTGATGGTGAGATACCCTTGATGGAAACGCCACCTCTAAGGCTGGGAGAGCTCCTGAAACTGTCGGGTATAGTCACTGACACAGAGATCACTCAAGCAATTGAATTGAGTTCGCGCTATCCTTCTGTGATTGGAAAAATGCTGGTCATCTCCGGGTCGATAAGCGAGGCGACCTTGCTGGCAGCTTTGCGCTGTCAATTCCTTTTGAGAAGACAAATGATCACAGTCGATCAAGCTGTGGAAGCGTTGCACCACGCAGACGAACATCGCATGAGCCTCGATGATTCATTGGAAGAAATTGGTGCGCCAAGCAATTTCTGAGTGACAGCTGCTAAGCCACTGCCGGCGGTGGCGATTGAGGCTTCATCACTCTAGTTCAGCGAGAGCTTCTTCGATTGAGATTCCACGCTGAAAACAGTATTTGAGTGTCAGAGCAGCATCACTAGGAGAGAGCGAAAAACGCTCCATAAGCCCGAGACACTGGGTGGCGGAACGATGCGTACGCGTGTCGATACATCCCAGTTCAACCAGATACTGGGTCGGGTCTCCACCATGCCATAGTTGCAGTTTCATGGCTGCCTCGACATCATCGGTTTTTATGATGCCGGCAATGGTCAACAACCTCAAAATCTGTTGGGCGGCAAAACTCGGAGGTTCGCCCACACTCCTTTCGGCGTTGGCAGCAGATTGTCCAATGGCATCTTCTGTAGATCCTATGTTGGGCTCTTCCCAGTCAATGTTTGTACTGCCCTGGTGGTAAAGTTCCAGGAACTGTTGCAAGGACTCAGATACTTGCCTGGCAGTCTGGTACCGATCATTAGGATTCTTCTCAAGACAATGAAGGATGATTTGCTCAAGCCCATTAGGGATCTTCAGACCGGCGTGAAGCATGGAAAAGGGTGGGCAGCGATCATTTATGTGCATCAAGATTGTCGTCAGAGCATTGGCACCATTAAAGGGAACCCGTCCAGAGACGGCTTGATACATGACACAACCGAGCGAATAAATATCTGAGCGCCCATCTAAGGGCACCGATTTACACTGTTCAGGGCTCATATAAAATGGACTGCCCAATGCGTCTCCCGTTTGAGTGAGCTTTTGCAGAGTGTTGTTGGACTCGGCGCTGCCCTTAGCAATGCCGAAGTCCAAGAGCTTCACCAGCATGTTGTCACCGTGCTCTACCAAAACGATGTTTTTGGGTTTGACGTCGCGATGAATGACCATTTTGTCGTGAGCGTATCCCAGCGCCGAACAAACCTGGCTAAACACTTTGACAAACGTTTCTATGTCTAGAGTTTTGACCGACTCCATGTATTCATCAAGCGTTTTGCCCGGGCAATACTCCATTACCATGTAGGCAAGATTTTGAGGGGAATAGCCGTAATCGAAAACGGAGACGATATTAGGGTGCTTGAAATTAATGCAAGACTGCATTTCCATTTCAAATCTCTGCCTGGCGTTGTCGTTATCAGCCAGTCGCGACTGCAGGACCTTTACGGCCACGTCTCGCTCCATGGTTAAATCGATGCCCTTATATACAACGCCCATGCCGCCCTGGGCGATTGGTCCCAGTATTTTGTAACGATCAAGAAAAATGGTGCCATCAGTGACCGGTTGTAGCCCACCCCCATCTGCCACATATGTTTGATGCTGCCCACTGCTGGTAGCGTGAGCAGCGTTGGTTGCTGACTGCTCAGTTGATGATTTCTTTAAAAGCAACCTGTAGACGTGCTCCGGGTCCTCGGTGACCAGGCGCCAGATTGATTGGGGCGGGTCTTCGTCGGTTTTTCGCAACAGCCAGGTAGGGCTATCACCCTGGTAACAGACCTGCAACTGGTAGGTGGAGTTGTCGGCAGAGCGCCATTGAAGAACTTCGATTGCAGGGGCAAACTCCAGCGCCCGGCTCATCGCAAAAGTAATGTCCCGTCGTGACGGCGGAGACGCCAGGTTCATATTTCCTAAGATGGCGTCTGTTGTTCGCTTTTTTAGTGGGTTTCGCTTAAATGGGTCGTTTAGCATCCTTGCTCTCGAATAACACCCAGCCTGGCATCTTCATACCCAGTCTGCCAGTTAGAGTCTTGTTTTTGACAAGATATTGGCTTTTTAGGCATACTCAAAGCTCAAATCCTGGTGGTTGTAAAATTGACCGATAGACTTTTCCAGGGCAACCCCATGACTGAACCTGAAACAAAAACTGCTGAACCTGAACAGAAATCTGCCGAACTTGGTTCAAAATCTGCTGAGCCTGAAACAAAATCTGCCACCTCTTCGCCAAGCAAGGATGTTTGGGACAAGATTGCGGCGCTCTCTCCATTAATATCTGGGCTGCTGATTTTTGTCGTGGGCGGCTATTTCACCTTCACTTACAATGAGCAGCAAATTAAATTGCAAGAACTGCAGACAATAGAAAAGTTTATCCCGCATTTGATGGGCAATGAGCAGAGCAAAAGAGCATCCATTCTGGCTCTGTCCAGTTTGACGAACGCTAGGACGGCAAGCAAATTCGCCCAGATTTTTGCCAGCACCGGTACAGTGTCGGCGCTGCGGTCAATTTCTCACGACGCCGTGGGCAATGACAAAGCAATCGCCGATCAGGCATTAGCTGATGCGCTTGACCGGATAGCAGAAGAGAACAGCACTCTGACAAATGTTGAAGTTTCTTACAAAAGCAAACTCAAGAGCACTCAGGCAACCGATTCCGACAGGGCAGACACAGCCTACAATCTCAATCGACTGGCGCAAATATATGTCATTCGCAAGCAGTACGATCTGGCGGAACCGCTTCTAAAGCGGTCTTTGCTCATGTACAGAGATCTCTACGGCTCGGACAGCCCGCCATGCGCAGATGTTTTGAAAAGTTTGTCCGAGATACATTACGAGCAGGGCAAGAACGATTTGGCGGAAGCCGATTTGAAAAAGGCGCGAGCGATCCAGGAAAAATTGATATTGGCAAAGCCTGTCAGTCAAGCCGTTGACAGTGGCAACACGGGCAACTCGGGCAACTCGGGCAACTCGGGCAAAGATTCCACCACCAGCACGGATAAGCAGCCCGAGAAGACCGGCAAGCAGCCAGACTCGTTCTCAGCGCAAACAACTGACCAAACCCCGGCGCAAAAAAGTTCTAATTGACGCCACCGCATGTGATGGCAATCAAGAAGCACTCTGGATCAGATGCACTCGCTCTTTGATGTATTCAGCAATTGCTTGTTTCACTGTCTCCATTGCTTCGGTCGGACCGAGAAACCGCTCCACAGTCACCGTTTTATTCTCAAGCGCTTTGTAATCTTCGAAAAATCTCTTCACCTGCGTCAACCGATGCAGTGGCAATTCATCGACCGATCCATAATGCGCATACTCAGCGTCATCAACATGAACGGCGATCACTTTGTCGTCTATCTCACCCTGGTCAATCATTTTCATCAAGCCAATAGGTCTGGCCCGCACCAGTGAAAGCGGCACCAGCGCCTCCTGACCCAAAACCAGCACGTCGAGCGGATCATTATCATCACAATAAGTTCGGGGAATGAAACCATAATTAGCCGGATAGTGGACAGAACTGAACAGAATTCGATCCACCCGCAACAGACCGGTCTTCTTGTCTAACTCGTATTTGACGTTTGAGCGCATCGGCACTTCAATCACCGCGGTAAATATGTTCGGTGCCTGATCGCCAAGATCTACATCATGCCAGGGGTGCATTGTTATTCCTCGTAGAGCGCAAGCTTACAGCCTGCTTTGGTTTGTTCAGTTGGAGCGCAGCGAACAGCTCTCCAATGGTGGTCTCAGCGGTGAAATTTGTGTCCATTGACATCGGTTCACCTTTTTTTGCATAGTAGAAAGTGACCAGATCAATGAACTCGCCCTGGCTGATACCAAGTTCGTCTCTAAGTTGATCGATCATCTGCCGGGTATCAGGTTGCACAAAAATGTGGAGCTCATCACCGGAAGGTTTTGCCGGTTTTGCCCGTTTGAATCCGTGAACCTTGTCGTGTGGCAGGCTGGGCCAGACATTTTCCAACATGCTTTCATACATGCTCCCTGCCGCCTCGGCAGTTTCTTCTGCAGCAATTACTGCGGGCAGGAGCGGCGACTCGACTACATAGCAGTCATCAATGTCACTGAAATAGCAAACGGCAGTTTTGAGGATTGTCTTTTTCTTCAGCATTAATCAATCTCCAGCAATCGCCCTCACCGCCGCCCTCATTACCATCTTCATTGCACCATTGTCGTTTTTATTGCACCATTGGGGCTTTCATTGCACCACTGCCTCTTTCATGGCAGCGATGCGCTTGTTGAATCGATTCACATAAGCCAAACAAACTTCCCGCTTGCTACGTTTTGAATGCCAGATAGCATAAGTAGACACCAACTTCACCTCATGCCAGATAGCATATTGGTCGCTGCCGATGGTGGTGCACGTGCAGCCGGCACCCTTGATGATTCTTTCGAAGCTGCGTTCAGGGATGGTTTTCATAGCAAGAAGTATACTGGGATGAACAAACTTTTGTTCGCCCGCCTTCGTGGTGTTGGATTTTCCCCTTACTCGATTTAAACACTTTCGTTCGTGTAGTCAGAATCAGCCTAATAAGTCTCAAAGCACAGACTAGAGCCACTTTACAGGGATCTGAAATGCTACACGGGACCCGAAACTTTTAAACTAATTCGTTTAAACGACGTAGGTTCTTCCAGACCCATAATCGGATAGGAGTTCAAAATCAGCGCTTGATCCAGTCTTTTGAGAAACGTGTATTGGAGCAGCTGAGCGCTATGCAATCTCGGATTGAGAAGTTGAGCCAATATCCAAGTATTCCTAAATCAGATACGCTTTCGCACAGTGTTGTTTCTGAGCAAACCAAAGACAAGTAACTAGAGCTTCCTGCTCATTTCAGGCCGACGACAGTGGGAATTCCGCATTGTCGAGATTAGCTCGATGATTTAAGATTTCAACGGCCCCTGTGCTCGTCTATTGTCCCGCCTGGCTGAAAGCGCAAAAGAGCCAGCTTGAGTCCTTCCCGTTTCAGCAAAACTTTACCCTCTACATGGCTGCATCCTTCAAGCGGAAGTGGGCTCCATTCAGGTCTTGGTACAGATTGAGGTTGGTTCGTTTGGTCTGTCATTTAATCGCTCCGGCAAAGTGATATTTTAGACTCTTAGATGGCAGCTTCGTACAATCAATCAAGACGGACAAGAACCGAATGGACCAGAACAAGATACGAGCACACCTATCAGTGAGGCGGCGGCATGCGGCCCTTTTGGATGTTGCGCGCATGCCTCAATTTTCCGGATGGGTGCGTGTCGTCGAGGTAAAAGAATGCTGCGCTGAGTTCGCGGTTGAAATCGCCTTCCTGTCAGCTGAAACATATGATACGCATGGTCTGGGAGAAGGTCCTATCACTTATGTGTGTCAATTTTCTTCCCTCGAATCTGCTCTTCAGTGCCTCGAAGAGTATCTAGGATCTCAGCTGCACTGGAATGAAGGGTGTGGATGGGACAGCATAGCCGCAATGCCGGCTGACACTGCCAGTAGTGCGCTTGGTTTTGAACAAATGTTGCAGGCAATAAACTCTGATACGGTTCCTCTTCCAAAATCGGCTATTTTCGCTCTTGGTTCGAACTCGGATTGGATTCAAAAAGCAATTGCAGATCCCAAGCCGAGTAGCGCACCGCGCGTGACACCACAAGAAGTCAGTCAACTATTATTACAGATCGCCTCATCGGACGATTTTGCAAATCGATCTGCAGATCTTGTCGAGCAATTGAATTGCGATATCGACGCTTTTGATAGTATTGAGGCGATTCTGCGCTTTATGGAGAACCATACCTCAGTTGATTTTGGTTCGCCTGGTCCTCTTGTTCATTTTGTAGAGCAATTCTATAAAAGCGGTTATGAACAAAAGCTTCTTGAATCGATCTTGAGGAAGCCAACGGCCCATACAGTATGGATGCTCAACCGGCTAGTCAACGGAACAGCTCAATCAAACAAACAGCTTCTGATTGACGCAATGAAAAAAGTAAAACAACATCCTTTTGCCGATCAAATCACCATACAACGAGCTGCTGAATATTTGCGTTTTTCCGACTGTGACAACCTCACCTAACCCTGCTCGCTTGCCACGAAAATTCCACGCTCGCCTGTCATATTGGTACTGCGTGCAGTGTACACACTGACACGTTTTTGCCTCTAGCGACCCGCCGAACAGACTGAAAGAATGCGCACGCATTCTCGTAAGCTGTTGCGGGAAAAAATACAACTTGCACGATTCGTCTCACTCGCTGAGGCGAATGCTTTGCGCTTGAATTGATCCCGATTCAAGCCACTGTTTGCTGTCCCTCTAGTCTCGATCGGCGGGCGCCTAGACGCGCTCGGGAATATTTGTGAGCATCACCGCTGAAGAAAAAGCACGAACTAATCTGTTGTTTGCAGCAAGCATCCATCACTTGCGATTGACACTTGAAGAGATTCCAATCGGCACAATCGCTGTCACAGATCAAGGCATCATAGAATCAATCGATGAGTGGACAGAGCACCAACTTGAGTTCGATGCATCGAGCGTTCGCGGTTCCAGCATTGACATGATCTTTGCAAACAATACCCAGCATATTCTGCAACTTATGCGTGAAAGAATCTACGGACTGGTTGGCGAGTTTGCGCTCTGCACACAAGCGGGGAAATACCTGCCTCCTGCCAAGCTTGCCATGATGCCAGGTCTTGACTCACATAGGTTTGTCTTCTCTCTGATTTACACAAATGCTTGATCAGGTGATTCCAGGCAAATGTCTACTGGGCTGACTTCTTCGCAAACCGCGTTTACTTGCTACCGCGCAGTTTGACGGCGTGCTCGATGTCTGCGTCGGCGAGATTCTTCTTGTGCAGCTGCGCGTAGGCTTTTCCCCGCATGTAATAAAGGTCGCTGTTATCGGGTGCGAACTTCAACGCGGTGGTGCAGTCGGCGATGCAGTCTTCAAGATTGCCGCGCAAAGCGTTCGAGTTCGCTCGCAGCATGTAAGCATCAAGACTCTTCGGCGCCAGGCTAATCGCCTTTGTCGCATCCTCTAAAGCTTTCGGGTAGTCGTGCAGCAGTTCGTAACCGCTTGCCCTATCCGTATATATGCGAGCGCTGCCCGGTCCCAATTCAAGAGCGCGAGAAAGATCTTTCACCGCATCGTTTGTCCGCAACAAGCGAAAATAAACTCGGGCGCGGCCGGCGTACCACTCTTGAGTCTTGGGCTCCAACTTGATCGCTTGTTCATAATCCGCGAGCGCCTTTGCGTGCTCCCCCAGGGTCTCGTAGTCTTCACCGCGCTGCCCAAAATTCTTGGCATTGCTTTGATTCTTTTGAATAGTCTGATCGAGCTGCTGAATTTTCGCTTTGAGTGCAGCTGAATTCTTCGGCTTCAGCTCATGGGTAAAAGTGGCGTCATGTGATGCCAAAGCAGGGGTCTGCCACCCGAAAGCAAGCGCCACGAAAACCAGCACCACGGAAACCAGCGCCACGAACGATATTTTATGTGGAAGTTGATTGGGCAACCCTAGACAAGCCCCGTACCTTATCGCGTTCCTGCAACAGTTGAGCAGCAATGCTGATGGCAATCTCTTGAGGATGATTATTACCCAGAGGCAATCCCATAGGGCAATGATAGAGCTCTTTAGACTTTTCGGGAAGCCCAGCTTCAGCAACGTCTTTGGCCAGACGAGCAGCTTTTGCGTCACTGCCGATGACACCAATGTAAGGAAATTTTGTCTGCGGATAGAGCTTTAGCATTCGAATCAAAATTGGTTTGTCAGTGGCGTGACCCATGCTGAGCAGCACCACAAAGGAGTCTGGCGCAATGGTGTCAACTTTGGATGGCATGTCGGACGAAAATATTTTCGCCACTTTAGGATTGAAAGGAATCTTGTTCAGCCATTCTT